>OLQH01001744.1_pt1 | contig 15275 bp, 15 predicted proteins | sample 1672671 | NCBI WGS metagenome assembly OLQH01 (sample SAMEA3136712, study PRJEB25190) | human gut metagenome
CAACATCAAACTCGGTTTCTTTCAAATGGGAAACAGCGTCCTTGTGGTTATAGGCTGCTGTGATCTCATATCCATCAGACGCCAGGTTATATCCCAGAGTCCGGTTCAGGAGGGCATCGTCCTCCACAATCAATATTTTTCTCATGCACTCACTTCCTCTCTTTTTTAGTATGTACGATTTATCTTAAAGCTGAAATGTTGCAGAAATGTCCTAAAGCATAATGAACTTCATTTTTTTCGGCGAGGATCGGATGGCTTTTCTGTATTTTTAGGAATCATCCACATACGGCCGAACTTTATAACACCAGGGATGCGTCCATCCTCGCAAAACTTTTGTACGCGTCTTTCAGAAATGCCCCATTTCTTTGCGGCTTCGGGGCAAGAGATATATTCCATACGGTTCAATCCTCCCGCTTTTATATCTTTTGTTTTAATTATATACGGTCAAGCGAATACTTCAAGGCGCACATTGTAAACAAATAAGGAATTATATAGGCTAACTATGGGAATTGTATAGACATATCAAGAAAGAAAGGTGAACAGTAGAATGTAATAGGGTGAATCAATATGGCAAAGAGACCAGTCGAAAAATACGACTTCAAGCCTTTTGGAAAGGCAATCAAATCGGCAAGGAATGGGCAGAAGGAATCCCGCAACAAAGTCGGGAATGAAATGTATCTGTCTCCCCGTTATCTTGCCAACATTGAAAACAAAGGGCAGCATCCGAGTCTCCAGATTTTCTTTGAACTGGTGACCCGTTATCATATCTCCGTGGACCAGCTTCTCTTTGAGGATGCGACAGAGAGCAAGTCCACGGCACGCAGACAGCTTGATCCCTTGCTCGATGGAATGACCGAAGCTGAACTGAAAATCGTCATTGCCACCGCACAGGCCATCTTAGATGCCAGAGCGGAGGAAGAAAAACGATGTGGTTAGTACAACTGGATAATGATTAGAAAACGCTATGAACGGATGCCGTTTGTAGCGTTTTTCTTTGCTTTCATGGTTGCCAAAGGCAGGAGTTTCGGATTACTTAGGTGCGGAGAGAGAAACGATAGCAAGCACAGCAAGCGAGTACCCGCTTGCGATTTTGGGCTTTAGGGAACCCTCCCCCTAAACCCGAAAAATGCTTGTTGGGAACATCCCAAACCCTGATACGAAAAGAGGCGAGATACCACGATGGCAAACCGAAAACGAAATATCCAGGTGAAGTTCTATGTGACCGCCGAGGAAAAGGAACTGATGGAACAGAAGATGGCCCAGCTCCAGACAAAGCGGATCGGCGCCTACCTGCGGAAGATGGCGATTGACGGATATATCATCCAGGTGGACACCAAGGACATTAAGGAGATGAACAAACTTCTGTCCGCCATTGGCCGGAACATCAATCAGATCGCCAAGCGGGTCAACGCCGGAGGCCCCACCTATCAGGCCGATATGGAGGAAATCCGGGAAAGGCTGGATCAGATATGGCAGTTACAAAGACGCATCCTATTAAGTCAACGCTGAAAGCGGCGATTGACTATATCTGTAACCCCGACAAGACGGACGGGAAACTGCTGGTGTCCTCCTTCGGCTGCGCCGCCGAGACCGCCGACATTGAATTTGAATGGACACGCCGCCATGCCATTGACAAGGGCACGCACCTGGGCCGCCACCTGATCCAAGCCTTTGAGCCTGGGGAGGTCACGCCAGAGGAAGCCCACCGGATCGGCATGGAACTGGCACGGGAGGTCCTGGGCGGCAAATATGAATTTGTCCTCACCACTCACATTGACAAGGATCACGTCCATAATCACCTGATTTGTGCGCCCATACCGGGGCGAAGTGAATCCGCAATAACAAGCGGTCAGCGTGTAGTTTCATGCTGATGGTCAATGACTTACCAAGCGGAGAAATCCTAATGGGAACAAAGCATGTCATTAAAACCGTAAGTTGGCTAGTTGTCAAGCCACGACTGAACGGTGAGACCAAAGATTGATACGAGGGTAAAATCCATACTGATTAAATGGCAGTCCGAGAGGCATTCGTGGTGGCTGCGGCGTAAGACAGCTATAAGCGCCGTACCGTGTATCTAACCTGCGAAAGTTGAGCAGGTATAGCGAAACTTATGCACGGCTCACCCATATAAGTGGGAAAGGACGGAAACCGTACCCGACAATCAATCACTGTTTTGTCACTTCGTTACTAAATGGGGATTGCCTAAGTCGGAACGCCTGAAAAGGCTATGCGTAATGCCGGAAGGTGAAAAATTTCAAGGGTAACGCCAAGAATGATGACGCTGAAAATCCGATACGGCAACGGAGCTTCCATAGTAGTCCGAGAGTGTTAATAGCACTTACATGGCGAAGGGAGGCAGCTTGTTTTCTTCAATACAACAGAAAGGATGGTGTGTGATACATCATGAGAAATCCAGACAATGTATTGAACAGTCTGCGTGAGCATTCTGCTCAACCAAGTTACACATTTGACAGGCTATACAGGAATCTGTATAACCCGGATTTCCTGCTTGCGGCTTATCAGAATATCTACGCCGCAAAGGGAAACATGACGGCAGGCGTTGATGGACAAACCATTGACGCAATGAGCCAGGAACGAATCGCCCGGCTCATAGAACAGCTAAAGGGGGAGCAATACCACCCCTATCCTGCAAGAAGAACCTATATACCCAAGAAAAACGGAAAGCTCCGTCCGCTCGGAGTCCCGTCAATCGACGACAAGCTGGTGCAGGAAGCCGCAAGAATGATACTGGAAGCAATCTATGAGGATAGCTTTGAGGACACTTCCCACGGATTCCGCCCCGGCAAAAGCTGCCATACCGCCTTGCGTCAGATACAAAACCGTTTCACACGGTGCAAGTGGTTTGTCGAGGGAGACATCAAAGGCTTCTTTGACAACATAGACCACAATACGCTGATTGCTATATTGCGGAAACGTATCAAGGACGAAAAATTCCTCCGGCTGATACGCAAGTTCTTAAATGCCGGATATATGGAAGATAATACATTCCACGAAACATACAGCGGTGCAGTCCAGGGCGGCATTATCAGTCCGATTCTTGCTAACATCTACTTAGACCAGTTCGATAAATACATGAAAGAATACAAGGCTGGTTTTGAAAAAGGCAGGAAGCGGGCAGTTTTGAAAAGCTATGCCAGAACGGGAGACAAACGCCATAGACTTGTGGAGAAAATCTCCAAGGCTCAAAATCAGGAAGTACGGCAAACGCTGATAGCAGAATTAAAAGAGTTCGATAAAACCTATCATGCAATGCCCCGTTCCGACGCTATGGACACCAGCTTCCGGCGTTTGCAGTACACAAGGTACGCAGATGATTTCCTCATAGGGGTTATTGGCTCCAAGGCAGACGCTGGGCAAATCAAACAAGACATAGGAAAATACCTTGCGGAAAAGCTAAAACTGGAATTGTCAGAAGAAAAAACGCTGGTAACGATAGCAACGGATAAAGCCAGATTTCTGGGCTACGACATCCGTGCAAGAAAACCAAGCAACCTGCAAAGAAAGACCAAGCGTGGCTGTTATGCCAGAAATTACAACGGGCATATCGTACTGGAAGTTCCAACGGAGCTGGTCCAAAAGAAACTGCTGCAACTGGGAGCTATGGAAATCAGAAAAGTAGATGGCAAAGAAATCTGGAAGCCCACCCACCGGGGAGAATTAACGAACCGGAAGGACATCTATATCCTCAACCAGTACAATGGGGAAGTCCGGGGCATCTGCAATTATTACTCGATTGCCAATAACCGCTCCAAGCTGCACAAGTTCCGATATATCATGGAATACAGTATGTACAAAACCTTTGCCTGCAAGTACCGAACCACCAAAAGAAAAATCATAGAAAAATATCACATTGATAAGGACTTTGGGGTGCGTTACACGGACTGGAAAGGCAAAGAACGGGTACGTTTATTCTGGAAAGGCAGTCTTGCCCGGAATGACTTCCCGCAGGAAGCAAAGGTAGATACGGTACACAAACCAGCAAAAATCAAAACCAATCCCTCGCTAGCGGACAGGCTGAAAGCGCAGACCTGTGAGTGGTGCGGTAAGAAAACACCGGACGTTGTAATGCACCAAGTCCGGGCATTAAGCGAACTGGACGACAGCCAGCCGTGGAATATCTTCATGAAAAAGATAAACCGTAAGACTATGGTTGTATGTCCTGGCTGTCATGAAATGAATCACAACGCAGATTGATAAAACAAGGGGGAAGCCGGATACAGCGACGAGTTGTAAGTCCGGTTTCGGGGCGAGTATCTGGAAACCTAGCGCAGTAATGCGCCAAGGCGCTGGATACTTAGCCTACTCAATGCGGTCAGCTTCACCAATCACAAGCATTACCATTCCAACAAGCGCAGCTATCACGAGATACGCCGGGCCAGCGACCGGCTGTGCAAAGAACACGGCTTGTCCGTCATCGTCCCTGGCCGGGATAAGGGCAAGAGCTACATTGAGCATCAGACCGCACAGAACGGCACCAGCTACAAGGCAAAGCTGAAAGCCGCCATCGACCGGCTGATCCCCGTGTCCTCCAGCCTGGAAGATTTGCTTGCCCGGTTGCAGCGGGAAGGGTACGAAATCAAGCGGGGAAAGTATATCTCTGCCAGGGCGCCGGACCAGGAGAGGTTCACCCGGCTCAAAACCCTGGGCGCCGATTATACGGAAGAAGCCGTTGTCTCCCGCATTGCCGGAGGTCCCAGGCCCTCCAGACAGCCCCAACAGCGCAGCGGGAAGGTCAGCCTGCTCATTGACATTCAGAACAATATCAAGGCCCAGCAGAGTACCGGATACCAGCGGTGGGCGACCATCGAGAATCTGAAACGGGCGGCCGCCACCATGAACTTTCTTACCAAACACGGCATCGGCAGTTATGAGGAATTGGTGGAACGGTGCGAAGCCGTTTCCGCCGCCTCCACCCGCGCCAGGGAGAACCTGCGGGATACGGAACAGCGAATCGCCGACCTTGCGCTCCTGGGTAAGCAGATCGACACTTACCGAAAGCTGAAGCCCATCTATGATCGCTATAAGGCATCAAAGGATAAGGAAAAATACCTGCGTGGGTTTGAGAGCGAGGTTATCTTATTCGAGGCGGCAGCCAGGGAAATCAAAAGAGCCTGGCTTACCAAACTTCCTTCCACCGAGAAACTGAAAGCAGAGCTGGACGGACTTGCCGCCCACAAGACCGCACTGCAAGCGAAACTTCGAAAGGTACAGCGGGAAGAAAAGGAGTATGGAATGATCCATCAGAATATAGATACTCTATTGTTAGTTCCAATTAAGCCAATACGGCAGAATAAGCACGAACTAGAATAAATATCATGTTTTTCAAATTTCGCAATATCCTACTGCTATAGATAAAAAACAACGGGAGAAGTTGCGCGATGGCGACACTTCTCCCGTTATCTATGCGTTATGAAACTTTATCTCTTGTCATTCGATTGAGAAAGAACGCTGGCGGCAAAACTCTTAGTTTCATCAGAGTATTTGCTGCTTTGCAATACTTTGGACGCAACGTCCTCCATGTTAGCACCGGTTTGCTTTTGTAGGGATCGCTGTGAAAGGACACTAGCCGCAAGAGACTTCTGAATCTTGGACGCGCCTTTATCAGTTAACGCTTTCGCAGCTTTAGATGCCATAGACTTGCTGCTGGTTTTGTGGTTCATACCTGAGCACCTCCTATATTAAAACTCAACTTCTTCTTCTGCTTTATTATAAATGTCAACCTGATTTTCAACATCAATCCGATTGACGACCCAGCCACGAAGCATACAAAGTTTAATAAAATCGTCAATACGATTTTCCCCATACATTTCCTTCAAAGTAACAACAACACCAAAAGAAAGACCTCGCCCATTCTTTTCCTTTAGTCTTTCTTTTGTTTTTATACTCAATCCCCACATTCCTGCGCCATACACCTTACGGGGGACAGCTCGTTCCTTTAACTCCTCGCTGATTAACTTGACATTATCCCATTTCCGATATAATTGACGAGCTTCAGGTTCGTGAAGATGACATCCGCCATCATCACCTTGTGAGTTGGAGTTAATGCTTGCAATAACTGCTTTCCCGCCTTTTTCTTTTACACGGCCAAAATGAATGTCCATCTCAGTGGTAGTATAATCAACACCCTGATCTCTTACGCACTTTGGAAAATAGCAAAGCGTTGCTCGCGCGTAGAATGGCTGCTTGTCGTTATAAATCGGAACAGGAATTCTGTATGTGTAAGTTTCATAGGCGTCTGTTGTGCCCATCATTACAAAACGAATTTCATCATCAGGGGTCTTAACAATATCTTCAATTCGCTGCGGAACTACGCCGTATCCAATAGAACAGGATACGTCATCTTTTCTATCCCAACCAGCAGCAGCATCGATGATTAGTGCTTTTGCAACTTCGCGTGAAAAGCCCAATGTGCAAATCAAATACGCCATTTTGCGCGAAATCCACGGAGCAGAAAACGATGTTCCTTTTACAAAATTTTCTCCTGTTGGAGCACATACATGCATAGGTTGTCCGATATCACCGCCATAATAACTAATATCAGGCTTGTGAAAGAAGGAAAGAACAGGACCTACTCGATGATAGGAGGCGGGCATACCTTCAAGGGTGACTGAATTAACTACCAATGAATTTAGTGAATCGGCCGGTGCGCCAATTGCCATTCTTTTTTTGTCCGGATCGCCATTCGTTCCTGCGATAACAAAGACTACATCAAATTCGCTCTGTATCCTATCTAATTCTGCTGCTTCTGGTGAAATAAAATTAGGCTTTATCGGCAATATAGAGCCGAGAGAAAGATTCCAAACCTTTATATCTCGATTTTGAGAAACAGCTTTACGAATTGAGCGAAGTATGGAATATGAGCTAAACCTTCCTCGCTTAGCGACACCGAAATGCTTTACTCTGAATCGGCCACAGCCATCATCCAAAGCAGGATTAATTGTTGGACCATCAACAATAATCGAAGTAACTTCCGTGCCGTGGATGTAGTCACCTTGATCTAGTTTAATATTCTCGTCTAGCATGCTTTCATAGGTGACCCAATCTTTAAAATAGACGTCCTTAGAAAACGGCGTATCAATAACACCTATAATGGGCTCCTGGTTAGGCGCAGGAATTTGCACTACCCCAGAATCGTTCATTACGCTTTCTTCAACTGGAACCTCTCTTAAGTCACGTACCTTCATAGCAATTAGGTATGGAGCGGTTTCTTTCAGGCGCGCAATTTCGTCAGGACGGAGCAAAACAGTATTTTCATCAATCTGCTTCGCATTCAAATAGTCGATCCCAATGGCGCGGAATATTTCTTCCGTTTTAACATCAGTTTTATAGAGTGTAACAATTGCTTCGCCATCTTCATCGGCCTCAGCAAAATCCACAGAAAACTTTTGAACATAAAATGCATCTACAACCGCATTTACAAAGTTGGTTTTTGCTAGCCGAGCTTGATATTTATATCTTTTTTCCCCTTTGTTTAATGCTTCGATGTCAGAGTACTGGATTTTTCCGCTATAGTCATGCTTAATAATCTCGCCAACAATTATAAGGCGTTCGATTGTATTTGATATAACATCGAGCCCTACATAGTATGTGAAAACATGCTGAATATGGTCCGGATCGCCAGTGAACTTTGCACCACGGATAGAATCATTGGGGTCGGAAGCCCCCTTGCACAAAAGAGCTCTGATTCTGTTGCTTTTGGCTACCACGCTTGTATAGTAAACACTGATTAGAGCACCTTTTATAAGGGAGTGCTTCTTCCAATAGACCTGTAGTGATTTGAGATCATCAATCAATTCGAAAACATGCTTGGCCTCTACATAACGTCCAACAGGGAGATTTCGCTTCCCGCCACCGGGATTCCCACTCTGTTGTTCAAACTGGCCTTTTAATTGAAGTATACTATTCATTTAATTCTCCTTCAATTCACGTGCAACCTGACTTTTTGATACTCCTGTCAGAATTTCAATCTCTCTCACGGTAAATCCCTGAGATTGCAATGTGCGTACATCCAACGTTTCCGGACATACAGCTTTATAAAGCCGCTTTAGATAATCGAGTTCGACTGTCGGATTACTGAATGCAACAGAAGAACGAATCATATTCTTTAACTCACCTGGATAAGGAATTGGATTCATCAAGCCAACAATTTTCCTAAACAAGCGTACATTCCGACTTGTGCACTTAAATTTATTTAGAAATTCGTTAAGCAAAATCTCTGCAATCTCAGCCAAATCTTCCTGCGTATATCTACTGAAATCAATAACAGAGTCAAACCGCCTAATTAGTGCCTTGTCAAAATATTCAAATAGATTTGTGGTTGCCAACAAAACAATTCTATCATCCATTCGATCAAGCTCTTTGAGCAGAGTGGATGTAGCTCTACCCATTTCACGTAAGTCATTCGAATTAGTTCGATCCAAAGCAATAGAATCAATCTCGTCAAACAGCACAATTACTTTCTCGGGATGAGCAAACTCTGTCATCTCTCGAAATAGAGAAACAATATTCTTTTGCGTTTGCCCAAGTTTACTATCTATTACTGCTGAAAAATCAACTGCATATAAATCTCGGTTCAGAATCCGAGCAACTTGCTTGGCCGTTTCAGTCTTTCCAGTTCCGGGAGCACCTTGAAATAGATATTTATTTATCCCAAGGTTACGGCTAATCGCATTAACCATCCCCATTACATCCTGCTCAATGCACTCAGGCAATGGTAAGGGTTCATTCCCGACCGAAACCTTTTCAAAAAATCCAGACGAAAGATCGCTCATTTGTGGGACGAAGGTATTTGCGTTTGATAACAGTGCCATAATATATTCTGCCAGCTGATAATCACCCAGTTGATCAAATTCTTTGGCAATTTCATATGCTTCGCTCCGAAATCCGGGCTCATTGTTTTCTGCATGATAACGAATTAGATTTATTATATTTTTCTTTTTCATAGGAGCCCCTCCAGGATTGATATATTATATTATATGATCGATTGGGACAAAAGTCAATATATTGGGACAAAATTTAAAATACATTCTTTCGCTATGAATGAAATCTGTATCGAACTTCTCTTGAATATAACTGGTAGCTACAAAAAGAGAGGGCGCCACCACCGGACCCACTTTGATCCGATGATGGCGCTCCCATTTTGTCTAAATGTGAAAATCTGGCGTTTTCCCTATGCAGAAACATCTTACCGCCCCACATGGGAAATCATACTGCCCCTACACGGAAAAGCCGCCACAGGCTGTTTTTTCGCCCATTTTGAGCCCTAATTCCCGCACTTTTTGGAACGGAGGGAAAGATAGTGCGGACAGGTCACCACCACCGCCCGGAAACTCTGCTTGCAGGGATGGACACAGCCCTTGCAGAGCTTGTTGTACTGGCGCCTGCCGTTCTCGCCCAGGAAGAACGCCCATTCCAGACGCCATTTTTTACTCCGGCTCATAAGTCGCCCAGCTTCGGGGGCTTCTTCTGCGGGGCAGGCTTGTCCGGGCTTTTCCGTTCCGCGCACTCCCGTTTTGCGTCCTCCAGTCGCTCCCGGATGGAAGGCTTTTTCTCCGGCGTGGTCCTGCGCGCCTCGGTCTGGGCTTTCTCCAATTCCTCCCCACGGCGGCCGTTGTTGATGATCCCGTCGATCATGCCGTAGTCATCCTCCAGGGTCATTTCCGCCGTGCGCAGCGGGTTTTCCGGCTCCACGGGAACGGATACGATCTGCCCGTTGATGCTGGCGAACAGCTCCGGCCGCTTGAATTGCTCGGTGTATTTCTGGATCATGTCCGGGGGCAGGGACGCAAAACTCTCCGGCCCCAGGCCCACCACCAGGAAGGTGCCTGCCACAATGTCGTAAATCTCCCCATGCTCGTCCCGGAGGGAACGGTTCAGGTCCAGGCCGATGAGCTTGCCTTCATCGTTCAGCACCAGTCCCACCGGATCGTCAAAGGGATAGGAGGCGGCAATATCGCCGCCCACCTCCGCTTGCAGGGCATGGAGGCCAGAGTCGATCTCCTTCACATAGGGCTCCTTCATGGGCTCCACCACCAGGACGGTCAGCTTCTCCGGCGCCGCTTGCTGCCCATACAACTCCGCCTCATACTCCCGGTTTGCCTGCTCCGCAAAGGCCAGCATCTCGTCCGCACGGGACTGATCCGGGTTTTCGATGGCCTCCCGGATCGCCTGGAGGTCCACATCCAGAAATTCCTCATAGCCGGTGGCACCCTTGAACTTCTCGATCTCCGAGGGAAGATAGTCCTCCTGGGTCTGCCCCAGGGCGGCCAGCTTCTCGTCCAGTGCGGAGATACGCCCGGCCATCAGGTTCTCGTAGATTTCTTCCTTTGCCGCGTGTTCCTCCGGGTGCTCGGCGGCATACTGCGGGTCGTGCTGCCGGAAAAACTCGTCCATATCGTAGGCCAGGTCCATAGCCCATTCCGAAATTTCTTCTTCGGGGATGTCGTCCTGGAAGGTCATCACCCGGTATTCCTCCGGGATGCTGCCGCGCTCGCCATCGTAATACTCATAGAAGCTGTCCCCGGTGTCCCGCACATAGCCCAGGTCGGTGAACTGGCCGCTTTCCTCCAGGGCGATGTCCCGTCCGTAGGCCTCATAGTCGATATAATTGCACAGATGCTCCGGCACCTCCATGGCGTCCAGTTCCTCGATGTAATACCGTCCCAGATCATCGTGGTCGTGGATGTCGGGGTAAACATCGTAGCAGTCCAGGTTCTCCGTCAGGTTGATAAGCTCCTGGATGCTGCCCGTATGGTCGCCGATCTCCATGGCCGCTTGGAACCGCTCATATTCATCCTGGCTCATGTCGTCCAGCTTGGAGGCCAGGTAGTTCAGCTCGTCCAGGTTGGCATACTCGCCCAGCAGGTCATAGAGGCCATCCACATAGCAATCGTAGTCCGTGATGAACCATTCCTCATAGGTCTGCCCAAAATCGTCTTTCGCGCCGATCCCGATGCGCTCAAAGACCTGTTTCAGTTCCTCCGCCGTGGTGGGGAACTTCACCCATTCACCCACAAGGGCGCCCTCGTTGTATTTGCCCAGGTTGGTGATGAAAGCGGCAAAGGGATAATCTTTGTCATAGTCATAATGGGGCATAGCGACACCTCCTTATCGCTCCGGCGCAGGCTTTTCCCGATGGGGCTGCGCCTTGCTCTGATCGGCACATTCCTTCCGGCTCTGCTCCAGCCGCTCCTTGATGGAGGGCTTTTTCTCTGTCTGTCTCTCCCTGGGGCGCTCATGTTCCCACTCGTCGCCGGAGAGGGTGAGATACCCTTTACTGGTGAAGCACCCCTGTTCTTCCTGCATGGCATGGTTGCCAAAAGGAACGGGATCAATGGCGTCCAGCAGCTCCGGGGGCAGAAGGACGTCCAAATGCTGCGCCAGCCCACATCCTCCACCTTGCTGATGTTGGGCTCCAGGACAAAATACTCGGTGTTGGCGGGAAACTCCCGGAACTGCTCCAAGGTAGTCAGGCGATAGGGAGACTCCTTGACAGCGGCCAGAAGATCACGGTCCTCCGGGGAAAGTCTGGCAAGCGCCTGGGCCGCTGCCTCCAGTTCGCTTGCGTCACCCCCTGCGGGGAGCAGCGGTTTCAAATGCTCCATGAAATTGGGGTCGGTTTTACTTTCTGCCATGCGCACCATCCTTTCGTTTGGGAAACTCCAGCTTGAAATTGACATACTTGCCGCCGGTATCATCCAGGACCACCACGGCGTCATAGGTGGAACCTTTCTTCTCCGACCACATTTCCTTGACGGAAGTGCGACCCTTTTTCAGAAGGTCGGCCGCCATTTTCCGGGTCAGCTCCTTGCGGCGGCTGGTCCAGAAACGGTCATTCTTCCATAAGACAAACTGGCAGGCCCGGTCCGAACAGGCGAAATTCTTCTTGCCCTCATAAACCGGCTTACCGCAGCGGGGGCAGAGGCCCACCGTCTCCTTCTCCGGCTGGAACAGCTTTTGCCCATCCTCGGAAATGTGGGAGTATTTCCGCACCAGCTCCGCCGCCATCGCCTCAATCCCGTCCATGAAGTCCTCCGGCGACGCCTGGCCCTTTGCCACCTCGTTCAACCGCTGCTCCCAATCCGCTGTGAGCTTGGGAGAGGTCAGCAGTTCCGGCAGCACTGTGACCAGATTGACACCTGCCTTCGTGGGGATCAGGTTCTTGCCCCTGCGCTCCACGAATCCACCGGATACCAGTTTTTCAATGATGGCCGCTCTGGTCGCCGGAGTACCCAGGCCGTACCGTTCCGCATCCTCCGGGATGTCCTTCTTGCCCGCGTTCTCCATGACCGACAGAAGGGTGTCCTCCGTGTAGGGTTTGGGGGGCGAAGTGAAGTGCTCGGTGACGGAGGCGGCGACTAGCTCAAAGACCTGCCCCTCTGTCAAGGCGGGAAGGACACCCCCGGTATCTTCATCCTCCGGCTTCTCCTTCAATGAGGAACGGAACACCTCCTGGATGGCCCGCCAGCCCTGGGAAAGCACCTGCTTTCCCTTTGCCGTGAAGGTATGTCCGCCGCAATCAAAGGTGGCCGTGACCGCCTCATACACAAATGGCTCCGCCGCCGCACACAGCAGTTTGCAGCAGACCAGCAGAAGGATATTGCGCTCGCCCACAGGCAGCCCCGGCACGTTTGCTTTCTCCAGTTCCAGCGTCGGCAGGATCGCATGGTGGTCGGATACCTCCTTGTCGTTCACCAGCGCCGCAACATCGGGGAAAAACGCCGGGCAGGCATCGAAGGGCGGCACCCGCACCGCCAGATGCAGGACCACGGAGGCGGTCTCCGCCATGTCGCCCGTCAGATACCGGCTGTCCGTGCGGGGATAGGTCAGCAGCTTCTTTTCATAGAGCGACTGGGCGTAGTCCAGGGTTTGCTTGGCCGTGTAGCCGAACACCCGGTTTGCCTCCCGCTGCAAGGTGGTCAGGTCGTACAGCTTGGGCGGCTTTTCCGCCTTTTTCTCCCGCACCACGGATACGCACACGGCCCGCTGCCCGTCACAGGTATCCCGGATGGCCTGGGCGTCCTCCGTGGAAACAATACGGTCGCTGACCGCCTCGGCCCCCTCCAGCGCCAGTCGCACATGATGGTATTTCTCCTTGCGGAACAGGACGATCTTGCTGTCCCGGTCGGCCAGCATCGCCAGGGTGGGCGTCTGCACCCGCCCCACATTCAGGGTGCGGTGGTAGAGGACGGAGAACAGGCGGCTTGCGTTGATCCCAATAAGCCAATCCGCCTTTTGGCGGCAAAGCGCCGACTGATACAACGGGTCATAGTCCCCACCGGGGCGCAGGTCGGCAAAGCCCTCCCGGATCGCTGCGTCCTCCATCGAAGAAATCCAGAGACGGGAGAAAGGCTTGGAACATCCGGCAGCCTCATAGACCAGCCGGAAGATCAATTCGCCTTCGCGCCCTGCGTCGCAGGCGTTGACCAGCTCCGTCACATCGGGGCGCTCCATCAGGGAGCGGAGAATGTGGAACTGGGCGGCCTTTTCCTCGGACACCACATAGCGGAAGGGGTTGGGCAGGATGGGAAGGTCCTCATACCGCCACTTCTTATAGCGGTCATCGTAGGCGGCCGCGTCCGCCAGTCCCACCAGATGCCCGATGCACCAGGAAATCAGCCAGCGCGTCTCGCCTGCCGGCTCGGTCGGTGCTTCTGAATGCCCAAGGCATCCAGAGGTCGCCACTGGCGACCCGCACCCCTCAAAATAGCCATCGGCCCTGGATGTGACACCTAGGGCCGACGCGATACTCTTTGCTACACTCGGTTTTTCACAGATCACCAATTTGCTCAATTCTGATCCTCCTGTTCTTTCTGTTCAGGAACATCCTCGTTTTCGTATTCCTCGTCCTCGAACTCATAGTCGTCCGGGTCGGCGCTGGCCTTTGCGCCCTGTTTTGGCTTGATGAACTTGATGTAGGCGAAGGCCCCACCGCCGCCCAGGGCCGCCAGCAGCAGGATCAGCACCAGGGCACCGCCGCTGCCGGACTCTTTCTCCGGCTCCGGTTCGGGCTCCGGCTCCACCTCCGGCGCTTTCCCGGCACACTCGCTCATATTCACCGCGCAGACCGGACAGGCGGTATTCACCGCACCGGCCTGGCACTTCTCGGCGCAGGTGCAGACCGCGGGTTGTTCCTCCGTCTGCCCATCTTCCATCAGCGCCATCAGGTCGGCTTCATCCACCTGGTTCAAGAAGTGAACGGCGGTCTCCTTGTCCTCGTTGGCGCGGTCGATCAGGATGTAAAAATAGTTGCCCGCTTTTGTGGTCACGGTGATAAGCTGTTTGTCACCGTAATAATCGTCCACCAGCGTAGCGTTGCCCTCCGGGGTCAGGGGCTGGCCCTCCGGCTCCATGCCCCCGGTGGCGGGTTCCTCGGTGGGTTCCGGCGTCGTCTCGGTGGGCTCCCCTGTGTAGTAGTCGCCATCCCCGCCGCCCGCAAAGGCGGTGACGGAGAAGGCAGTCATGCACAGAACCGCCACCGTCAGGGATGCCAAGAGGCGAAAAACTCTGTTACGCTTCATCTTCGCCATCCTCCATTCCTTCCATATCCTCGACGTCAGGGTCCGCCGCTGCCTCCGCCTCCATCATCCCGTCGGGCAGAGTGATCAAGCCGCTGGCGTAGGCCTTCAGGAAGGCGGTCAGCTCCTTGTTGTCCATGCGCACCGCCTTGACCATGCGGACGATCTCCAGGTTTTCTTCCTCGGTGAGCTGCGCCTCCAGCTCCCGAAGTCGCTTCTGCTGGGCGGAGATCTTCTCCTTCGTCTTTTCAATGTCTTTGCGAATCTTCTCAACCGTTGCCATGTGTGCAAAACTCCTTTCCAAATCGTTCTCTCCAGGAATAGTTCCGCCCCAGGCCCTTGACCGTTTTCAGGTTTTTCCGGGCGTTGTCCTCCAGTGCCAAGGCACGGCGGAACAAATCGGGATGCTGTTCCCGCAGGGCGGTGATCTCGTCGGGTTTCATGCTGGGGCAGAAAAAACAGGACGATTTTCCCGGCTGGGGCAGCCCCGCCGCCTCGATCTGCCGGATGCAATCGTCCTGCGTCCATCCCCATTCCATCAGGGGATACCACTTGCTGTATTTTCGGTCGGCCAGGTCTCCCAGCAGCACCTTGTCGCTGCGGTAGCCCTCGCCCGCGTCGTAGCCGATGAACTTGACCACCCGTTTGCCCGCCGCCCACACCTTTTGACACGGCGGATAATGGTTGCAGAACTTTTCCTGCGGCCCGATCTTGTGTTTCAGGGAACATCGCTTGAAG
>OLQH01001747.1_pt1 | contig 15248 bp, 14 predicted proteins | sample 1672671 | NCBI WGS metagenome assembly OLQH01 (sample SAMEA3136712, study PRJEB25190) | human gut metagenome
ACACCAGTTTAACAAAGTGAACACGTAACATTTTTGAAAAATGTTACGTGTCAAACCTACACAACTGGTGCGTGAAATTGATCGGGAGGAGGATATCGCATGGGAGAGCAGTTAACGCGAAGTGACGTCAAGAAGATAAAGGAAGAGATTGAATACCGGAAGCTGGTGGTCCGCAAGAGGGAACTGGAAGCGGTAAAAGAGGCTCGGGCACAGGGAGACTTAAGCGAGAACTTTGAATACAAGGCAGCGAAGCAGGATAAAAACCGCAACGAAAGCAGGATACGCTATCTGGAGCGGATGCTCAAGAACGCCAGAATCATCTCGGATGATTCCGGGGAAGATGAAGTAGGGCTTAATAATACGGTAGAAGTATATTTCGAGGACGATGATGAGACAGAGACCTACCGTCTTGTCACCAGCGTGCGCGGCAATTCCCTACAGGGCCTGATCAGCATAGAATCCCCGCTGGGGAAGGCCATCAAAGGTCGAAAGGCGGGAGACCGCGTAAAGGTTAAGACCAATGGCGACAATGGATATTACGTGGTGGTCAAGAAGATAGAGAAGACTACGGATGATTCCAATGATACCCTAAGAAAATATTAATTGGAGAAGGGTGCCAAGGAAGACCCAAAACGCGATTCACCCGGAAATGCTGTACACCTCCGGCACAATCCTGTGCGTGGAAATTTATAGGCAGTTATTCAGTTAACTGGTAGAGATGCACAGCCAATTATGAGCATACATAAATTATCGTCTAAAAAATATTTAGTTGTATAATAAATTGGTTTGATCTAGTTGATTAACCATACAACAAATTGCGGAAGGTAAAATTGTGGAAAAAGGTTGCAAAGAAACTGGAAAGTAGTATAATTAACGTTGTATAAAACAGAACAACGGGGAGCTTGCAGATATGGAGCAGGCTGAGAGTAGGCTGATATTGCCTTGACCCATAAACCTGATTTGGATAATGCCAACGTAGGGACATAACGTATGTAATCAGACGGATATGCCGAAGGCGGCATATCCGTTTTTCATGCGCAAAAGGAGGAAATAGGAAATGCTGGGAAAGTGTTTGGACAATGTAAGAAAGACGATGCCGCTGGTACATAATATTACCAATTATGTGACGGTCAATGATGTCGCAAATGTGCTGCTTGCCTGCGGGGGAAGCCCGATCATGTCCGATGAGCCGGAGGATGTTCAGGATATTACTGCCATCTGCGGCGGATTGAATATTAATATCGGCACATTGAATAAAAGAACGATAGAAGGCATGTTCGTGGCTGGCCATAAGGCCAATGAATTGGGCCATGTGGTGCTTCTTGACCCTGTAGGGGCAGGCGCCAGCGCGCTTCGCACCAATACGGCTGTAAAACTGATGGAGGAACTTCATCTGGACGTCATCCGAGGCAATATCTCGGAAATCAAGACGCTGGCTCTTGGAAGCGGCACCACCAAAGGCGTGGATGCCGATGTGGCGGATGCAGTGACAGAGGAAAATCTGGACGAAGCCGTTGTGTTTGCCAAGGAGTTTGCGAAGACATCCGGATCCATCGCGGCAATTACGGGAGCCATCGATCTGGTCAGCGACGGACAGGAGTGTTATGTGATCCGCAATGGCCGTCCGGAGATGGGGAAGATTACCGGCACCGGCTGCCAGCTCTCGGGGCTGATGACTGCTTTTCTAGTGGCCAATCCCGACCAGAAGCTAAAGGCTGCGGCTGCCGCGGTCTGCGCAATGGGACTTGCAGGAGAGATCGGATGGAATTTAATGCAGGAAGGAGACGGCAATTCCACGTACCGGAACCGGATCATCGACGCGATATACCATATGGATATGGAGACTTTGGATAAAGGAGCAAAATATGAAGTGCGATAAGAAAGACCTATTATTATACGCTGTGACGGACAGGCATTGGCTGAACGGCAGGACGCTATACAGCCAGGTGGAGGAAGCGCTAAAAGGAGGCGCCACCTTCATCCAGTTAAGGGAGAAGGAACTGGATGAGGAGCATTTTCTGGAAGAAGCCAAAGAAATCAAAGAACTGTGCAGACGCTATCAAGTTCCGTTCGTCATCAATGACAATGTGGAGATTGCCCTGGCAGTAGATGCGGATGGCGTGCATGTTGGGCAAAGTGATATGGAGGCCGGGGATGTGCGGGCAAAGCTGGGTCCGGACAAGATAATCGGCGTCTCCGCCCAGACGGTAGAGCAGGCGGTGATGGCAGAGCAAAATGGAGCCGATTATCTGGGAGTTGGCGCGGTGTTCCCGACCGGCTCGAAAGCAGATGCTCTGGAAGTTAGCCACGATACGCTGAAAGCCATCTGCAAGGCGGTAAAGATACCAGTCATTGCTATCGGCGGGATCAGCAAGGAGAATATTCTGGAACTTTCCGGCAGCGGGATCTGCGGCATTGCCGTTATCAGCGCGATTTTTGCAAAGGATGATATAGAAGAAGCGGCCAGGGAATTAAGAGGCCTGACAGAGAAGATGGTAACCGCATGATAAGAGGCGCGATATTTGACGTAGACGGGACGCTTCTTGATTCCATGGCAATCTGGGAAGATGCGGGAGCCAGGTATCTGAAAGGGCTTGGCATCCAGGCCCAGGAAGATTTGGGGAAACTATTATTTCCCATGAGTCTTCAGGAAGGGGCTGCCTACATGAAGGCCAGGTATGACCTGAAACTTAGCGTAAGCCAGATTATCGAAGGAGTCGGGGATACGGTAAGAGACTACTACTTTTATGAGGCCCCTCTAAAGAAGGGGGCAGCCGACTTTTTGGGGAAATTGTCAAGAAAAGACATTCCCATGGCGGTGGCAACATCCAGCGAGCTGGAGCATATTGAAGCGGCATTTAAAAGACTGAATGTGAATCAATATTTTCAGAAGATTTTTACCTGCTCCCAGGTAGGCGCAGGCAAGAGCAGACCGGATATCTACTTTGCGGCCGGCAGGTATCTGGGGACAGAGCCCCGGGAGACCTATGTGTTCGAAGATGTGCTTCATGCCATCGAGACGGCGGATAAAGCCGGCTTCAAGACGGTGGGCGTATACGATAGATTCAGCGAATCGAAGCAGGAGGAGATCCGAAAGCACTCGGATATTTATCTTGAGGATTTGACCGATTTTCAGACATTTTGGGAATATGCATCCAGGTGATGCTTAGACCGGCGGTAGATTGGGGGCACCACCTTCTGTCGCTTGATAAAATTAATGCAGGATTTTATGAGGAGGATATGTACAGATGAGAACAGCATTAACAATCGCTGGGAGCGATTCCAGCGGAGGCGCCGGCATCCAGGCAGATATTAAGACGATGATCGCAAATGGCGTATATGCCATGAGCGCGATCACAGCGTTGACTGCGCAGAATACTACCGGCGTGACAGGCATTATGGAGGTGACTCCAGAATTTTTAGCAGAACAGTTAGATGATATTTTTACGGATATCTACCCGGACGCGGTTAAGATAGGAATGGTATCGGCAAGCCCTCTGATCCGCATCATCGCGGAAAAGTTAAAAGCATACAAGGCAGACAAGATTGTCGTGGATCCGGTCATGGTTGCCACCAGCGGATCCAGGCTGATCAGTGACGAGGCGATTGAGACGTTGAAAGAATGCCTGCTTCCGATGGCAAGCGTGCTGACGCCCAATATACCGGAGGCAGAAGTGCTGTCCGGCCTGGCAATTGAGACGCAGGAAGACATGGTGGCTGCAGCGGGAGCCATCAGCAGGACCTATTCCTGCGCGGTCCTTCTAAAAGGAGGCCATCAGATCAATGATGCCAATGACCTTCTGTACCGGGAAGATTCTTATAAATGGTTCAATGGCAGGCGCATAGATAACCCGAATACTCACGGCACAGGCTGCACGCTTTCAAGCGCCATCGCCTCGAATCTGGCGAAAGGATTTGACCTTGACACCTCTGTAGAACGTGCCAAGGCGTATATATCCGGCGCGCTGGGCGCGATGCTTGACCTGGGACGAGGAAGCGGCCCGATGGATCACGGATTTGCCCTGACGGGAGAGTTTATCCGGGAGAAGGAAGAGAGAATTGCTCCTGATTCAAACAAAGGGGAGGCGTGCTAGGAAATGGAAGAAAAGCGTACCTCTATATTTGAAAATGGACTGATCTGGTTTGGCGCAGGGGTATCAATTGCGGAGATTCTTACGGGTACCTATCTTGCGCCGCTGGGATTTAAAAGAGGACTGGCGGCTATCGTCCTTGGCCATATCATTGGATGCGTCATGCTGTTTCTGGCGGGCGTGATCGGAGGCAAGGCCAGACGAAGCGCCATGGAGACCGTGAAGATGAGCTTCGGCCAGAAAGGAAGCCTTCTGTTCTCTGTTCTGAATGTATTGCAGCTGGTGGGCTGGACGGCCATCATGATCTACGATGGAGCGCTGGCGGCGAACGGCGTGGTCCGTACCGGCAGATGGGTATGGTGCCTCGTCATCGGCATTCTGATCATTCTCTGGATCATGATTGGGATCACCAATCTTGGGAAAGTCAATGCCTTTGCCATGACAGCGCTCTTTATTCTGACGCTGATTCTGTGCAAGGTGATCTTCTTTGACAGTGGTGCCATAGGCATGGCCGCCGATGACAGCATGACCTTCGGAGCGGCAGTGGAACTGTCTGTTGCCATGCCCCTATCCTGGCTTCCGCTAATCGGCGATTACACCAGGGAGGCCAGGGAGCCTGTAAAGGCGACGGCGGCAAGCGCTATCGTATATGGGCTTGTCAGCTGTTGGATGTACGTGATTGGAATGGGGGCCGCGATCTATACGGGAGAGTATGATATTGCCCAGATTATGCTGAAGGCGGGACTTGGCATTGCAGGCCTTCTGATCATCGTGTTCTCCACGGTCACCACAACCTTTCTGGATGCATATTCCGCCGGAATATCCAGCGAATCTATCATCGCCAGGTGGAACGGAAAGCATGTGGCTGTCATTGTGACGGTGATCGGAACGATTGCGGCTATCGTGTATCCGATGGACAATATCACGGACTTCCTGTATTTGATAGGCTCTGTGTTCGCGCCGATGATCGCCATCCAGATCGCGGACTTCTTCCTTTTGAAAAGGGACAGCAGCAAAGATCGGGCCAATATCCCCAACCTGCTGGTATGGGCTGTGGGATTTGCTATATACAGGATTCTGATGCACATAGATATGCCGGTAGGCAATACACTTCCGGATATGGTAATCACCATTCTTCTGTGCCTGATCGTAAGCAGGATTCTGAAGCAGAAAAAGTAGTTCCTGATTAAAAATAATAGTAGAAAATAGGCGGTTGCAACCAATAGTTGACAAATAGTTGGTAGATTGCAACCGCCTATTCTGTTATGCTTGTTACATGGAGGTGAGCAGGATGTCGCTAGGAAAAAATATCGCATCCAGGAGAAAGAGCCAGAATTTTTCACAGGAAGACATTGCGACTCTGGTGGGCGTAAGCCGGCAGGCGGTCTCCAAGTGGGAGAAGGATCTGTCAAGCCCCAGCACGGAGAATATCATACGTCTGGCGGAGATTCTTCGGGTATCCGTTGAAGAACTGACAGGTGGCCGCCCGGCGGCAGCAGGCAGAGACAGAGAAGACAGGAGCGTGTACCGTGTGTCAGACAGTAGATATCTGTGGCTTCTGATCAAAGACCGGTTATTCATCAGGCTGGCCAACCCGGTGCTGATATTCTTGTATCTGGAAGCATGGCAGACCATGTACCAGTTAGCCTATATCGGAATGCTGAAAAGGAATCTTTTATGGCTGTCCATCTATTCATTCGGAATATTGCTGTTTATCCTGGAAGGGGCAGCCGCTGTCTATATTGCGGCAAGACGCCGGGTGATCCTTGGCGGGGAGTTCCTGGAACTGTCGGAAGAGGGTATCGTCGTGGTGGACATGTCCTACCGCAAGAAGGCTGACATCCACTGGCGGGAAGTAAAGCGGGTAAAGGAAAGCAGGCATTATTATTTCCTTATCCTGGAAGGGCGGCGTTTTCTGCCAATTCCCAGGCAGGATATGACAGAGGCCCAGGAGAGTCTGCTGAAAAAGCATGCCAGGCGCGTCCGGGGCATAAAGCTGCGCATCGTGATTGCAGCATTCTGGATATTCGTAACAGCATGCGGCACCTTTGCCGTAGGAAGGTGCATGGTGAATCTCAATGGAAAGCTGGCCTGGAAGATTCAGGAGGCAAAGACAGACAAAAAGGTAAGGCTTAAGGAAAAGAACTTCTACAAAACCGGGCTTTCAGGAATTATGGATAGGGTGCAAACGAAAGTAGAACTGATGCCTCACCTTATGACCGAGAATGTGGATATTATATTTAAGAAGGATGGAGAGATTGAAAGCATCTATGCCTTCATCTATGGATACGATATGGACTATAAGCTCAGGACTACGTATCTGGTATCCTACGAGCCGCAGACAGACAAGCGGATGCTGATACACACTCAAGACTGGACGGGAGTCGATAAGAGCGAGCAGAAAGAATACGATCCGGACAATGATATGGAGATACTCTTTCAAATGGCGGAGAATATTAATGTCCAGGATGTAGTAAGGCAGTGGGATGAAGAGCGTTACGGATTCTATTACAAAGGAATTGCATCCTGGGGATATCTGGGAGCGGCGGATGGTATCCGCTATATCGACCAGAAAGGAAAGGTTACGCTGCCTGACGATTATTCAAGCGTGGAAGTGAATGGGCCAAGCCTCTCCATCTACTGCCCAGATAAGAAGGAAGAACGGACGCCCATCCGATTTGTCTATGCACCGTCGGAAACCATGTAATACGTGCCAATCAGGAACAGAGGATACGACTAGGAAGAAGGAGAGCGAGTAGAATGAGCAAGTACAGAAAAATGGCAGGAGTCATAGCCTTATGCGTCTGTGCCGCGGTGCTGTGCACTGGATGCAGGTATCAATTTTTTGAGCAGATTCCGGTAATTGGAAAACTGTTTAAAGATGGGCAGGATGTGAAGCCGGGCTACACGGATTCAGGACAGTATGACCTGCCGGCAGCCCTCAAAAAGGCAAAGCGTCCCGAGTCTTTTAACGAAAATGTTATTAACGAAATAAAAAAATTGACGCCTTTGGAGGAGTCGGATGTCATTGTGACAGAAGACCGCTATGAGAGCAAAGACGTGCAGTCTATGGAGATTCCGAAGAACCCATACGAGGTTCTGGCTGCGGATCCGGATGACTATGCAGCCGCTGCTGCTACCATGCTGGAGCGGTATTTTGCCTCCTATCTTTATGAAGATACAGAAACTATTGACGAGCCGAATATTCCAAAGGAGAAGTATTACTCTTATATCGAGGTGCAATGGTCCAGGCCGCTGGCCGGAAGCAGGGAGGAATTTGCTGTTGCTGCCGCAGTCAAGATCCACGATGTAAACCCGGAGGATACCATATATACGGAATTTGGGGAAATCGGCAATGACAATGCCATACACTGCAACCTTACGGTATATGGCGAACAGGCTAAGGATTATACCTTTAATCTGAAAGGAATCGCGCAGACGGAGGATGTATTAAACGCTATTGAAGAAAAGTTCCAGCCTGTCCGGGCAGAGGCGACTCCTGTTTCGCCGGACCGGTATAAGATAGAGGGAGAGACTCTGTCCATTTCCTATGACAACGGAGGTACCTGGAAAAGCGTTCCTATCACGATGGATCAGTTGTTCGGGGAAGATACTCAGACAGATCGGATCTCTCTTTTAAGCGGCAGTTATTATATTGCGCCGGATAAGACCTTCTTCGTCTACGGAGGACGGGAGAAAATGCCGGTCACCATGATCGTGTCGGAGGATGCCGGTGAGACATGGACCAACAAGGAAGTGCTGGATCACCCCGGCGTTAGACGTAGTTATGCAGGGATGAGCGGGGATGGCAGTTTTATCTATGCGCTGATGTGCGTGGATAAGACCATGGGGTCCGAAGCGACCGTACTTTCTGTCAGCACGGACATGGGAAACACATGGACAGCCAAAAAGCCGATCGATGATTTTATGACGTTCCTAGTAAATGGCTTTACCTTCTTTGACAGCATGAATGGAATGGCGGCGGTCACGGACCATGAAATGCTGGACTTTAAGAGGACAAAAGACGGAGGGAATACCTGGGAGGAAGTACGTATGGATCCTCCGGCAGAGGGGTGGACCATGGTTTATGCCCCGCAGAAAGAAAATGATACATGGATATTCTACGTAGGGCAGGATGGATACGAAGAAATGGCGGGCGTATTATACAAGTATATCAGCACGGATATGGGAGAGACTTGGGAGAATACGGGAAGGGTAATATTGTAGAATAAGAATCGATGCTTGCCTTTCTGGAATTTCTATGCTATCCTATCCAAAGAAAACCAAGATGAAATGGAGATGAGAGGATGAGGACAGCTTCTTGCTAATGGAAACGTAACTGCATAGCAGGATGTACATGGGGATTGCATGCCCATTCGTTTTGCTGTGCACGAATAGCAGGAAAGTTGAACAAATCCATCTGCTGGGCAGGCAATTCATTCGTCTTTAAATAGAGAATATTTTGCGTACGTTATTACGTAGTGACCGACTTTGCGCATCCATGCGACAAGATGCTAAAAGAACGTGCTGCCAAGACTGCAGGGAAGGCTTTCCTGCAGTCTTTTTTTGATAAGTTTTAATAGTTAAATGGGGGCATGCATTATGGCATTGATAGATGTAGTAGATTTAAGCTTCGCCTATGAGGGCAGTTATGATAACGTATTTGAACATGTGTCGTTTCAGATAGACACGGACTGGAAATTAGGATTTGTTGGGCGTAACGGGCGCGGGAAGACGACATTTTTGAATCTGCTTTTGGGAAACTACGAATATCAGGGAAGAATATCTTCCAATATGGAATTTGCGTATTTTCCATATGAAGCAAAGGATAAAAGGCGTATGACGATCGAGATTTTAGAAGAGATCTGCCCCGGCTTTGAACAATGGCGGATTTACCGGGAACTGAATCTGCTGGAGGTGGCAGCAGAGGTCTTATTCCGCCCTTTTGAAACGCTAAGCCACGGCGAACGGACAAAAGTTATGCTGGCCGTGTTATTTGCAGGCGAGGATCGATTCCTTCTGATCGATGAGCCGACCAACCATCTGGATATGGAAGCAAGGGATAAGGTGGCCCGGTATTTGAACAGCAAGAAAGGATTTATCCTGGTATCCCATGACCGCAGGTTCCTGGATGCCTGCGTGGATCATATCCTTTCCATCAACAAGATGGATATTGAGGTGCAGAAGGGAACTTTTAGTTCCTGGTATGCCAATAAAGAGGCAAAAGACCAGCAGGAGATGGAACAAAATGAAAAATTGAAAAAAGAAGTCCGAAGGTTAAGCCAGTCTGCCAGACGCTCCGGGGAATGGTCTGACAAAGTGGAGAAAAGTAAAAAGGGCCAGCGGGTAGCAGGCCTCAGGCCGGATAGGGGGCATATCGGACATCAGGCTGCGAAGATGATGAAGCGCTCCAAGGTATTAGAAGGCCGTAGGCAGCAGGCGGTTGAGGAGAAGTCCCGGCTGCTTAAAAATATTGATACCGCTGAAGAACTCAGACTCTATCCCCTGGAATATCATACGGACCGGCTGGCAGAATTTAAGAATGTGTCAATCTCTTACGATGGACGAAAAGTATGCGAAGGCGTGAACTTCGAAGTAAGACGCGGGGAAAGGATCTGTCTGAGAGGAAGAAATGGATGTGGAAAATCCAGCATCCTGAAGATGATTCTGGGAGAAAAGATTCCATACACCGGAGAAACGCAGGTCGGAACAGGAATAAAGATATCTTATGTTCCCCAGGATGCTTCATTCTTGCAGGGAAGCCTGGAAGATATGGCGCTGGAATATGATCTGGATGAAAGCCTGTTTAAGGCAATGCTGAGGAAGCTGGATCTGGAAAGGAGCCAGTTTGATAAGGACATCGGGCAGTACAGCGCCGGACAGAAGAAGAAGGTGCTGCTCGCAAGAAGCCTCTGCCAGAGAGCCCACCTGTACATCTGGGATGAGCCTCTTAACTACATTGACGTTCTCTCCAGAATACAGATCGAGCAGCTGCTGATGGCATATAAGCCTGCTATGATCTTCGTGGAGCACGATGCGGCATTCTGCGAGAAGGTGGCTACGAAGCAAGTGCGGATAGGCAATCTTGGGGGCGAATAATTTTTAGGACATTTTGCTCAAACATGGATTGCGAACGTAAGTTCGGCGTGGTATGATACATGTATATGGAATTAGCAGCTCATACTATTAGCAAGTGCGGGAGGAATTAAGATGGAACAGATGTCCTTGTTTGACGACCGGCAGGCCAGCGCGCCGCTGGCAAGCCGATTAAGGCCCTCTTCTTTGGAAGACTTCGTGGGCCAGGAGCACCTTCTTGGGAAGGGAAGGATGTTAAGACAGCTGATCGAGCGAGACCAGATATCTTCCATGATATTCTGGGGGCCGCCCGGCGTAGGAAAGACGACGCTTGCCAGTATCATAGCCGGACGCACGAAGGCGGATTTTATCAATTTCAGCGCAGTCACCAGCGGAATCAAGGAGATCAAGGAGGTCATGAGGCAGGCGGAGGAAAGCCGCTGCATGGGGATTCGAACCGTACTATTCGTCGATGAGATTCACCGGTTCAATAAGGCCCAGCAGGATGCCTTCCTTCCATTTGTGGAAAAAGGGAGCATCGTCCTGATCGGCGCCACTACAGAGAATCCCTCCTTTGAAGTGAATGCGGCGCTTCTTTCCAGGTGCCGGGTATTCGTGCTGAAGGCTTTGGAAGAGACGGATTTGGTAAAATTATTGACCAATGCCCTGAATAGCCCGGCGGGCCTAAAAGACCAGAATGTCCGGATTACGCAGCAGCAGCTTAAGGCCATTGCGGCGTTTGCCAACGGGGATGCCAGAACGGCGCTGAATATTCTGGAGATGGCGGTGATAAACGGCGAGATCACGGCAGATGGCATGACGGTCACCAATGAAGGACTGGAGCAGTGCATCAGCAAGAAGTCCCTTTTATATGATAAAAATGGTGAAGAACATTATAACTTGATATCGGCGCTTCACAAGTCCATGCGTAACAGCGACCCGGATGCAGCCATCTACTGGATGTGCCGCATGCTGGAGGGAGGGGAGAATCCCCTGTATATCGCGAGAAGGCTGATCCGTTTTGCAAGCGAGGATATTGGAATGGCGGACAGCCATGCTCTTCAGGTGGCAGTTGCGGCCTATCAGGCGTGCCATTTTCTGGGAATGCCGGAGTGCGATGTGCACCTGACCCATGCAGTCACCTATCTGTCCGTGGCTCCTAAGTCCAATGCCATTTATATGGCATGCGAGGCATGCAAGAAGGATGTGAAGAATCTGCGTGCCCAGCCGGTTCCGCTACAGATTTGCAATGCGCCTACCAGCCTGATGAAGGAACTGGACTATGGGAAAGGCTATGAATATGCCCACGATACAGAAGAGAAGCTTACGCATATGCAGTGCATGCCTGAAGGAATGGAAGACAGGAAATACTACCGGCCCACCACGCAGGGAGAAGAAGAAAGGGTAAAGGAACGGCTGGAAGCAATCGAGGCATGGCGCAGAAGTTAACATAGCGGGAAAGGCCCCGGCTAAAAAGACTAGGATGAAGAAGGATGGAAAGAAGATGAAAGAGGAAAAAAGCGCATTTGAGAGAATCTACGATATTATCCGGGAGATTCCCGAAGGAAAGGTGGCTTCCTATGGACAGGTCGCAGAACTTGCGGGAAACCGCCGGTGGGCACGGGTGGTAGGCTATGCCCTTCATGCTGTGCCAGAAGACAGCGAGCTTCCCTGCCACCGGGTGGTAACTAAGGATGGTAATGTATCCTGCGCCTTTAGCGGCGGCATCTGCAACCGGCAGATGGAATTGCTGAAAAAAGAAGGGGTAGGATTTATAGACGATCATGTGGATATGCGACGCTTTCAATGGTCGAAGCGCCTATTCTGATGTTTGGGCTCGCAAGGCAGGCTCTGACCGATCCATCTTTCTAAAGATTAAGATTATTTGAATATCGTCCTGCATAGGGAATTTATAGAGAATATCATGCTATAATATTTCCCGAAAGGCAGGGCGATATTTTTATGGAAATAAAGAAAAAGATGCTTGCAGCGGATGATGAGCCGGGAATCATCCATCTGTTAAAGGATTATTTTGAAATGCAGGACTACCAGGTGATAGAGGCCGAAAATGGGATGGAAGTACTGGAGAAGATATCCCAGAACCCGGATATTATTCTTCTGGATGTGAATATGCCAGGATTGGATGGATTTGAAGTATGCGAGAGAATCCGCGCGCATGTCTCCTGCCCCATCCTTTTTTTGACGGCAAAGATAGAAGAGGCTGACAGGATCAAGGGCCTGATGCTGGGAGGCGATGACTATATATTGAAACCCTTCAGTATCGAAGAACTGGGAGCCAGGGTGGAAGCCCATCTGCGAAGGGAAGAACGAATTAAGCGCAAAAAGCCGGTGAAGATCTGTGGAGCGCTGGCAATACGCTATGAAGAACGCTGCGTATATATCGGGGAAGATTTGCTTGGGCTTACCAAGACAGAATATGGAATCCTGGAACTTCTGTCTCTCAATCCAGGACAGGTATTCAGCAAAGAGCAGCTCTATGAAAAGGTCCGGGGGTATGAAGGGGATGCAGATGCAGGCATCATAACAGAGCATATCCGAAGAATCAGGGCAAAGATCAGCCGTTACACAGATAAGGCATATATTGAGACGGTATGGGGAGTGGGATATCGATGGATTGGATAAATGAGAAATTTGAAAAACTGTTTTCCTGGGTGAGGAATCTTACTTTCCGCAGGGCAATGATCGCTTATATCCTATTGACATCCGTTATCGTATGGGCATTATCTTTTGTTACAATGCGCCTGTGCTGGCAGTGGGAGAACAGTCTGTGGAAACAATATGACAGTATCAATGACTTAGGCAATGTCATAGTTGAAAATGGCTTGATGTGGATGAATTCGATGTGGAGGCAGCAGGTAGATGGCAGGCTGATAGTATTGGATATGATCCGGGTGTGGTGTCCGTTCTTCTATTTCCTGGCAGGAATCATTGTGGCGATCTGCCTTTTTTACCGAAGGCGGCTTCGGACGCCGCTTGCAATTCTGGAAGACTCCGCGGCTGCCATCAGAGGAAATGATCTGGACTTTCGGATCGCCTATGACAGCAGGGATGAGATGGGCAGGCTGTGCCAGTCCTTTGAAGAGATGCGCCAGGAACTGGTATGCAATAAGGAAAACATGTGGAAACTGGTGGAGCGGCAGAAAGAGTTGAATGCGGCGTTTGCCCATGATCTTCGAACGCCGCTAACGGTATTAAAAGGATATACGGATTTTTTGACCAGATATATCCCGGAGGGCAAGGTAAGCCAGGAAAAGATGCAGGATACCCTGGAATTGATGTCGGATCATATTAAGAGGCTGGAACGCTACAGCTATACCATGAAAGAAGTCAGAGGAATCGACGAGGTACCGCTGCGGGCTGAGGATATGGCACTTGAGGGGATACAGAGCAAGATAGGAGAAGTGGTATTTGCCTTGAACCAGATCGGGGATATCTGGATCGATTATGCCAGATCTGAAACAGAATGCGAGATATACGCGGATGACAGCCTGATCGTGGAAGTACTTGAGAATCTGCTTTCCAACGCTATTCGCTATGCCAGGACAAAGATCCAGGTAATGGATGACTATGATGCGGCCAGCAGCGAGTTGATCCTGGCAGTCAGAGATGATGGGCCGGGATTTGCCAAAGAACAGATGCGAAAGGCGCTCAGGCCTTATTATAAAGAGTATGAAGACGATGCAAAGGATGAACACTTCGGCATAGGGCTCCATATCTGCAGGCAGCTGTGCCGCAAGCACGGCGGAACGCTGGACATTGCCAACAGCGTGGAAGGCGGTGCCATCGCCACAGCATCCTTCTCCTGCAAAAAGGAATCAAGAGAATCTTAATATTTCGTAGGGAAAATATAGATATTTGTATTCTATGCTATAGATATCCGAATAGAAAGAGAGGAGAATCAGAGTGGATATAAGTATCAAGATAGAAGGCCTGAATCAATATTATGGCAGAAAACAGGCGCTTAAGGATGTGAATCTTTATATCAAGACGGGCATGTTCGGACTGCTTGGAAGAAATGGGGCAGGAAAGACGACCCTTATGAAGGTCCTGGCCACGCTTCTTAAGAAGTCCGAGGGAAAGGTATCAATATGTGGCATCCCGGTGGAGGATGCCAGGGAAATCAGACGGATCGTAGGGTATCTGCCCCAGGAATTCTCCATGTATCCGAATATGACGGTATATGAGGCGATGGATTATCTGGGCGTGCTTTCCGGCATGGATCAAAAAAGCAGAAAACAGAAGATTCCAAAACTTTTATATAAGGTAAATCTACAGGAAGACCAGAAGAAAAAAGTAAAAGCATTATCAGGGGGAATGAAGAGACGGCTGGGGATAGCCCAGGCTATCCTGCATGATCCCAAGATACTGATAGTGGATGAGCCTACGGCGGGACTGGACCCTGAGGAGCGTGTCAGGTTCCGCAATCTGCTGTGCGAGATCGCAAAGGATCGGATTGTGATTCTGTCTACGCACATCGTGGGGGATATCGAGGCTACCTGCGAGGACATCGCGGTGCTGGACGAGGGAAGCCTGATCTACCAGGGTACGGCTGCAGAATTGACCAGCCTGGCAGAAGGCAAGGTATATATGGCGGAAATCAGCAGGAAAGAAATGGAAACATTAAAGGAAAAATACGTGGTGACCAGCATGCTTACCCTGGGTAATAATGTGATGGCGCGTTTTATATCTGAAACCAGGCCCTTTGAGTCGGCGAAACTTTGCGAAGCAGGGGTGGAGGACGCCTATCTGTATCTGATGCATGGGAAGCGGGGTGGACGATAATGTTCTTTAAACTTTTCATGAAAGAATGTTCCCAAACGGCAAAAAGCCTGACTTATTGGCTGTTGGTGATCATCATGGTGCTGTTTTTCGCCTCCCAGATGGGACAGATGGATATGGAGAAGGCGCCGGAAAAAGGCTTGGAGGATTATGGCGTCAAGCCGAGCAAGGATAAGAATATCATTATGAGCGCAACCTTGGGAATGCTTGCCGGCGAATACGCCGAAGGAAGATACACGACCTATCCCATCGGATTTGTCAAGTCAGTGACGCTTGGCAAGG
>OLQH01001748.1_pt1 | contig 15247 bp, 13 predicted proteins | sample 1672671 | NCBI WGS metagenome assembly OLQH01 (sample SAMEA3136712, study PRJEB25190) | human gut metagenome
GCGGGGACAAAGGGCAGCCCGGCCCGGAGACACAAGTTCAACCGGCAAAGAGGGAACCTGAACAGTTACGTTTTTTGCTATTTATTCACTCATCCCTTGACAGATCCGACCAGCATACCTTTTACAAAGTATTTCTGAAGGAATGGATAAACCATAATAATTGGAAGCGATGTAATTATAATCAAAGCCATCTTGGCGTTTTCCGTAATCATAGTGCCGTTGGCAGAATCAATCGCCGCAGCATTGGCCATCAGTACCAGTTCCCTCAAAATCACCTGGAGTGTCCAGTATTTGGAATCGTTCAGGAAAATGGTTGCCCAGAAAAAAGAATTCCAGTAGCTGACAGCATAAAACAGGGTAACGGTCGCCATAACGGATTTTGCCAGGGGGAGATAAACCTTCAGCATAATCCCCAACTGCCCCGCTCCGTCAATTTCAGCCGCCTCTTCCAGCTCAATGGGAATTGTCATCAGGAAATTCCTCATAATGATAAGGTTGTAGGTACTGATACAGCCGGGTATGATCAGCGACCATATGGTATCAGTCATTCCCAGCTTGTTAACCAGAAGATAAAAGGGAATCATTCCTCCTTCAAACAGCATGGTAAAGACCAGGAACAGGGTAAGAAGGCTCCTGTACGGCAGATATTTCTTGGACAGGACATAGGCCCCCATAAAGGTAAGCACCATGCTTAAAAAGGTTCCCGTCAGAGTAACAAAAAGGGAATTGAAGAAAGACTGTACGACCCTTTTGTTGCTGAGCATGGTAACATAGGCATCCAGATTAATCTGATCCGGAAGAAGCAGCATCTTTCCGCTGTAAATATAATTTGTGGAAGAAACCGATCCTATGATAATATACCAGAACGGATACAGCATAAGCAGAGTAACCAAAGCCAGCAAGACAGTATTAACAATCGTGAAAGCACTTATTTTCCTTTTCTTCCTCACTACCATATTCCCCCGTCTTCCGATATCCTTTTGGATGCCCAGTTGGCACCCAGCACCATGACAAATCCTATCAATGATTTAAACAGCCCGATCGCCGTTCCCAGCGAATAATTATTTACCGAACTCATTCCCACACGGTATACATAGTATTCAATCGTTTCACCCACACTGAGGACGGAATCATTCAGCATGGCAAATGTCTGGTCAAAATTCAGGCTCAGAATCGCCCCGACTCTCATGATAAGCATGACCGATATTACCGACGATATTCCCGGCAGGGTAATGTATCTGAGACAGTTCCAGCGGTTTGCCCCATCGATGGCCGCCGCCTCATATAATTCTTCATCCACTCCCGTAATAGCCGCCAGATAAACGATCGAGCCCCATCCGACCTCTTTCCATACACTGGACAGCACTACCATCCACCGGTACCATACCGAGCTTCCCATAAAATTAATGCCTGCTCCTCCGGCCGCCTTTATCACGGCATTCACAGGGCCTGTGCTGACAGAGAAAAACATATAAAACAATCCGCCTGCCACCGCCCAGGAAATAAAATGAGGAAGATAGGTAATCGACTGTACCACGCGTTTTCCCATTTTATTTTTCACTTCATTAATACTCAGCGCCAGAATGATCGGCGCCGGGAACACAATACAGATGTCCATCACGCTGAGGATTATATTATTTTTTAATACGGATAAAAAGGCAGAGGATTTGAACAGCCGTTCAAAATTGGCCATTCCAACAAAAGGGCTGCCCCCGATTCCTTTCATCGGACTGAAGGATTTAAAAGCGATTATAATTCCGCCCATGGGAATGTATTTAAAAATGATATACCATATTGCCACCGGCAGAAAAATCAAATAAAGAGTTATGTATTTTTTTAAATGCTTCTTCTTTTTCATCACTGCTCCGGTACCCGCTGATTTCGCCATATCCATGTCCCTTCCGACTTTTTTTGCTGTTTATCTTATCTATTTTTAATTATAGACAATAACAGGGCTGCTTCAATCCACACGGTTTTATATAAAGTATCCTGTTTTTATATTTAAATAGGTTTTTTTATGTATATTTTTTCTCAATCAAAAGATGCTGTTGGCTGTTTTTACTTTTTTGCACCGTTAATTAGCCTATATTATTTTAAAAAAATGTATATGCACTGGCAAAATTATACTTACTGTGCCATAGATGTATCAGAACAAAAAAACGGCCTTCAGGATCGCCCCTGAAAGCCGTTGTAAAAAATAATTATATTACTTTCAATGATAACTGGAAAATGAAAAGAAATATCCCGACAAAAGCCGAAAATAAAAAAGAACCCTACCCGTCAGAAACCAGGTAAAGAGTCCTCTTCAAAAGACTGATGCCGGCAACCGGACTTGAACCGGTACGAGATTGCTCCCGAGGGATTTTAAGTCCCTTGCGTCTGCCAATTCCGCCATGCCGGCAGACCATCCACCGCCGCAAATATCAATTTACGTCAATGAATAATGGATGGAGGTGGATTCGAACCACCGAAGCAATTTGCAGCAGATTTACAGTCTGTCCCCTTTGGCCACTCGGGAATCCATCCATTTTCTATTGCCGGAGACGGAAATCCGTCTCCAACAATATACATTTAACCATAACTTTATTGGAATTGCAAGAAATTTTTTCCGTTCGTTTTCTCATTCGTTTTCAAGTCTTCCTGCTTCCTGACCGGTTTATTCTTATGCTGCAGGATAACCCCTGATGAGGGGGGCATAGTCACGGTTATTTTTCCTGCCGTTACCTGATACGTCACATGCTCCGTATCATATCCTTCCCTGCCGGTAATGATAAGCCTTGTCATTTCCGACTGTTTGGGTATCCCCAGTTCCCAGACGGATAATTCCTTCGTCATTTCGTGCCCATTGTTGTTAATCAGTATCACGGAATGGTTATCTTTGGTAAAACGGGCATAACCAATCATATTATCGGCGGTGAGCATCCATTTGATGGAGCCGGTCTTAAATTCCTTATTTTCCTTATGCACACGGATGATGGCCTTATGAAAGGCGATCATCTCCTTATCTTCCCTGCCCCAGGGATAAGTACGCCGGTTATCCGGATCGGTAAAGCCGCACAGTCCGGCTTCATCCCCGTAATATATCGTGGGCGCGCCGGGCCAGGTCATCTGTATTAATACCGCTTCCCTCATAACAGCCTTGTCAACGCCTTCATTGGCAGCGCCCGGCCCCAGGGTATTCATACGTCCCACCTTCTTGTTGGTACGGGTCAGAAAACGGGAATGATCGTGGTTAGAAAGCTCATTCATGGCAACCTGAAGGGAAGGTGTGGCAAAACAGGCGGTATGATAGCCCATGGCTGACCAGAAGCTTTCTCCGTTGCCCAGCAAATCCGGACGGTAATCGTCACTGTGCTTCTGCATTCCCGTAAGGAACCAGGTCACTGGCTCCATAAATGCATCATAATTCATCACCGTATCCCACTGATCCCCCTGAAGCCAGGAGGAAGGATCCCCATAGTGCTCCGCGAGAATAATGGCATTGGGATTGGCGTTTTTAACACTTCTGCGGAAATCTCTCCAGAACCGATGGTTAAAATCCGGGGAATGCCCCAAATCCGCGGCTACATCCAGTCTCCAGCCGTCGGCATTAAAAGGCGGTGAAACCCACTTAGCCGCAATTTTCATGATATATTCATACAGCTGCCTGGAACCCTCATAATTCAGCTTGGGAAGGGTATCATGCCCCCACCAGCCGTCATAAGTGGGGTTATAAGGAAACCTGTTCTCATCATGGAACATAAAATAGTCATGATACGGACTGTCCTTTTCGATAAAGGCGCCCTTGGCATAGCCTTCCTTGCCTTCGTATATCCGTTCCCGATCCAGCCACTTGTTAAAAGAGCCGCAGTGATTGAACACACCGTCAATAATAACGCGCATCCCTCTTCTGTGGGCTTCCTCAACCACATCAATAAACATCTGGTTGCTGGCCTCCAGGTTCACCCTGTTGGTCACACGGTTGATATAACGGCCGGCAAAACGGTTTTCATGCTGCCAGTCCGGAAGAAGCTCGCCTTCCTCGTACACTATCTTTCCCACATGGGGATCGATATAGTCATAATCCTGTATATCATATTTATGGTTGGACGGAGATACAAACAGAGGATTGAAGTAGATCACGTCTATCCCCAGATCCTGCAGGTAATCCATCTTATCCAAAACTCCCTGCAGATCTCCCCCGTAAAAATCCCTCACGTCCATTTGGGAAGGATACCGGTACCAGTCATCAACCTTTTTCGATTTATCACCGATATAATGGTATTCTCCTGTAAGTACATCGTTGGCGGGATCTCCGTTATAAAAACGATCCACATATATCTGATACATGACTGCGCCTTTGGCCCAGGCCGGTGTGGAAAAGCCGGGTATAATACAGAAATAATAATGCTCTTCCGTCTGCTTTACCACGCCTCTTGTATCATAATAGCATTTTACTTTGCCTAACTGTGCTTCAAAATAATAAGTGATTTTTTCATTATCCAGCAGCTGCCGGTATTCGTAATAGTCAAAAAGAGAATCCGACGATACTTTAAACATCAGATTCTTCTGTCCCTGGCAGACAAAAAACACCCGGTCCAGATTGTTCTTTTTTGCCCTGAAGGTAATCGTCACTTCACTGTATGGTGCCGGTTCTGCCGGTGATATAAAATTTCCAGTCGTATCACTGAACAGAGCTCTTTTGCTGAGGACCGGCCGCATACTGCTTATATACTGATGCTGTTCGCCCCGCAAAAACCGTTCAAAATTCATAATCCAAACACCCTTGCTCTCATGCATTTCCCGGTATATAACCTAAATGCCTACTATTAGAGATTTTCCTTCTCCATTGTAACGTAAACCCCGCCTACATTCAAGCTTTTACCACAGTAAAAAAGACAGCTTTTTACGGCTGTCCTTTTTAGAGAAGGTATTTCTTATGGGGTATAGCAAAAAACTATATAATGTATTGGGGGGGGTTACGAGTATTATAATAGCAAACCCAACCCAATTTGTACATACCCAGAATTCACAAATATCACAAATTCACTATATCATTTTTGGTACTTTTTCACAATTGACTATTCAGCAACGGTATCGAAGAAGGGTTTCTCCTTCTGGAACAGGGCTTCAAACTCTTCTCTGGTGATTTTTTCCTTCTGGAGAAGAAGCTGTGCGGACTTATGGAGAACCTCCATATTTTCCAGGATGATATCCTTCGCGCGGCTGTAGCACCTGTCTATGATTTCCTTAACCTCTTTATCAATTTCCCCGCTGATCAGCTCACTGTGGGATTTAGCATGAGCCAGATCCCTTCCGATGAACACTTCATCATCATCGTCGTCATAGCATACAACGCCGATATTGTCCGACATACCGAAGCGGGTAACCATTTTCCTGGCAAGCTTGGTAGCCTTCTTGATATCGCTGGAAGCCCCTGTGGTAATGTCATCAAAGATAAGCTGCTCGGCGATACGGCCTCCCAGGGAAACCATGATTTCCTCTTCCAGCCGTCCTCTTGTCATAAACATATCATCCCGTTCGGGAAGGGGCATCGTATAGCCTGCCGCGCCGATGCCGGTAGGTATAATGGATACCGTATAAACCGGTCCCACATCAGGCAGCACATGGAAGAGAATGGCATGGCCTGATTCATGGTATGCGGTAATTTTCTTTTCTTCATCGGAAATGATGCGGCTTCTTTTCTCCGAACCGATTCCCACTTTGATAAACGCTCTCTGGATATCTTCCTGGGCTACAAAAACCCGATCCGCTTCGGCAGCCAGAATTGCCGCCTCATTCAAAAGGTTCTCCAGATCCGCCCCTGTGAAGCCTGCGGTAGTCTGGGCAACCTGCTTTAAGTTCACGTTTTCGGCCAGAGGCTTATTCCTGGCATGAAGCTTCAGGATATCTTCCCTGCCGCCCACATCAGGAGTCCCCACGCTGATCTTACGGTCAAAACGCCCCGGACGGAGAATCGCCGGATCCAGGATATCCACACGGTTGGTCGCCGCCATAACGATGATGCCTTCATTCACACCGAAGCCATCCATTTCCACAAGCAGCTGATTCAGGGTCTGCTCCCTTTCATCATGGCCGCCGCCCATGCCGGTGCCTCTGCGTCTTGCCACAGCGTCAATTTCATCGATAAATACAATACAGGGTGAGTTCTTCTTGGCTTCCTCGAACAGGTCACGGACCCTGGAAGCGCCCACACCAACAAACATCTCCACGAAATCAGAGCCTGAAATACTGAAAAAAGGAACATTCGCTTCGCCGGCAATCGCCTTGGCAAGAAGCGTCTTACCTGTTCCGGGAGGGCCCTCCAGAAGAACTCCCTTGGGAATTCTCGCGCCTACCTTGGTGAATTTGGAAGGCTCACGCAGGAAATCCACGATTTCCTGAAGCTCCTCTTTCTCCTCCTTCAGCCCGGCTACCTCTTTGAGAGTAATTTTGTTCTCACTGCCCACGCTCATTCTGGCCCTGCTCTTGCCAAAATTCATCATTTTGTTGCTTCCTGCACCCGCTCCTGCATTCTGGGCATTCATCATCATGAAGAAAAATACCATGATAACAACGCCTACTATCAATACGGGCAGCATGGAATTCATAAACCAGCTTTCTTTGGGCACATCACGCACAATAGGATCAATGCCGCTGTCCTCAAAAAGCTGTATAGCCTCTTCCACATTCGTCACATAGACGGTCCGGCTATCCCCGCCTTTTAGCATAACCGTAACGGAACCGGTAGGGGTTTCCTTGTTCTGGCTGATAACGGCGCTGCTCACATTGCCCTCCGCCAGATCCTTTTCCAGTGCTCCTCTGGTATAATTATCCTGCATATGGTTCATGGAGCTGGACCAGACCATCAGCAGAAGAGCTCCAAGCAGCAATATAAAGATCAGATTAAAGCCCCTGACATTTTTTCCCAATTTCTTTCCTCCTTTTTCAGAAGATCCCTGTAGCCTCAGGACATGCTTATCTTCTTTTTTTTCAAACGAAGAAGCTGCTCACGCAGCTTCTTATCGATTAATCATCAAATTCCACCACACCAATGTACGGAAGATTTCTGTATCTCTGGTCATAATCGAGTCCGTAGCCTACTACAAACTCATCGGGAATCCGGAAGCCGGTATAATTCACATTTACTTCAACCACTCTTCTTTCCGGTTTATCCAGAAGCGTACACAGCGCCAGGCTCTTAGGGCCTCTGTCACGCATCATTTCCATCAGATAGCTCAGGGTTCTGCCGGAATCCACGATATCCTCAACAATGATGACATCCTTATCCTTCAGAGGTTCATCCAAATCCTTTACGATTTTTACGATACCGCTGGATTTGGTGGAGCTTCCGTAGCTGGATACAGACATGAAATCCAGGGAAACCGGAACGGTAATCCTTTTGGCAAGCTCACACATAAAAAAGCTTCCGCCCTTCAGCACGCATACCAGATGAACCTGTCTTCCGGCATAATCTTTGCTGATCTGATCCCCTATTTCCTGGATTCTGGCATCCACCTCTTCCTCTGATAATAAAACTCTGACTCTCTCAGCCATTTTCTTTTCCTCCTCTTATGTGTATACGGAGTATCCTTTTTGTATCTTCCGTTACTTTCACTGCACTGCTGATGCGGCGGCCCAACACCCAGAGGACATGGCTGCCGTCCGCGAGCAGAAGCAGATTTTCTCTATTTTTAACCGGTATCTTTTCCTGAATCAGGTAGTCCTTCAGACGTTTCTTCTGAAGCCTGTCGTTGATGGCAAGATAGTCCCCCGGCTGTCTGGTCCGAAGTACCAGAGATTCTATTCTATCATAATCCAACCATTTCGTACATGTTTTTTGTGGAATAATCTGAGAATTTTCCCTGAAAAACACCGAAAATTCCAGGACCCCCGCATCCCCTGCATCGATTTGCAGCGCGGGCGTCTCCTGTTCTGTCTCCGTAATACGTTCTTCCAGCAGTTTCCTGTCTATTACCCGGCAAAAAGCAGGAGCCGTCTTTGAACCTTTCTCCGGCGCCTTCTCCTTTTCCTGCAGGATCACCTCTCCGAAACCACGCAGCGCCTCTATTCCATAAGGCAGCATGAGCCTTCTTCCTCCCTGCTTATGAAAAAGAGCCTCCACATCACGGATATGGCTCATCCCTATATCCTTCCCGCCTCCGGAAAGCTCCTTCAGCACCTGCTTCAGCATGTGTGTGCGCAGAAGCTCTTCCTCCCGAAGAAATGCATCCACCTCAATCCGGATTTCAGGATGCTCCTTACGAACTCCCTCCGTACCGCAGTCTGCCTCCCGCTCACAGCCGCCGGCCGTACCCCGGCTGCCGCAGCGCTTAAGCGCCTCCTGGGCCATACGGTTCACATAATCTGCTGTCTGCATGAGCAGCTCCGCCTCCTGTGCCAGATGAACATCCGCTTCCCCGCAGATTTCTTCTCTGGCAAAAGGAAGGATATGACGGCGGATTTTATTTCTGGTATAAGTATCCGTATCATTACTTTTATCTATACACCAGCTTATCTTTTTTTCCAGAAGCCAGCTTTCGATCTCATCTCTGCCCACACACAGAAGAGGGCGGATAATATTATCCCTCACCGGCCGGATGGATGCCATACCATCCAGCCCGGTACCGCGGAACATGTGAAAAAGAAGGGTTTCCGCCCTGTCGTTGCGGTTATGCGCCACAGCGATTCTGTCCGCGCCGAAATCCGCCGCTGCTTCCGCAAAAGCGCGGTAACGCGCCTGACGTCCCGCCTCCTCCACAGAAAGCTTCTTCTGCTGCGCTTCCCATTCCACATCTGTTTCCGTGAGATAAAAGGCAATGCCCAGCTTCCTGCAGCATTCTTCCACATAAGCGGCATCCTCTCCCGCTTCCTCCCTGATCAGGTGATTCACATGGACAGCCGCCAGCTTCCATTCATAGCGGTCCGAAAGCAGGGCAAGCACATGGAGCAGGCAGACAGAATCCGCCCCTCCGGACACTCCCGTCACAATCCTGCTTCCTTTTTCCGCCATATGATGTTCTTCCATATAACTGCGTATTTTTTCTACCATTCTCTTACTAGCCTTCGGTTCTTTGTTCCCGCAGCCTTCCCGTCCGTGTATCTGCGCTCCTGCGGCGGCAGCCACACGGACGGGAAGGCTGCGGGAATGAATCTTCAGTTTCCTTTGTATACTATATCCAAAATACGGAAAAAAATCAATCTTCCCTGGTTCTTTCCCATATTCCGGCCGTTAAAACCGTCATGTCATCCCGGATCCGGCCCTGACACTGTTCAATCGCATATTTCATGATGGAATTGGCAAGTTCTCCGGGAGATACCGCGCCGATACGGCCTATCATGCTTTCCAGTTTGGATTCTCCGTCGCCGTCCGGCCAGCCCTCCGTCATGCCGTCGGAAAGCATGATTATGTAATCCCCGTCCATCAGCTGGCATTCCGCCGGCTTCGCCTGTGCATACCCGAAAGCTCCCAGGGGGAAGGTTCCTCCATCGATTTTTTCCACAATGCTGCCCCTTTTAATAAAGCTTACTGCTGCCCCCGTTTTCATAAACCGGCAGCTGCCCTCGCACAGATCCACACTGCACAAATCCAGAGTCGGCATATTTTCTTCTCTTCCTTCACTGGCAACCGCGCTATTTACCAGCTGCACGGCCATTTCCAGCGGCAGCCCGGCCTCCAGCATGGCCTCCGTCATATCCGCCACGGCCTCGCTGTCCCTGCATGCATTTTCCCCGGAACCCATACCATCGGACAGCACCATGGTGAAATTTCCGTCATCCGCTTCAAAAAAGGCAAAATTATCGCCGGAAACCTCCTCTGTTTCTTTTACCGCCATGGCGGTTCCTGTCATATAGCAATAAAAGGGCTCCTCCTCGAAGAAAAAGCACAGGGGCGTCTGTCCGATAAAGAACGGATTTCTCTTTGCGGACACCAGGCGCATATCCAGAAGCACGGAAAGATAATCCGCCGCATCCTCCACCGTACGGGATGCCCTTCCCTTAGTTGAAAGCAGCACGGAAAGCTCCATGCGCCCGTCTCCCTTCTGTACCAGATACACATCCTTTGCCAGCAGTCCCTCGCTTAAGAGGCCCTTGGCGATCTGCTTCTGTCTCCTGCTTCCCAGACTGATGAACCGCACCGATTCTTCCGCCACCTGGTTCATCATTTCCGCCATTTCCTTCAGGTTCCCCGCAAACAGCTGACGTCCTTCCGTAAGCTTCTTCCTCATCAGATAAACCGCTCTGGCCTGCCGTGCGCCGGCCTCTTCTTCCGCATCCATGCCTTCCCCTTCTTCCCCGAAAATCTGTGCCAGGTTCTGGAAGGTATCCGCACATACTTTGATTTTACGCCTGCCATATTCCAAAAGATAAACGGACTGCGCCGTATCCGCAGTGTCCTTGTTTTTCATCTGCCATCCCGCCTTTCCTCATAATAGAGCCTCATTTTTCACTCAATTATAACGGACTGACTTTGCAGGATTTGTCAAAGCGTAGGGGGATGTCTTCCTTTTTTTTCCGGTTATTTTTTTCTTTTCTCACAAGAGCTTTTCTTTTCAGCGTTTTTTACTGTCAGCTTTTGCGGTTGTGAGTCGGGCGGGGTCGTTTCTTATGTTTATTGTTTATGCAGACTTTTGTTTTCCGGAAAAAAGTTCCCTGATACAAAAAGACAGCGAAAGCAGGCCGAAGCCCCTTCCGCTGTCTCATTCCACAGTTTAATCTTTCGGTTTATATATGATTTCCCCTTCTTTGACCAATCCAAGCTTATCCTTGGCAACCTCTTCCACATACTTTTTGGTCTGGGTATATTTTCTATATTCTTCTATTTCTTGTGTCCGGGCGTTTTCCGCATCTATCTGCTCCTGCAGAGCCTTTTCCTTTGCGGCGTAGGTTTCCTGCTTCTGCTTTAACTCCACGCTCTTGAAGGAAACCACGACAAGAAGCATCAAAACGACCGTCAGTACCAGGAACATTCCCAGGCGGTTCTGTCTCTTCTTGCGGAAAACCACTTTTCTTTTTACCATATTAAATTAACACCTCTTTGAAAAGCCGTCCTTCAGCCACAGTCGCCTGCGTCCCTCTGCCTCATTTTTTTCTTATCCTGTCTTTTCTCCCGTCGTTTACATAAATTCATTCTAATCGCTTTTTTCCATGCAGTCAACCTGTATTTTACCTGTCTGCGGCGTATTCTGGCCTCCCTTGCCGCCCTGCGCGCTCCCCTTCCTGCCAGCACCGTCAGCTTGTGCCAGACAAAGCGCACAGGAGCCGTCAGTTTCCACAGGAATTTCCCAAGCAGCTCCAAAAGCCTGTTCACCGCTCCGGAAACCAGATTCACAAAAGGCGCGCTCAGCGTCTTCTTATAAAGGAACATTCCCACCCCTGCCCCTATCACGGAAAACCAACGGAACATCCCGCTGTTTTCATAATAAAGCATATAAAAAATACCTGCCGTTGCCAGTATCCAGAAGGCCAGATCCTCCAGCGAAAGCAGGAACCATCCATGGGGAATGATTCGTCTTACAATACGAAACAGGTCATAAATAAAAGTAATAATCACTCCCAGGAGGAAGGAGTGCAGTATAAAAACTCCTTCTCCTGCAATTACCGGGCTCACGGCGCACCTACTTGAAAAGCCTGGTGAAAAGAGATTCCCCTTTTCCGCCATAGCCGGTATTCTCCGAATATGTAAGACTGTCTATTTTTCCATCCACATCCACCTCGCCCTTATCGAGCATAAGACGGCTCACATGCAGATCATTTCCTTTTATCATGAGCATCCCCTGTTCAGTCTCCAGGAGAACCTCTGCCACATCAAAGGAAAGCACGTCACACACACCACTGATATTGCAGATTCCTCTGTCTGTCAGGACCACTTTATGACGTCTGTCTCTTGTTGTATTCAAATCTTCCATAGCTGGGGCCTCCTCACGTGTTCTTATAGAATATATGTGAGAAGGCACCTTTTTATGACTGCTTTACTCTGCTGCAGGACATGTTTCCGAAAATCCTTCTTCCAGCCTCTCTATTTTTCCGTTCAGCTTCCCGCGAAGCTCTTTCAGCCACTGCGGCTCCTCCTCCGCCACCGGCCTGATGCACCGGATAAGCCCCGCATAAGAACGTAAGTCCACAAATCTGCGCATGAGGGGCAGAAGCTCCCTCGTTTCCTCCGGATAAGCATACTCGCAGGCATACCCTTCCTGAAAATCCCTCCAGGCCTTTTCCAGCTGCTCCCCTTCCAGCTCCTCCGCAAGAGAATCCCGCACCTGTTCAAGATCCAGCCCGTACCAGCAATAAATTCCGTCATCAAAATCAATGACGCTGCATTTCTTTTTCCCTTCATCCCAGAAAACATTATCCGGCTCAAAATCATAATGCACCAGCCCATAATTTTCCGTCGTCACCGGTAGCCTGCCAAGCTCACGCTCCACCGCCGCCAGCTCTGTAAAAGCCTGCCTGCAGCCTCCGTATTCCTCTAAAGTCCGCCTTATCCCTTCCAGGATCTTCTTATGATCCCGTTTTCTCACAGCAGGAACATACCCCGAAGAAAGAGCATGCAGCCTCCCCAAAGCCCTTCCATAAGCATACATCACCTCCCGGCCGTACCCGGTCTCAGAGATCTCCACACCATCCACCTTCTCAAAAACACACACGAAATACCTCCCACCCCCGGTATCGGCCACTACCATATCCTCTCCGGACAGCGAGCGTACCGGTCTCAATGCCGGATACCCTTCCTTCAGCAGATAACGGATAAATTCCAACTCTCCCCTGACATCCGTTTCCGCCTTCTCCCCCACAGGAGCCAGCCGCAGGAAACAGACCCTGCCCTCCCTTGTAAAAGGATAAACCGCATTGGAGGATATACGGAAATACCCCAGCATCTCCTCCAGGTTTTCCTCATCATGCTCCCATAAAGCCAGCGCCTCCCTGGCCAACTCATAATTTTCAAACAAATATTCAAGCTTCAGCATTCTAAAATCCTTTCTCAACATAAAAAAACAGCACTCCCGGAAAACAGAAGCGCCGTAAATTTACCACTCAAATATAAAAGGATGAATGCTGTCAGAATTATCCCCTCATGCGAGCCGTACGTCTTTGCTTTCCGAAATTCCCATTATCCATTTTCCTCATAATACGACTCACCTGCCTTTCTGTAATCATAGTAAGCGAAACTCCCCCAAAAGTCAAGACATCCTACAGATAACGGAACAATTCCTTAGCCTCTTCCTTCCTCACCGTTTCCTGCACATCCAACACCTCCACCTTCACATCCTTATTCCCGAACTGAATCGTAATAATATCCCCTTCCTTCACATTGGAAGAAGCCTTAGCCGGCTTATCATTAATCAAAACACGCCCCGCATCACAAGCCTCATTAGCCACCGTACGCCTCTTAATCAGCCGCGATACCTTCAAATACTTATCCAATCTCATAATTTTCCTCCTCCGATTTTTTGTTCCTTCAAAACATATTTTGTATTTTTTGCTGTTCCAACCTTATCAATCATATTTGCTTTAACCATACCGCTTAATATAGTTCTTGCCCTTCGCTGCTTCACACCCAGCAATCTTTCAGTCTGCGCGGATGTAATCTGTCCTTCAGAAATAAGGAAGTTATATATCCGGGCTTGCTGTTCCGACAATAATCCGGCACTCTCCGGCACTCTCCGGCACTCTCCGGCACTCTCCGGCGCTCTCCGGCACTCTCCGGCACTCTCACTTTCCATTACTATTGGAGTTACATCAGTTGTCATAACACTCCCCACATCATATTTTCTATATAAATTAATCCGAAAATCTCCTCCTGCATCAATCAGTTCAGGCTCTTTTAATCCGTATTCCTTACATTCTTCAATCATTCTTGGAATTCCGCTTCCCCAGCCTTCAATAATTTTTAGATATAAAAATGCACTTGCAATACCACGATTACGAATTTTAGAGTATCCCTCTTTCATTCGTTCAATTGTCATATCTCTGGACAACATTCCCGGCGAGGTTACTTCTAAACGGTCATCATAAAGTGCTACCTGAACATTTGAGGGCTGAAGATAGGATCTATGACATACAGCATTACAAATCATTTCTCTCACAGTTCCCACTGGAAATTCATAAACATCCTGTCTTACTATACCATCTATTTTTGCACCTAAACGAATCATTCTGAGTACAAAATCATAGGCATCATCAATCTGTCGGTAAATAGGACCATCATATTGTCTTCGATCCACGAAAACAGCACGCGTTGTTCCTTTAAAGACCGCACACTGGACACTTGACATAACCGAGGGTATTGATTTCCCTGCCAGTAGGCAAAAACCATATGTTGGTACCAATTTTCCATTTCGCTCTATGATTAATTCCCATGACATCAATTGATTCTTTGTCAAAGGACGCACATTGCTTCTCTCTTTCTCTGTTCTGCACCTACTCTTTGCATATTCTGTCATATCCAAACAGACCTGTTCAATTTCTGATATTGATACTGTCTGATCCTCTAAAGGAATACTGTCGAAACTTCTGCCTGAACCATCTAACAGCAATTCTCTGAGCGTATATGGCTCGACTGGCCGTGAAGTTCCTGCAACACGTATGAATGTACCTTCCTGCATCCCCATTGACTTAATATAATACGGACGCTGCATTCCCGGTGCAATCTCTACCACAATAAGAGTTTTACCATCAATTTCCTGAAGAGAAATGTCCGGAATAATTCTGGGTTCACAGCTATCACTAATAGTATTAGCGATAGCATCCATTTCTTTAAACAGAATCTCATCTGAAATTCCCGTAACTTTCAAAGTCTTATCCTCTACTCCGAAAATAATTCTGCCGCCATGACCATTTGCAAAGGCGACAACAGATTTCAAATATTTTTTTGCATCTGCAGGCCGTTCTCGTTTGAATTCAATATTCTCTGATTCTCCGGCCAGTATCTCTTCTATAGTCATATTGACACATTCCTTTCCATTCATCTGTTCAAATACAGAAATACCGTTTCTCTAATTATACTAATTTACACAAATTCAGGCAATTCCATTCTTGTCTCTTTTTTCTTCTCAATAGCTTCCGCAAACCTGATCCAGTCCCTTACGAGAGCATCTGTCAAGGATGGTACCCAGGATGTTCCAGGCGATGCCGGGTTCCGCTGCCGGACAGAGTCTCTGCGTGGGCACGCTTTCGCTCTGCTAAAAACGCAGCGGTACTAGGATTGCAGAGGACGCAATCCAAGGACCGGCGTTTTTAGAAGGCCCTTGCAGAGATCTCTGTCCGG
>OLQH01001760.1_pt1 | contig 15172 bp, 13 predicted proteins | sample 1672671 | NCBI WGS metagenome assembly OLQH01 (sample SAMEA3136712, study PRJEB25190) | human gut metagenome
GGCGGGGCTGGCTGGACAGCGCCCGCGGGGGCACGGGGGAGCCCGTGCCGGGCGGAACCAGACGGTTCCATGCGCACCTGCTTTGACGAGCCCCATTATGTCAGCATTTGCCGCGAAAGTCAACCCGCAGTTTGCCGAACGAAAAAAAATTGAGCCCTGGCGGAAGAAAAGGCTTGACAGAGGGCTGCGCCATGGGGTAAAGTGAGACTGGCCATGCTGCGAGGAAGCGGCAGGGCTTTTGGAAGCGATGCAGCGTCCTGAACCACGGTTCAGGGCGCTTTTTGTATTTCTACCGGCAGAAAGGAGCAGCATATGGACGCCTTCAGTGTTCGTACAAAAATTATGATCGGAGGTGGCATGGACGCGCTGGCCCAGCGATTCCAGGCCAGCGCATCCACTGTGGAAACCGGGATCATGGGCTTATCCAGCGCCAGTCCAATCCCTTTTGCCGTAGCCGCACCAATCCTAAGCCCGGTAAAAGAGCCGGGGCCCGCTGCCACCGCCACTGCATCTATGGTACTAAGATCCAGCTCCAGCATTTTTCCCATGGCATCCAGCATGGGAAGCAGCGTCTGTGAATGTGTTTTCTTATAATTGATCGTATATTCTCCCAGCAGATTGTCATCCTCCACTACGGCTACCGATGCCACCAGCCCGCTGCTGTCAAGCGCTAAAATCTTCATACGCCTCTCCCATCCCTTCTATTATAATCCTCCGGTAATCCAGCCCTTCTTCCAGAACCTTCTCAATCGTTACCCAAACTGCCTGCTCCGGAATCAGCTCTTCGATCAGATCCGCCCATTCGATCAGGCAGACTCCATCTCCGTAAAAGTAATCTTCATAACCAATTTCTTCCATCTCTTCCGGATCTCCGATCCGATACACATCAAAATGGTAAAGCGGAAGGCGGCCATCCCGGTATTCCTGCACAATGGTAAAAGTGGGACTGCTTACCGGTTCCGTAATTCCCAGTCCCTGTGCCAGCCCCTTGGTAAATACAGTTTTCCCCACTCCCAGATCTCCCACCAGTGTGATGACCTGTCCCGGTTTCGCCTGTCTTCCTATCTTTTCTCCCAGCGCAAAGGTTTCCTCTGCCTTTCTTGTCTCAATTACCATCGCTCTTTTTCCTTTCATATCTGCCTGATTATAACATACCTTATCCTGCGAAGCAAGACCGCCCCCAGAGCACTCCCTCCTTCTGCCGCGTTGACAACTGCTTCCTTTTTTTATAAAATAAGCAGAGAATATAAAAAGCAAAGGAGATTTATTATGGCAAATCCAGTAATCACGATCACCATGGAAAATGGCGACGTTATCAAAGCAGAGCTGTATCCTGAGATTGCTCCCAACACGGTAAATAACTTTATCAGTCTGATTAAAAAAGGGTTTTATAACGGTCTTATTTTCCACCGCGTCATTCCCGGCTTCATGATCCAGGGCGGCTGCCCCAACGGAAACGGCATGGGCGGCCCGGGCTATACCATTGCCGGCGAATTTTCTCAGAACGGTTTTGACAATCAGCTGCACCATACAGAAGGTGTGCTCTCCATGGCAAGAGCCATGCATCCTGACTCAGCCGGAAGCCAGTTCTTCATCATGCATAAGCCCGCCCCTCACCTGGACGGCGCCTATGCCGCTTTCGGAAAGGTAACCGAGGGCATGGAAACAGTAAACAAAATTGCTGCTGTTCCCACCGACTATAACGATCGCCCGCTGGACGCCCAGACCATCGCTTCCATCACCGCTGAAACCTTCGGCGTTGAGTATCCGGAACCGGAGAAATGTTAAGCTTCCAGTTCCTCTTTCATCAATACCTGCCCGTCTAAAAGGGCAAAATAAAGTTCCTCCTCCTCATGAAGCTGTACTTTTCCACTGGTTGCTTCCACCAGAAGCGCCTGAAAAGACTCCAGTTCTTTCTGAGGCAGGAGGATTTTTAATGTGACTTTATCGGTATATTCCGACTCTATCACAGGAATCCCTCTCTGTCCCAGAAGATACTGGATTTTTCCCACGCCGTTATAATCCGTTCCAATTTTCAGAAGAACGCCGTATTGTTTCTCGATCACCGTGCTGGCCGCAAGACCTGCCTGCGCTGCCCTGGAATAAGCCCTCACCAGACCGCCGGTTCCCAGAAGCGTCCCCCCGAAATACCGGGTTACCACCACCATGGTATTATAAAGTTCCTCTCCGGCCAGCACATCCAGAATCGGCCTTCCGGCTGTTCCGCCCGGTTCCCCGTCGTCACTGCAGCGGACAAGTTCCCTCTTCTCCCCGATCACATAGGCATAACAGTGATGCCTGGCATCCCAGTACTTCTTCCGTATAGATTCCAGAAAGGCAAGAGCTTCCTCCTCACTGTGAACCAGACTCACATCCGCAAGAAACCGTGATTTCTTCTCTACGATCTCGCCCTGTCCTCCCTTATAAATCGTTTTATACCTTTCCAGCATGTCCTGTTTAAAACTCCTTTTATTTCCAATTTCAGAGTATGAATTCCCTGTTGTATGGTTATCTTATCATAGAAGACACAGCGGCAACAAGGGAAATTTGTTAGGAATAGGGCTTCCTTTCGATATTGTTCTTTGTTATAATAAGGAGATAAAGGAGGAAATTACATGAATTTCGATAAAAACAGTATTTCCAGGAAACGGAAAGAGCTGACCTCCGCCTCCACCATGGTAGGCAAGCGGGCCGGCGTCTCTTTTCTACGGGTACTATTTCTTTCCCTGGTTGCACTTACGGTTATTCTAATCTGCCTGGGCATCGGCGCTTTTAAGGGAATCATCGATAACACCCCTGATATTTCTGAGGTAAATATTGTTCCCAGCGGATACGCTACCTTTATCTACGATGCGGAAGGCAATCAGATTCAGAAACTGACCGGAAAAGAAGCCAATCGAATGTCGGTTTCTATTTCAGATATCCCGGAAAATATGCAGCATGCCATCGTTGCCATCGAAGATGAACGTTTTTACAAACACAATGGCATCGACATCCGCGGTATCGTCCGCGCTTTTGCCAAAGGAATCACCAACGGATTCCAGTTTACCCAGGGCGGAAGTACCATCACCCAGCAGCTGCTGAAAAACAATGTATTTACCGACTGGATGAACGAGGGGCAAATCGACCGCTTTAAGCGTAAATTCCAGGAATGGTATCTGGCACTTCAGCTGGAATCCTACCTGACTGCCCAGGGGGAAAATGCCAAGGACGTGATTCTGGAAAATTATCTGAATACCATCAATTTCGGTTCGGGAAATTACGGAATCCAGGCGGCAGCCCAGGGATACTTCGGAAAAGATGCCAAGGATCTGACACTCTCAGAATGTGCCACACTGGCCGCCATCCCTCAGGCTCCCACCAAATGGAACCCCAAAAATTATCCGGAAAACAATGTAACCCGGCGCAAGGATGTGCTGGATGAAATGCTGGATCAGGGATACATCTCGCAGGAGGAATACGACGAAGCCATGGCCGACTCCGAAGATGTTTACAAGCGGATTCAGGAATATGCTTCCACAGAAACCGAGGTAAATATCTATTCCTATTTTATTGATGCTACAATCGAACAGGCAGCGCAGGATCTGATGGATCAGAAGGGTTATACTGAAGTTCAGGCCTACAATGCACTCTACAGCGGCGGCCTTCGGATCTACACTACCCAGGATCAGAACATCCAGCGAATTATGGATGAAGAGTATGCCAACCCGGACAACTTTCCCAACGGTCTGGAATTCAGCCTCGACTGGGCTCTGACCGTAGATAAGGCTGACGGTGAAGTTGTCAACTACAGCCGTGAAATGATGCGGAAATATTTCCGGGAGACAACAGATCCGGAATTCGACTTCCTTTTTGATTCCGAAGAGGAAGCAGTTGCCGCAGTGGATGCCTATAAGGCAGCGATTCTGGAAGAAGGCGATTCTATCAGGGCCGAGCGTATTTCCTTTGCTCCCCAGCCCCAGTCTTCCATGACCGTCATTGATCAGAAAACCGGATATGTAAAGGGAATCGTGGGCGGACGCGGAGAAAAAACTGCAAACCTGGCTTTAAACAGAGCGACTGACAGTCCCCGACAGCCTGGTTCTACTTTTAAGATCTTATCCACCTATGGTCCGGCTCTTGATTATGCCAACAAGACTCTGGCAACTACTTATGTGGACGAGCCCTATAAATATGAAAACGGCCGTCCTGTACACAACTGGCAGAATTCTTACCACGGAAATACAACGATCCGCTATGCGATCGAACAGTCCATCAACGTGGTGGCTGTAAAATGTTTTACCGAGATCGCCCCCCGGGTCGGTTTCAACTATCTTCTGGATCTGGGATTCAAACACCTGGTAGATCAGGAAGTGATCAACGGCCAGGTCTTCTCCGATGTACAGCAGCCCACTGCTCTGGGCGGTCTTACCTACGGTGTGACAAACCTGGAACTGACCGCGGCCTATGCAGCAATCGCCAACAAAGGAGTTTATACAGAACCGATTTTCTACACGAAGATCCTTGACAAAGACGGCAACGTGATCATTGATAATACACCCAAGACAACGACTGTATTTAAAGAAAGCACCGCTTTTCTTCTGACGAGCGCCATGGAAGATGTTGTGACCAAGGGTACCGGCCGCAATCTTCAGCTGTCCAACATGACAGTGGCCGGAAAAACCGGTACAACAAACAGCTCCACCGACCTGTGGTTTGCAGGGTTCACTCCCTATTATACCTGTTCTGTCTGGGCCGGTTACGACAGCGATGAGACGCTTCCCAACACCGGAACCTATCGGAGTTATCACCAGACGCTGTGGCACAATGTGATGGAGCGGATCCATGCCGGACTGGAAGATCCCGGCTTTGAACCTCCTTCCTCTGTGAAACAGGCAACTGTGTGCAGTGAATCCGGACTTCTGGCCGGAAAGGGCTGCAAGAGCATTACCGAGTACTTTGATCAGTCCAATGTTCCAAAAACGCGGTGTACTCAGCACTACGTAGCGCCCACGCCGACTCCGACTCCCAGCGCTACCCCGGCTCCGGAAACCGACGAAAATGGAAACCAGCTGACCAAACCGACGCCGGAACCTACAAAGGCTCCTGATAAGGAACCGGAACAGCCTTCCAAGCCGGACGAGGGAAATGATACAGAAGACGGGGAAGATTGATCCCCTGTTCTTACCATAAGAAGGAGAGAAGCTCCGCAGATCTTAACTGATCCGCGGAGCTTCTCTCCTTCTCTGACTTCTGTATCTGTTTTTCCTCTTATGAATTTCCATCAATGGCCAGCTTTGCTGCCCCGTAAATTCCCGCATCGTTTCCTAATTTTGCCAGTACGATGGGAATCTCCTTTGACACATAAAAAGCATCTTCCCGGAACACTTTTTTTACAACTTCGATCAGCAGGTCACCCGCCTTTGACACACCGCCGCCCAGAACGATTACTTCCGGATCCACAACGGTCGCAAAAACAGCAAGCGCATTGCCCAGATAGCCGGCAAACTGATCAATCACCTGGACTGCCAGGGAATCCCCTGCCTTGCAGGCATCAAACACATCTTTAGCCGTAATCTTCTCCGGATCCATATCACGCAGCACAGAAGCGTTCCCGGAACTTTTCAGCTTTCTTCTTGCCAGCCGGGCAATTCCCGTGGCTGAAGCATACTGCTCCAGACATCCCTTATTTCCACAGTTGCAGGCTTCCTCTTCGTGACGATTGACCCGGCAGTGTCCGATCTCTCCGCCGGCTCCATGACTTCCGGTCACAATATGCCCATTTACAATGATTCCGCCGCCCACGCCGGTTCCCAGAGTAGCCAGAATCAAATTCTTTGTTCCGGTGCCGCCGCCTTTCCACATCTCGCCAAGAGCGGCCACATTGGCATCATTGCCGGCCCACACCGGAAGCCCTGTCAGTCCGCCCAGTTCTGCAGGCAGATCCTTTCTGCCCCAGTGAAGATTCACCGCTCCCGGCACCACACCATTCTGATCTACCGGCCCGGGAACTCCCATCCCTATCCCGACCAGATCTTCCCGGTTCAGTTTCTTCTCCTCCATCTTCTCCAGAAGAGCCGCACCGATGTCTCCGATGATATTCTTTCCTCCGTCTTCCACTCTGGTGGGAATCTCCCACTTTTCCAGCAAAGTCCCGTCTGTCCGGAACAGTCCGCATTTTACGGTTGTGCCTCCCACATCTACGCCGAAACAATAATTGCCCATTTTTTATTCCTCTCTTTTCTTAAACAGATTTGCCTGTACCCGATTATACAGCTCTTTTGCCGCATTGTATCCCATCTTCTTCTGTCTGTGGTTGACTGCCGCAGACTCCACGATCACCGCCAGATTTCGTCCCGGGCGGATCGGAAGGGAATGACAGACTACTTTATTACCCAGGAACTCAATGTACTCCTCCTCCAGTCCGAGGCGGTCATACTCCTTATCTCTGTCCCATTCTTCCAGCTTGATCACCAGATCGATCGTCTGGGTATTCTTCACACTCTCCACACCGAACAGCGTCTTTACATCGATAATGCCGATTCCCCGAAGTTCAATAAAGTGCCGGGTAATATCCGGGGCAGTTCCCACCAGTGTCACATCGCTGACACGGCTGATCTCCACCACATCATCGCTGACAAGGCGGTGTCCTCTTTTGATCAGTTCCAGGGCGGCTTCGCTCTTTCCGATCCCGCTCTCTCCCATGATCAGAACGCCTTCTCCGTATACATCTACCAGCACACCGTGAATGGAAATCATCGGTGCCAGCTGCACACCCAGCCAGCGAATAATCTCAGCCATAAAAGAAGAGGTCGTCTTCTCTGTGCTGAAAACAGAAACTTTATGCTTTTTTGCCAGTTCCAGAAGATCCTGATCCGGCACCATCTGGGTTGTAAAAATCACACAGGGAATATTCTCGGAGACCAGGCGCTCAAACGCAGTTTCTCTGGCTTCCCGATCCAGATGCTGAAGATAGGAAAATTCCACATATCCGATAATCTGCACCCGGGTTGCTTCAAAATGTTCCAGATATCCTGTCAGCTGCAGGGCCGGTCTGTTAATCTCAGGAGTAGTTACCTTCACTCCGCTCATATCCACTTCAGGAGTCAGATTCTTAAGATCCATTTCCTCCGCCAGTTTGCTCAACTCTACCGTTTTCATACGCTTCTCCTTTATCTTGGCAGTCATTTTATACTGTTTTTATCATACCACAGCCCCTCTTTTTCTTCAATCATCGCCGTGGAAAAAGTGATAAACTTTACGGGCGCTGTCCAGATTCATCGAGGGTGCCCCGGCAAGTTCTTCCACAGACGCTTCCCGCAGGGCATCCAGAGACTGAAATTTTTTCATCAGACCTTTTCTTCTCGCCGGCCCCACCCCGGGAATATCATCCAAGATGGAATGTACCTGACCTTTGCTCCTCAGAAGGCGATGATACTCAATAGCAAACCGATGAGCTTCATCCTGAATTCTGGTAATCAGTTTAAATCCTTCACTGGCATAATCAATGGGAATCTCCTCATTATTAAAATAGAGGCCTCTCGTGCGATGTTTGTCATCTTTTACCATGCCGCAGACCGGTATGGACAGCTTTAACCTGTCCAGAACTTCCAGCGCAATATTCACCTGTCCCCTTCCACCATCCATCATGATCAGATCAGGGAACTGGCAGAAGCCCCCACAGCTTTCGGCCTCCTCCTGCTCTTCCAGTCCCCGGGTGAACCGCCGGGTCAAAACTTCTTCCATGCTGGCATAATCATTTGCCCCCTGTACCGATTTAATCCGGAATTTCCGGTAATCACTGCGCTTCGGTTTTCCCTTTTCATAGACAACCATGGATCCCACAGACTGAAAGCCACTGATATTGGAAATATCAAAGGCTTCCACCCGGCTGACTGCCGGAAGCCCCAAAAGGACGGCAATCTCTTTCATCGCGCCGATCGTCCTGCCTTCCTCCCGCTTGATCCGTTCTCTGTCCTGAGCCAGAACCATCTCTGCATTCTGAGAGGCCAGCTCTACCAGCTTCTCCTTCATTCCCTTCTGCGGCACCCGGATGTGAACCTTCTGTCCGCGCCTCCTGCCCAGCCATTCCTCCAGAATCTCCCGATCCTGAATCTCTGTCTGCAACATGATCTCCCTGGGAATAAACGGTGTCCCCGCATAAAATTGCTTCAGAAACTCCTGCATTACCTGACTTCTGGAATCCCCATAGGCGATTCTGAGATAAAAATGTTCCCGTCCGATCAGTTTACCCCCACGGATAAAGAAGACCTGCGCCACCGCATCCTGTCCATCTATCGCCGCTGCGATCACATCCTTATCTTCCCCGTCGCTTCCGGTAATTTTCTGGCGTTCTGTTATCCTGCGTATATTCTGAATCATATCGCGGTACTCTGAAGCTTCCTCAAACCGCAGCTCCCCTGAAGCCTTCTCCATCTTTTCCTGCAGATCCCGGACGACTTCTTTCACATCTCCATTCAGAAAGTCCAGCGCCCGATGTACATTTTCCCGGTAAGCTTCCCGGCTGATATATCCCTGACAGGGTGCCTGACACTGGTGAATATGATAATACAGGCAGGGGCGTTCTTTGCCGGTATCCCGCGGCAGATTTCTGCTGCAGTTGCGGATCTGATACAGCTTTCGTATCAGTTCTATGGACTCTTTCACAGCTCCGGAACTGGTATAGGGTCCAAAATATTTTGCTTTATCCTTCCGCATCTGCCGGGCAAAGAGAATACGCGGAAAATCTTCCTGCACTGTAACCTTGATAAAAGGATAACTCTTGTCATCCTTCAGCATGGTATTGTATTTCGGCCGGTGTTCCTTGATCAGATTACATTCCAGTACCAGCGCCTCCAGTTCCGAATCTGTCACGATATACTCAAAGCGCTGAATATGCGTCACCATCTGTTCAATCTTCACGCCTTTGTTCCTGCTGGTCTGAAAATACTGGCGCACCCTGTTTTTCAGGCTGACCGCCTTTCCCACATAAATGATTTCATCCTGCTCCCCGTGCATAATATAAACCCCCGGTCTGGCAGGCAGTTTTTTTAATTCATCCTCAATTACAAACATATATCCCCCTAAAAAAATACTGCCGGTTCCTGTTATGGCACACCGGCAGCACTCTTTTTATCTACTCTTCACTTTTTTCTTCTTCTGCCGTCCCCAGTTCAATCACTCTGGGCGTACGAATCTGCTTATCTTCTGCGATCGGAATAGGCAGTCCTTTGATCTCCCGGAAAATCCTCATGAACTCTTTGCCGGTGATCGTTTCCTTCTCGATCAGGAAGGCAGCAATCTTATCCAGGCATTCCCGGTTCTCACTGAGCATCTGCTTCGCCTGCTCATAGGCACGTTTCAGCATCTCCATAACCTCATGGTCAATCTCTGTGGCCGTGGAATCACCGCAGTTGAGTGCCGCTCTTCCTCCCAGATACTGATTCTCCACCTCTGCCAGTCCCATCAGTCCAAACTTCTCAGACATACCGTACTGGGTGATCATGGCTCTCGCCACCTTGGTCGCCTTCTCTATATCATTGGCCGCTCCGGTAGTCACATTGCCAAAGACGATCTCCTCTGCCGCCCGGCCACCCAGAAAACCAACCAGCATAGCTTCCAGCTCACTCTTGGTATTCAGATACTTCTCTTCCTCCGGAACCTGCATCACATAGCCCAGCGCTCCCATCGTTCTGGGCACAATGGTGATCTTCTGTACCGGCTCCGCATCTTTCTGCAGAGCGCTGACCAGGGCATGTCCCACCTCATGATAAGAAACAATTCTCCGCTCTTCCTGACTCAGGATCCGGTCTTTCTTCTCTTTTCCCACCAGTACAACTTCCACTGCCTCAAAAAGATCTTTCTGAGAAACAGCTTTCCTGCCATTTTTTACCGCGAGGATCGCCGCCTCATTGATCATGTTCGCCAGATCAGAGCCCACCGCCCCCGATGTGGCCAGGGCAATCTCATCCAGATCCACCGTCTCATCCAGAAGCACATCCTTGGCATGTACCTTCAGAATATTTACTCTTCCTTTCAGATCCGGCCGTTCAACCACAACCCGCCGGTCAAAGCGTCCGGGACGCAGCAGCGCCGGATCCAGGATCTCAGGCCGGTTTGTAGCCGCCAGGATCAGAATACCTTTTGACGTATCAAATCCATCCATCTCGGCCAGAAGCTGATTCAGAGTCTGCTCCCGCTCATCATTTCCGCCGCCGTAACGGCTGTCACGGCTCTTTCCGATGGCATCGATCTCATCGATGAAAATAATGCAGGGCGCGTTCTTCTTGGCCTCCTCAAACAGGTCACGGACACGGGATGCACCCACGCCCACAAACATTTCCACAAAATCAGATCCCGACAGAGAGAAAAACGGCACATGTGCTTCCCCTGCCACCGCCTTTGCCAGCAGTGTCTTTCCGGTTCCCGGAGGACCCACAAGAAGCGCTCCTTTGGGAAGCTTGGCTCCGATCTTGGTATATTTTCCGGGATTATGCAGGAAATCCACCACCTCCTGCAGGGACTCCTTAGCCTCATCCTCACCTGCCACATCTTTAAATGTAACACCTGTTTCTTTCTGAACGTAAGCCTTCGCCTTGCTCTTTCCCACGCCCATCATGCCGCCGCCCTTGTTCATCCGGCGCATAATCAGATTCATTCCCACGATCAAAAGAACAAAGGGAATCAGAATGCTTAAGATCGTTGACAGGATCGAAGCGGTGGGATCCGGTGGAATCTTATCGTATTTTACATCATTTTCTTCAAGAAATTCCACCAGCTTGTCTTCCGAACCGATCAGAGGCGTGGAGTAAGTCACTCTTTTTTCATCCTTCAGGATAATATTCACAATTCCGGACTCTACCTCTACCTGTTCTACCTTGCCCTCCTCTACCATGGTTTTAAACTCATCGTAGCGGATCTCCTTGGACGCGGAACCGTTGATCAGGCCTCCGAAGAAGTTCCAGATCATCAGCGCTCCCAGAAGACAGATCAGAACAACCAGCAGGGACTGCCGGTTCTTTGGCCCATTTCCGTTCCCGTTATTATTATTGTTATTTCCGCCGCCGCGGTTTCCGTTATTCGATTGTTGGTCCATTTTTATCCTCCTTGTATACTCTTCTATTATACGAATCGTGCACCTGCAAAGTCAATACGGAGATTGTGAAAAAGCGGTGTCTTTTCTTAAAGTTTTCTAAATAATAAAATGGAAAAAAGTTTTCAAAGTTTCCCTTTAAAAACCCCCGCTGTTTGTAGTATACTATGCAGGTATGAAAAACTATACTTATTTTTTAATAGAAATAAAAGGGAGGAGTTTATTACAATGAAAATCGGATTTGACAACAACAAATACCTTTCCATGCAGTCCGCCCACATCCGGGAGCGTATCAATCAGTTTGACAACAAGCTGTACCTGGAATTCGGCGGAAAACTTTTTGACGACTTCCACGCCTCCCGGGTGCTCCCCGGCTTTGCGCCGGACAGCAAACTGCAGATGCTGATGCAGCTCTCCGATCAGGCTGAGATCGTCATCGTCATCAGCGCCGGCGATATTGAAAAAAATAAAATGCGCGGGGATCTGGGCATCACCTACGATACAGACGTTCTCCGGCTGATCGATAATTTTACCGAAAAAGGCCTGTATGTGGGCAGCGTCGTCATCACCCAGTTTGCCGGTCAGGATTCCGCCAAACTTTTCCAGGCCCGTCTGGAAAAGCTGGGAATCCGCGTTTACCTGCATTACATGATCAAGGGATATCCCAGCAATATTCCTCTGATCGTAAGCGACGACGGCTACGGAAAAAATGATTATATCGAGACTTCAAGACCCCTTGTGGTGATCACCGCCCCCGGACCGGGCAGCGGAAAGATGGCCACCTGTCTGTCTCAGCTGTACCATGAACACAAGCGGGGTGTACACGCCGGCTATGCCAAGTTCGAGACCTTTCCGATCTGGAATATCCCGTTAAAACATCCGATCAACCTGGCTTACGAGGCCGCTACCGCAGATCTGAACGATGTAAATATGATCGATCCCTTCCATCTGGAAGCTTACGGTGAGACCACCGTAAACTACAACCGGGATGTGGAGATTTTCCCGGTATTAAACGCTATCTTCGAGAAGATCTTCGGAGAAAGCCCCTACAAATCTCCCACCGACATGGGCGTAAACATGGTAGGAAATTGTATCGTAGACGATGAAACCTGCCGGGAAGCCGCCCGCCAGGAAATCATCCGCCGCTATTATACCGCTCTGGATCACCTGCAGGATGGCACCGGCACAGATGAAGAAGCCTTCAAGATCGAACTTCTTATGAAGCAGGCACACACCTGTGTGGAAGACCGAAAGGTAGTGGGCGCGGCGCTGGACCGCGAAAAAGCTACCGGCGCTCCCGCAGCCGCTATCGAGCTGGAAGACGGCCGCCTGATCACGGGAAAAACCTCAGATCTTCTGGGTGCTTCCGCCGCGCTTCTTCTGAATGCCTTAAAAGAGCTGGCCGGAATCCCCCACGACGAGCATGTGATCTCCCCCAGAGCGATTGAACCGATCCAGCAGCTGAAGATCAAATATCTGGGCAGCAAAAATCCCCGTCTCCACACAGATGAGGTTCTGATCGCACTCTCCATGAGCGCTTCTGAGAGCACACCGGCTCAGCTGGCTCTGGCTCAGCTTCCCAAGCTGAAAGGCTGCCAGGTCCACACCTCTGTTATGCTCTCTTCCGTAGATCTTAAGACGTTTAAAAAACTCTCGATCCAGGTCACCTCGGAACCCAAATACGAGAGCAAACGAATCTTATATTAACCTAAAACCATGAGAAAAAACGGATGCAGACTTTCAGCAGGCTGCATCCGTTTTATTGTTTTACATCTGTTTCCGCACAATCTTATACTCGTTCTCCATCTGAAAATACGGACAGCCCTTTGTATTTCCCCGGAGAAAGCGGGCCATCTCATCCTCGTCCAGGCTGACATCACAGCAGTAATATTCATACTCCTCATCATAAACATAATTGCTGCAATATTCGCAGCTTCCCTGCCCTCTCTGTGCCATGTCTCCTCTCCTCTTTTCTTCCTTACAGTACTACTTCTATAAAATCATGTCCCGTCGCCGGAAGAAAAATCTCCAGCATATCTTTCATCTTAAGTTTCAGACTGGAGGTATTGACACAGGGATGACATCCCAGATCTTCCTCCTGCAGGATTTCCCGGTCGATCAGAAGCTGCACCTGCTGCTCTCTGTCATTCATCAGCCCCATCACGCTGACAGCCCCCGGAGAAATGTCAAGAAATCTCTCCATATACATCCCTTCCGCGAAAGACAGGCGGGCAGACTGAATCTGTTTTGAGAGATCTTTCGTCTTAAACTTTTTTTCTCCCGGAAGCATAAGCAGATAAAAACGGGTTCTCTGGGAATTCGTCAGAAACAGATTTTTACACATCTTTACACCCAGAGCCTCATCCACCAGCCGGCAGTCTTCAATCGTCGCCGCCGCGTCATGATCTGCCCTGAGGAAAGAAATGTTCCGTTCCCTCAGAAACTGATACGTCCGCTGTTCTTTCAGAAGCCGCTGCCCCAGTTCAGCCGGTTCTCCTTCTTCTATTTGATAAATCTCCATACTCCCGCTCTCCCTAGAATCCCCGGATTGAATCACTTCCGTCATCTTCCGTCTTAATAATTTTCTGAATCCTCACAAAATAGCTGTAGCTGTCGCTGACTTTTACTTCCACCCGGTCACCTTCTTTATGTCCCCGGATGGCCTTTCCCAGCGGCGACTCAATGCTGATCATTCCCTTCAGAGAATTTCCCCTGATACTGGTCACAAGGCGGTAGGTCTCCACCTCGTCATCTTCCTCCACATAAAGTTCTACCGTATTATTCAGTCCCACTTCATCTGCTCTGGAATCCTCTGAAATAATTTTTGCCGTTTTCAGCATACGCTCCAGATAACGGATTCTGCTTTCGTTTTTATTTTTGTCCTTCTTTGCCGCGTAATACTCAAAGTTCTCGCTCAGATCCCCCTGCGCACGGGCTTCCTTCACAGCCTCGATCGCTTCTTTGCGCACCACCAGCTTGCGGTGGTCGATCTCCTCCTGGATGCGCTCCACATCTTTCCTGGTCAGCTGTTCCCTCATTTTTATCATCTCCTGTTTTCTTCCTGTATCCGCCATTCTATCACATTTCCGGCAACTTATCCACTTTTATTAATTGCAGTTTGCCGCCAAAAGCAGTATACTGTCTTCTATAATGCTTCTCAATTTGGAAATATTTACTTTTTGGAGGAAAATACCATGAAAGACAAATCCCGCACTATAAAAATTATAGGGCTTATCGTAGCACTCATGGCCGGGCTTGGCATCAGCAGCCTTCTGATGCGTCACAGCAGTTCCAAAGAAAATGCAGCTGCCGCTGGAAAATGGTTCTGTCTAAGCGAAAATCTTCCCTCCGGACCAATCTCCGGGGAAGAGGAAGCCTTGCAGGCCATGTCAGAGATTCTGAAAAGCCAGGGCATCGCAGACGTTTCTCTTGTCCCTGCCCGGACTGACCTAGCTGACGGGGACACTTTTTACCGTTTTTCCCAGCAATATGAAGATTATCCTGTTCTGGGACGCTCCGCTGTTCTCGCGGTGGACAGTACCGGAACTCCCATAACAGCCACCGGAAATATCACCGCTCTCACCGGAAGCATTCCGGACCGTCTTCTGGATCAGGAACGGGCCGCCCAGAAAGCTGCCAACCAGGCGGTTCAGAACGATGATATTGAAGATATGGTAAAAAGCGTTCCCACAGAACTTGTCTGGGTTCCCACAGATACCGGGGAAGCGGAACTATGCTGGCATGTATCTGTTACCAGCACAGAGAATTCCCTGGTAAACCGTTCTCATTTTCTTTCTGCCAAAAATGGAAAAATCCTGGTAGATTTAAACCTGAACGACTATTTCTCAGAACCCGTAAGTATGGAAAGTGAACATGGACCGGTTGAGATCACTGCAGAAAAAGTCTCCGAAGAAGCAGGGGGAACCTACCGCCTCTACGATGACAGCCGCGGCATCCAGGTACTCGAGCTGGAAGCTGTGACACAGTTCCCTTCGGAAGAGCGCAGAAAAGAGAGCAGCGTTCAGTCCCCGGAAGAAGACGCACTGCTGACCATGAAAAATCTGGAGCTCACCTCCGACTTCTATCAGAATATACTGGGAC
>OLQH01001761.1_pt1 | contig 15163 bp, 14 predicted proteins | sample 1672671 | NCBI WGS metagenome assembly OLQH01 (sample SAMEA3136712, study PRJEB25190) | human gut metagenome
TGACTCCATCCTCTGTCGTATACATTAATATATTTGACTTTTCCACTTTCCCTTCCCCCGCCAAAAGATCACTAATAAGAATTCAATGATTATATTATTCTTTAAAATAGTTTCCACATCCGTTTCACTATATTTTACCATACTCCCCTCACCATTACCATCTGAAAGATTTCTTCATGTCCGTTTATTTATCCTTCTGTAACATAACAATCTCATTTATCTATTATTCAAACTCACATATCTGATATCCCTCTTTTTCAGCATAACAAATTATCAACCGCTTCTCATAAACATCTATTCTCTTCACTTTATCTTTTACGACATTTTCATCATATTCCCCATTACACACAACCTTTCCCAACGTATCTCTTACATATTGATCGCTCAAGGTCGGTGAATTTTTACACTTCGCCTTTCCTTTTTCCATCCTTGTCCTACATCTCCACACAATCTTCCCGCGCTCCGTTCTACGCCTGAATCCTCCCCCACAATCCCCACATACCAATAAATTACTAAGCAAATATTTGCTGCTATATCGGTTGCCACTGCTAATCTGATTGCCATCAGCTGTTCTGAGCAGTCTGGCTCTATTAAGCATTTCCTCCTGTACCTTATCAAATATCTCCGGAGAAATAATGGCCGGATGACTTCCTTTCACATAATATCTGGTACGCTGTCCTACATTTTTCTTTCGTACACCATTCAGATAATCCTCGGTAAATGTTTTCTGAAGCATCATATCTCCCTTATACTTTTCATTCTTCAACATCTGCTGGATTACATTTGCACTCCATTCCTTTTTGCCTGTTACCGTTTTTATACCTCTTTCCTCCAAATGTTTTTTTATCTGCGAAAACGTGTAGCCCTTTAAATATAACTCAAAAATCAATTCTACTATTTTGGCCTGCTCCGGAACAATTACCAATTCCCCTTCCACACACCGATACCCCATAAAATGTTTGTAGCTGCTAAATAATCCTTCCTCAAATTTTCTTTTTATTCCCCACTGAATATTCTCACTCAAGTTTCTGCTTTCTTCTTGCCCCATTGCTCCTGACAAGGTTATTGCCGCTTCTGCATCCGGATCAAATGAATTCACATTTTCAATTTCAAAATACATCTGTATACCCCTTTCTTTTAAATATCTCACAATCTGCAATAGTTCTACCGTATTCCTGGATACTCGTTTTGCTGATTTAGTGATTATGTAATCGATTTTCCCCTCTGTAGCGCTTTCTAACATATGTCTCAATCCGTTACGGCCCTTTTTCCTTAATCCACTTCTTCCACAATCCCAGAATACTCCTGAAAATACCCAACCTGGATGATCTGATATCTGTTCTGCATATGCCATAATTTGATGAGCCAAACTGGCTAACTGCATCTCTTTCTTAGTGCTGACACGACAATATGCCGCCACACGCAGCGGTTCCGTATTCTCTTTTTTCACAGGTATATAATATATCTTTTTCAAAACACATCACCTCGTTTCATCAATAAGGAAAAGGCGCGAAAGCCAAAAGCCTTCACGCCTCACCACCATCAGCTATCCAATCTCACCTAATCATCATTTAACACTCTTTTGCAACAGGACAATACTTTCCGTATGCACCGTCATCCCAAACTGATCCACCACCGTCACCCTCTCCATCTCATACCCATTCTCCCCCAGCCACTTCACATCCCTTGCCAGGGTTGCCGAGTCGCAGCTTACATATACAATCCTCTTAGGCTTCATATCCACCATAGTGCGCAGCAGGGATTCCTCACAGCCTTTTCTCGGAGGATCCACCACGATAACATCCGCATAGATTCCGTCTTTTTCATATTTCTCAGGCAGAACCTCCTCTGCCTTTCCCACATAAAAAGCCGCATTTTCTATCCCATTTAACCGCGCATTTCTCTTGGCGTCTTCTATGGCCTGAAGGACAATCTCCACCCCGTATACCTGCTTTGCCTTCCGGGCCAGAAAGAGGGAGATGGTTCCTATTCCGCAGTACAGGTCCCACACAGTCTCCCTGCCTGTCAGCTGTGCGTACGCAAGTGCTCTCTCATACAGCTTCTTTGTCTGCACGGGATTTACCTGGTAAAAGGACAGAGGGGAAATCTGGAACTTAACATCTCCGATGGAATCCGTGATATAGGGCTGTCCCCACAGAAGTTTAATCTCTTCTCCAAGGATAACATTCGTCCGCTTTTTGTTTACATTCAAAGAAATGCTGGTCATTCCTTTGAGCTCTCTCAAACTCTCCACCAGCTTTTCTGATTTGGGCAAAGTCTCTCCGTTTACGATCACACAGACCATAATCTCGCCGGACTGGAAACCATAACGGATCAGCACATGGCGCACCAGTCCCTTACCTGTCACTTCATCATAGGGCTCTACACTCCATTCCGTCATATAAGCAATGAGCTTGTCTAAGATCACCTCATTGATCTCTACTCCAAGGAAGCATTTTCTGTTGTTGATAATAGTGTGCGTCCGACTGGCATAAAAGCCGGCTACTATATTGCCGTCCTTGTCCCTGCCGATGGGAAACTGAGCCTTATTTCTGTAGAAATACGGTTCCTCCATCCCTATCACCTCTTCAATGGGTACCTCAGAAAAACCTCCGATTCGCATAAGGTTATTCCTTACCTTATTCTCTTTAAACTTCAGCTGCTGCTCATAGGAGAGGGCCTGAATCTGGCATCCCCCGCACTGGCGGGCATAGGGGCATCTGGGTTCTACCCTGTGGGGCGACGGCTGAAGGAGTCTTATCATCCGGGCATAGGCGTAATTCTTCTTTGCTTTTATTACCTTTGCTTCTATAGTATCTCCTATCACAGCATCCTTGACAAAAAAGGGGAAGCCGTCAATTTTACCGATTCCCTCTCCCCCGTGTCCCATATCCTCTATTGTAATTGTAATACTGTCATTCTTTTTATAGTTCATATTCGTCTCCTGTATCGTCTATAAAGGACGGGTCCATATACGTCCCCGTCCTTCCCTGATGTACTGCCTTATTCCTCGCAAGTGGTCTTGCGTATGTTAGATTCAAACAGCCGGTTATATCCCAGCCAATCCTTCTGATCCTTTGCAGAACTGAAGATCTCAGCCAATGTCTCCATCTTGGCATCTGTGTTATCTGCCATATTCAGGGCAACAGCCTCTGCCAGTGCAGGTTTTTTCGGTGAACCGTATTCCAGTTCTCCATGATGTGCCAGAATACAGTGCTTCAGCTCGCTTTCCAGTTTTTCCGGGAATCCGGGAATCGCCCTGGCCCCATCGTGAACCATCTCTGCTCCTATCATGATATGGCCCAGAAGCTGCCCGTCATCCGTATAGTCATTGGCAGGAAATGGAGACAGCTCTCTTGTCTTTCCCATGTCATGGCAAATAGCCGCGGTGAGAAGCAAATCTCTGTTTAAAATGGGATATGCAGTTATATAGTATTCGCACAGCCTGACAACGCTTAACGTATGCTCCAAAAGGCCGCCTACAAATCCGTGATGTACTGTTTTAGCAGCTGAATTGCCCTTAAATCCTTTGACAAAAGCAGTATCCTCTACATAATATTTCTTCAGGAGAGTCTGCAAATAAGGGTTTTTTATGCTCTGAATATACCGGAGAAGCTCCTGGTACATGTCATCAATGCTTTTACCGCTCACCGGCAGATAATTTCCGGGGTCATACTCCCCCTCCGCTGCCTTTCTCGCACGTTTGATACTCATCTGCAGCATTCCCTGAAAACAGGTTACATCCCCGATTACGTCCACATAATCCAGTACGTCAAAATCTTCAATCCCCTGAGAGTTAGGCTCCCAGATCTTGGCATCTATGGTACCTGTCTTGTCCTGCAGGATTACATTTTCATAAGGTTTTCCATTCTTTGTCACTGCTGACTGCTTGTGCTTGCACAGATAAATCCCATTTGCCTTTTCACCTTCACGCAATTCATTTAAAAATTTCATTCTCTTTTTTGCCTTCCTAATTCTTTCTGTCTTTTTACGAAGCAGTCAGGGTAACATCGAATTCCAGTTCCACATAACCTTCTGCTCCTTTGCGCATGACTTTTATCTTAATCATCTCGCCTACACTGCATTTTTTAAGTTCATTCTGATACTGCTTGACGGTCACAACCTCATTCTCCTTGACCGCAGTAATCACATCGGCCTTCTGTATACCAGCCTGCATAGCGGGAGAGTCCTCTGCTATCATATCTACAAAGACCCCTTTTGGCATTCCTGTATTCGCCGCAATCTCATCCGTGACATCCATTCCCCGGATTCCGGCATAAGGATTATCCGTATTATTGGACAACTGTTCAATCAGTTCCTTAATCTGAGAGATGGCCAGAGCAGTTACTATATTTCTGCTGTCCTCCAGGCCAAAAGATTGGGCGATAACTCCCACAACTTCCCCGTTTAGATTCACCAGAATCCCGCTTCCGTCACTGCTTCCCATAATATCCGTTGTCAGCAGATTATACTCGCCGTCCACTACATTTACCGTGTTGGAAACCGAGGTAATTAAACCATACGCAATAGAATCACTATACCCCATCGGGCTTCCAATTGCAATAACAGGTTCTCCCTGGCTGACACTGTAGGAGCTTCCCAGCGACGCGACTGAGAGACAGTTCTGGGATTCCTGGGAAATCTCTGACAGAGGCACCTTCAGAACCGTAAGCCCCGTATTAGAGTCTGTTTTCTGGAAACGGGCATCCACAGTTGACCCGTCGCAAAAGGTAATCTGAATGCGGTCTACATTATCCACTACACGGTATTCTGTCAGAACAAATAAATCCTGTCCGTTATTCGCAACAATCAGCCCTGAGATCTGCTTCTGACTTTCTGAAGGGTTGTTAAACCAGTCCGTCCCGCTGGTATTGCCGATTACTGTTACAATAGCTTTTTTAGGTTCCTGGGCCTGCTGAACCATATCCTTGTAAAGATTGGAATAGTCTGCCAGAGTAAATTCTGCAGGTTCCTGCACTGGCGCCTGAGACTCTTCTTCGGGGGGAGTCTCTTCGTCCTCCTCTCCGGAGGGTTCTTCATCCTGAGGAATATTCACTTTGGGTGCGCTTTCCTTGTCTTCCCGGTACTTATCTATCCCGGAGATAGTAATCGAAAATACAAGAGCTGCAATTACACCGAATAACACTGCGGCACCGGCAATCCACCCTGCCCGTCTCAGGACGGTTCTCCTGTCCAGAGGCTTCTCTTTTATCGTCTCTTTTACAAAGCTGTAAGCTTCCTCATGCTCCTCAGGAGTCTCTCCCTCCCTCTCCTTTTCTGCCTCTTCCAGATGCTCCTTGTCAGGATTCTCCATGAGTTCTTTCTTTTCATTCTCATCCATACTGCACGTTCTCCTTTATTGCTTAAGTAAGATACACGCAAATCCCGTTCCCGGGATGCCAAAAAGAGGAATCCCGGCGAGTATACAATATAAATTATCTTAGCAAAGAGATATGAACATTTTATGAAGAATCCGGGAAAATATTTACTTTTAGAAGCGGTACCATCTATAAACACCTGGTTTTTAGGGGGTTCACTCCCGACGGCTTACGTCTGGTCATAATTACAGGCACCATTGTTACAATTCTCACATACATAAAAATAATACATTCCATCTCCCCATTCCCATATGTCCTGTCCCTCTATCTGTCCTGCAAAAATCATTTTTTCTCCGCAGTCGGGGCAGTCCGGATAATCCAGATGATCAAATCTGCAGGGCAGTCCGCCCAGCTGTGTATGGGATATATCCGTCATAATACTGGCAGAATAGGTTATCCTTCTGAACTCTTTGCTCCTTTTCAGCTTTCTTTCCGGATTCGGGTATCCATCTAACACACGATCCATACACTGTTCCAGAATTTCTGTTTTCCTGTTTTGCTCATGCCAGGCAATTTCGCCTTGCTCCATCCTGGTATAGATTGTCTGGTAACAGGAACATACCAGACAGCTTCCCAAGGGCTCCTTCTGATTGAATATGAGCGTTAGGGGATGGCGGCAGAATCCGCACAGCCGGTCTATCCGCCGCAGAGGAACCCAGCCGTCTTCTTCGGTTCCCGGAGACTCTTCAAAGGGTACCACTTCCTCCCGGTACAGCTCCTTTATTTTTCCCTTTTCCAGACACCATCCTCCTGCCGTATCCTCCCATCTATGGTCTGTGCCTGCTAAAAACTCAGCTGATTTTTCGGACCTAACTGCGCTCAGCAATGGGATTATCTGATCTCTCATCTCATCTGTCTGGGCTGCATCTATTAACATTTCCGCTACCTGAGGGGCTGCTCTGAGAAAAATCTCGGGGTAGGAATCCCACGTTTCTTTCATCAGATGCGCATAGAGCTTATCCGGAAGATATTCCCCTATCTGATAAGAATACAGGGCAAGATACAGGTAAACAACCTGCTTGTCCCAGGAATCCATCTTCTGATTGTCTATTGTGTAATCAATCAACTCTGCGGTCTCTTTTGGACTTAGTTCTTCATAAAGCTTATAGAGAGGTTTTATCTCCCCGGACATCATTCCGCCCTCCAGCAGTTCCATGGTCAATTCCAGCATTCTGTCAGCATTCATCCTCATCCCTCTTTTCTTTTATTATCCCAAGTATACCATAAATTCCTCAGTTTTCTCCCGTGAAATCGACTTTTCACTTTTCATTCCCTCCATAATAGGTTAGAATAACTACTAGAAGAATGACAAAAACAAAAAGACGGATGTACACTTGATTCAGTCCGCCTTGGAGGCAAATACATGAACAAAAAAGCATTAAAAACATTAGAATACAACAAGATCATCGAACAGCTGACTGCCTGCGCCACCTCTTCCCAGGGGAAACGTTTGTGCCAGGCCCTTTTGCCCCAGGATGATATTGTCACAATAGAACGTATGCAGGAGGAGACCCAGGACGCCCTTAGCCGGATATATCAGAAAGGCAGCCTTTCTTTTGCCGGTGTGAAGGATATCAGAGGCTCTCTCAAAAGACTGGAAATCGGAGGCACCCTTGGCACCGGAGAGCTCCTTGCCATCTGTTCTCTCCTGGAGAATACCAATCGGGCCAAATCCTACGCCCGAAAAGAAGATGAGGAAAAGGCACCGGACTCTCTGGATGGAATGTTTGAACAGCTCCAGCCCCTCACCCCTCTTGCCAATGAGATCCGCCGGTGTATTCTATCGGAAGAAGAGATCGCGGATGATGCCAGTCCGGGCCTGAAGCAAATCCGCCGTTCTATGAAAAATACCAATGACAGGATTCATACAGAATTAAACAGCTTTGTCAGCGGAAATTCCAGAAGTTATCTTCAGGATGCCGTTGTCACCATGCGAAATGGGCGTTACTGTATTCCGGTAAAAGCTGAGTATAAGGGCCAGGTGCCGGGAATGATCCACGATCAGTCCTCTACCGGTTCCACCCTCTTCGTGGAGCCAATGGCAATTGTTAAGCTAAATAATGATATCCGGGAACTGGAACTAAAGGAGCAGGCGGAGATTGAGATTATCCTGTCCACCTTAAGTGCCTCTGCCGGAGAGTATCTGGAAGTTCTGCTGGATAATATGAAGCTGCTGGTGGAACTGGATTTTATCTTTGCCAGAGCCTCTCTGGCCAAGCAGCAAAATGCATCCAAACCGGAATTCAATACCAAAGGCATTCTGGATATCAAAAAGGCCCGGCACCCTCTCATTGACAGGCATTCTGTAGTGCCCATCGATATCCATCTGGGCCGGGATTTTGACCTGTTGATTGTTACCGGGCCCAACACCGGGGGGAAGACCGTTTCCCTTAAAACTGTGGGGCTATTAACGCTTATGGGGCAGGCGGGACTTCATATTCCAGCCTTTGACCACTCCTCTCTGGCTGTGTTCAAAGAAGTATATGCGGATATTGGGGATGAGCAGAGTATTGAGCAGAGCCTCAGCACCTTCTCCTCCCATATGACAAATATTGTATCTTTCCTGGAAAAAGCGGACAGAGACTCTCTGGTTCTCTTTGATGAACTGGGAGCCGGCACAGACCCCACAGAGGGCGCGGCGCTGGCTATCTCTATCCTGTCCCATCTCCATGCTCAGGGCATTCGTACTATGGCAACCACCCATTACAGCGAGTTAAAGGTCTACGCCCTTTCAACTCCCGGGGTGGAAAATGCCTCCTGTGAGTTTAATGTGGAGACTCTGCGCCCAACCTACCGGCTGTTGATTGGCATTCCGGGAAAAAGCAATGCATTTGCTATCTCCGGAAAACTGGGACTTCCTGAATATATTATTGACAAAGCCAGAGAACAGCTGAGCCAGGAGGCAGAATCCTTTGAGGATGTCATCAGCCACCTGGAGGAGAACAGAGTCACCATTGAAAATGAGCGAAAAGAGATTGAACGCTATAAAACAGAGGTAGAACAGTTAAAGAACCGGTTGGAAGAAAAGCAGGATAAGCTGGAACAGCAGAGAGAACGCCTCCTGAGAGAGGCTAACGAAGAGGCACATAGGGTACTGCGCGAGGCAAAGGAATACGCGGACCAGACCATCAAGGTATTCAATAAGGCCGGAAAAAGTACAATGTCCGCCAGAGAACTGGAACAAGAGCGCCAAAAGCTCCGCCAGAAGATGAACACAGTAGAAAAAAATATGTCTCAGAAAAAAGAGCAGAAGAAAAAACCGGCGCCCAAAGCAAAAGATTTGTCCATAGGCGATTCTGTAAAAGTGCTGAGTCTCAACCTGAAAGGAACAGTAAGCACACTGCCCAACCCCAAGGGCATGCTCTTTGTTCAGATGGGCATCCTCCGTTCCCAGGTGCACATCTCAGACCTTCAGCTCATAGACGAACCCGTGATTACATCCTCCACCCTGCAGAAAACCAGTACAGGTAAGATCCGGATGAGCAAGTCTTCCTTTGTAAAAACAGAGATCAACCTTTTGGGAAAAACTGTGGACGAGGCCATTTCCGAGCTGGACAAATATCTGGACGATGCCTATCTGGCCCATCTGAATACGGTGCGTGTGGTCCACGGAAAAGGTACCGGCGCACTGAGAAAAGGCATACACAGCTATCTCCGCCGCCTGAAATATGTAGAGGAATTCCATCTCGCCGAATTCGGTGAGGGTGACGCGGGCGTAACCATCGTAACATTTAAAAAATAGAATCAGGAGGTTTTGTAATGGTTGCAAAGCAGAAAATATTAATTGTAGACGACGACAACAATATCGCAGAGCTGATTTCCCTGTATCTTACCAAGGAATGCTTTGATACGATGATTGTAAATGATGGGGAAGAGGCCCTGAATGCATTCGCATCCTTTCAGCCCAATCTGATTCTTCTGGATCTGATGCTGCCGGGTATGGACGGTTATCAAGTTTGCCGGGAAATCCGCCACAAGTCGAATGTACCTATTATTATGCTCTCCGCCAAAGGGGAGATTTTTGACAAGGTCCTCGGTCTGGAGCTGGGAGCGGATGACTACATTATCAAGCCTTTTGACTCCAAAGAATTAGTAGCCAGGGTAAAAGCGGTACTCCGCCGGTTTCATGTGGAGCCGGAACCCGCAGCCCAGAATACAGGAAAGTTCGTGGAATACCCGGACCTTGTAATTAACCTTACCAACTACTCTGTCATTTACTGCCAAGAGGAGGTGGATATGCCCCCGAAAGAACTGGAGCTTCTTTACTTTCTGGCCTCCTCACCCAATCAGGTATTTACCAGAGAGCAGCTTCTGGATCACATCTGGGGATACGAATATATCGGAGATACCAGAACCGTGGACGTACACATCAAACGTCTCAGGGAAAAAATCAAGGACCATGACTCCTGGGGAATTGCCACCGTATGGGGGATTGGATACAAATTCGAGGTGAAATCCTAATGAAAAATGCCCTGTATCTTAAGTTTGTTATTGCATACTTGATTCTGGGATTCATTGGCTTTTTCACCATCTCCACTTTAGGGTCCACATTAATTGAACATAAGCTTGTGGACTTTTCTAGCTCTGCCCTCTATAAAGAAGCCAATGCCGTGGCGAATACCCATGCGGCAAAATATTACAACAGCCAGTCCTCTCTCAATGATATCTATGATAACCTGACTACCCTGAGCTCTTATGAGAACTCAGAGATCTGGCTGATCAATCCACAGGGGGAGATCCTCCTGAACACCAGCGAGGACTTGAATACACAGTCTCCGGAAAAAATCATTAATTTTGATCCGGCGTCATTCAATTCCGGGTACTATCAGATCGGCCATTTTTTTCACCGCTTTTCGGATGATACTATGAGTGTTCTGGTTCCCATTACCCTGAATTTCACAACCAGGGGATATATTGCCATTCATCAGCCCATGGAGCATATTTACGAGGAAAGAGAATCGGTACTTCAGGTAGTATACATACTTTTCCTGATTTTGTTTCTCATTACCTCCTCCATTCTGGTGCTTTTGAATTATATCATCCACCGGCCCCTGAGAAAAATCATTACTGGGGTGGATGAATTTGCATCCGGGAATCTGAAGTATAATATTCCGGTGAGCACAGAAGATGAGATGGGTTACCTGGCGGCGTCCCTGAATTATATGTCCGACGAACTGGACAAGATGGGAGACTATCAACGGAAATTTGTTGCCAATGTGTCTCATGACTTCCGCTCTCCCCTGACCTCCATCAAAGGGTATGCAGAAGCTATCCTGGACGGCACCATTCCTCCTGAAATGCAGGAAAAATATCTGAATATCGTAGTATTTGAGACAGAGCGCCTGAATAAGCTCACCAGAAGCCTTCTCACTTTAAATGATATGGATGCCAAAGGACGTATGCTGGATATTACCACCTTTGATATAAATGGAGTCATAAAAAATACAGTGGCCACCTTTGAGGGAACCTGCCGGGAGAAAAAAATCTCCATAGAGCTTATCCTGGCCGGTCAGACACTCTATGTATCCGCTGATATGGGCCGTATCCAGCAGGTACTATACAACCTATTGGATAACGCAATCAAGTTCAGCCCTAAAGATTCTACCATAACCATAGAAACCACAGAAAAACATGATACCGTCTTTGTCTCTGTGAAAGATATGGGGGCGGGAATACCCAGAAGCAGTCTTTCTAAAATCTGGGATCGTTTTTATAAGCTGGACACCTCCCGAGGAAAGGACAGAAAAGGTACCGGGCTTGGCCTGGCTATTGTAAAAGAAATCATCAATGCCCATAACCAGCACATTAACGTAATCAGTACAGAAGGGGTGGGAACTGAGTTCATCTTTACCCTTGACAAATCCAAAAAATAAAAAAGGGGACGTGTTCTTTTTAAAAGGAACACGTCCCAAAATCGATCTGCCCTGTCCCTTTTTAAGGTACGGGGCTTTTATCTCCATTCATATTTCGTCAGATGCCCCTCCAGCTGCATGTGATCAAAGTTATGCTGCCGCAGTGCTTCGTACAGTACAATTGCCACTGAGTTCCCCAGATTGAGGGATCGGATATTTCCAATCATAGGGATACGGATGGCTGTCTCCTGGTTTTCCAGCAGAATTTCTTCGGGGATTCCGGCGCTTTCCTTTCCGAACATAATGTAGCAGTCTTCTTCATAAGCAGCTTCCGTATACGTACGGGGACCTTTTGTCGTGGCCATGTAAATTTTTGCCCCCGGATTTTTTTCCAGAAACTCCTCGTAGTTCACGTAGGTAGTCACATCCAAATCCTTCCAGTAGTCCATTCCTGCCCGCTTCAGTTCTTTTTCGCCCAGACGGAATCCAAGAGGTTCAATGAGATGCAGCCTGGTCCCGGTCGCTACACAGGTTCTTCCTATATTTCCTGTGTTAGCCGGAATCTCCGGCTCATATAGTACGATGTTCAGTCTTGCCATATTCTTAACTTCTTTCTTATAATATTTTGTAAAGTTCATCCGGCTGGGGCTTATCCAGATATCTTACTTCTCCCTGGTTTTTCAGTATCCGCTCCCTGCCCTCTGTGGTTTTCCCGATGACCGCTCCATGAATGCCTGTTTGAGACAGCGCTCTCACCAGATGGTTTCCGTTTTCCACTGCAATGAGCAAGGACCCGCTGGACGTAATCTGATAAGGGTTTAGTCCGAACGCTTCACAGATTTCCACCGTCTCCTGACGGACAGGTATGCTTCTGAGATCTACCTCAAGTCCAATGCCACCCCCGCTTGCCATCTCCCATAGAGCTCCGAAGACGCCCCCAGTTCTGAGGTCATGCATGGCGGCTGCTCCCGCCTCCACGGCAATTTGAGCCTCTGGAAGCACCGACAGATACTGCTCAAAATTCTTCGCATCCTCTACAAATGCCAGAGAGAACCGTTTCAGCAATTCCGCTTCCTTCTCTCGGGCTATTACAGCGGTTGCTTCCAGGCCAATCCATTTGGTTAATACCAAGTCCTGCCCTGGCTTTATATCTGACACGGACTTCAGGTTCTCCTTTTTTATCTTACCGATACCTGTCACAGAAAACACAGGCTGGTTAACGGCTTGTGTTACCTCTGTATGTCCGCCCAGCACTTCCAGATGCAATTCCTTGCAGATCCCTTCTAATTCCCGCATCCTATGCTTCAGATGAGATTCATCTGCCTTGCCCGGCAGCAATACTGTTACCATAATTCCCACAGGCTCTGCTCCTGAGGCCGCCAGATCATTCACCACAGCGTACACACCGCGGTTTACTGTATAAGTTTCCTCACCCGTAACAGAATCCGAGGAAAGTACGAATACTTCCCCCGGACCAATCTCAACTGCCGCACTGTCCCGGCCAATCCCGGGACCAGCCAGAACCTCTTCCCTTCTGTGGCTGATTTCTTTCAGTACAGAACGGATAAGCACCGGCTCCGGTAGTTTTCCTATTCTCATATATTTATCCTGCCTTCTTTTCCCATGATCCCATGAAACAAATATCTTAGCCCCCTTATCCGGGAATAAACATGGGAACTACCATTGCCAGTATAAGAAATCCTGCAATAATCCCGGCGATAATCCGTTTCGTCTTAGGGTTATTCATATTCATTTTTTCACCTCTTTATTCTTCCATACGTCGAAAGAATGCCGTCAATAATTTTTGAGGCATCGCTCTTCGACAGACAATCCATCTCTGTATCAAGTTCTATTTTATGATATTTTATCAAATCCCGCAAGTACCCTTTTTGGGCATTTGTGATGGGTGACTGTTTTTTTATTCTGCATACCAGAGGACTGCAGCAAAATGCCTCCGGATGGCTCTGGCCGAATTCCTCTCTCAGTTTTTCATACAAAAGGTAAGTAGTTCTGGCATCGTCCAGCGCCCGATGTGCCTTGTCCTGAGGAATTCCATAATACTTTCTCAGGTACTGCAGGCTGCGGCTCTTCAGATCCGGCAAAACCTTCCTGGAGATTGCCAGAGTATCCATCCCCTCCTTTTCAAATGAAAGGCCCTGCCCGGCTGCCCCATATTTTACAAAGCTATAGTCAAAAAGCAGGTTATGCCCAAGCAGGGGATAATCCCCGCAGAACTCCAGAAGTCTCGGAAGTGCAGACTCAATCCCGGGCTGACCCGCCACCATATCTCCGGTAATACCGGTGATCTCTGTAATCCTTGAGGGTATCTCCCTCCGGGGATCCACAAAGGTTGCATAGGTATCTGCCACACTTCCCTCCACAACCTTAATGGCCCCAATCTCCAGAATCGTATCCTTATCCGGCTGCAGACCTGTGGTTTCCAGGTCAAGGGTTACATATGCTCTCATGCTTTATCCCCCTTTTTCTTCCGTTCCTTATACTCTTTACAGTATTTCGTGAGAAAGCACTCCTCACACTTAGGATTTCTGGCAAAACAGATTTGCCTGCCAAAGGTAATAATCTGAATATTATACAGAATCCAGTGCTCCCTGGGAAGTACCCTCATAAGATCATATTCAATTTTAACCGGATCCTCTTCTTTTGTAAATCCCAGCCTCCGTGAAATTCTCTTTACATGAGTATCCACCACCACACTTGGTTCATGAAATATATTTCCCCGTATCACATTTGCAGTTTTTCTTCCTACACCGGGAAGACTGGTGAGAATCTCCAAATCATTAGGTACCTTTCCCCCGTACTCTTCCACTAACTTTCTGGAACATCCTAAAATATTTTTAGCCTTATTCCTGTAAAAGCCTGTAGACTTAATATCCTGCTCCAGTTCCCTCAAATCCGCATTGGCAAAAGCCTCCATATCCGGATATTTCTTAAATAATGATTCTGTAACTATATTTACTCTGGCATCTGTACATTGTGCACTGAGCATTGTGGCGATGAGCAGCTGTTCTGCACTATCGTGATTCAAATAGCACTTATACTCTGTTGTATACACTGCATCCAGCAGATCCAGAATCTCTTTTGTCCTTTTTGTCATATTTATCCTCTCCTGAAATACTCTATTCCTCCAGTTCCCGGGGCGGAATCTCTATGGCAAGAGCGTCGTTAGTCAAAGGGTCACGGGTTTTATAGTCAAATAGAATCCATCTCTCTTCCTTCTCCCCTCCTGCGTCTGCAGGGAAGCTGAATACTTCTATGTGAGTCATCTTACAAAGCTGTCTTGCCTGATATCCTTTATATTCGGTAAGATAACGGGGGGTCTCTTCCTCCCTCTGGTAGAATGCGTGTATCTTATTTCTATAGCTCCCCATGTCTTTTGCCCAGCCAGGCCTGCTTTTCAGATTCTCTCTCAGATATAAATCATAGAGCATGCGCTCCTTATACTCCTCCAGATGCCCGCGGTCCCATTCCATTAGAAATTCCAAAAGAATATCATACCGCCGAAGCCGTGCATGTGAGACTGAAAAATATCCCCTTTCTTCATAAAAGGCGGCCAGTGTCTCATAAAACATAAAGGGGGAGGAGGCTGTTGCTTCTATTTCCGTCAGAACCGTAGAAAATTGTCCGCTGTTATAGTATATTTCCACCATCTCCTCAATTCCCTTAAGCCTCAGTACATCATCGTAAGACAGCCACTTAGTTCTCAAGACCTCATAAGGCTCTCTGCTCTGATAGACACATCCGTATTCCCCGGCGTTCTCATGCATATAGGATCCCTTCAAAACTTTGAGAAATCCCAGCTGCAGCTGGTTGGGCTTCAGTCTGTATACCTGATCGAAGGAACGGCCGAAGCTCTTATAATCCTCAAAGGGGAGACCTGCAATCAGATCCAGATGCTGGTGAATATTCTTAAAA
>OLQH01001764.1_pt1 | contig 15140 bp, 25 predicted proteins | sample 1672671 | NCBI WGS metagenome assembly OLQH01 (sample SAMEA3136712, study PRJEB25190) | human gut metagenome
TTGGGGTCTTTTTTCGCTATGTATCTGGCCGCTGTCATTCCGTCCATTTCTTTTAAGTAAATGTCCATGAAACAAATGTCAAATTCATCTTTTTCAAAATGCTCCAAGAATTCTTCGGCACTTTTGTACTCGCATAATTCCGTTTTAAAGTCAAGTGTATGTAAATAAGGAATTAGGGCATCCTTTACCTCTTCTCTGTCCTTTTCCTCGTCATCTATTATTGCAATTTTCAAATTAAACACCTCCAGACATAAATTTCCACTATTATTATACCATGTAAACCCTTGGTGTGTATTTACCATTCCGACAACAAAGTACGAATTCGTGCTCTGCTTGATGGGGTTTACTGCGTTGCAGCCATTCAGCGGGTCTGTGCGTCTGTTGTGCTGACTGCATATATGATTTTTTAATATACAAGCAAAATATAAGCACAAAAAGCAATTCTGCTTATATTTTTGTTCATAACTGTAAGCTGATGATGTTACACTGCATTATGTATATAGTTTGCGGATATTCGGTACAATAACAGATAACAGAAGTGAATGCAAGGTTTAAGACGTGACAGAAAGGCTGGTAAATTATGGAAGACAGAGATGCAGTGGGAAAGCTCATGACGGAAGAGGTTCGTCTTATGAAAGGATATGAGAACTATCTGGTGGGAGAGGAGAGAAGCAGGAATACGATCGCAAAATATATACATGACCTGAAATCATATTTTGTTTTTCTTCAAGGTGAAACTGTTACAAAAGAAAGCATTCTGTGCTGGAAGGAAAAGCTGGCACAGAGTTATCTTCCTGCCAGTGTTAATTCCATGCTGGCAGCGGTCAATGGTTTTTTGGAATGGGCAGGGTATCCACAGTACAGAGTGAAGCCGCTGAAAATTCAGAGAGAGATATTTACAAAGCCGGAAAAAGAATTGTCAAAAGAGGAATATGTCAGACTGGTAAAGGCTGCCGAAGAAAAACAGAACCGCCGTCTGGCTCTCATTCTGCAGACCATATGCTCAACAGGAATCCGGGTGTCTGAGCTTCGGTTTATCACATTGGACGCTATAAAGTCCGGACGCGCTGTAGTGGACTGTAAAGGAAAAAAACGTACCATATTCTTTCCGGAAACCCTGAGCCGGGTTTTGCGGGCATACTGCCGGGAGCAGGGGATCAAAGGGGGGATCATATTCTGTACAAAAAATGGGAAACCGCTGGATCGTTCTAATATATGGAGGGACATGAAAACACTGTGCAGCAGCGCAGGGGTTGACCCGGAAAAAGTTTTCCCCCATAATCTGAGACATTTGTTTGCAAGAACCTATTACCGCATGGAAAAGGATCTATCCAGACTTGCAGACCTGCTGGGGCATTCCAACGTGACAACTACCCGTATTTATACTATGGAGAGCGGTGTGGAGCATGCCAGACAGGTGGATAAGATGGGTCTTGTTGTGCTGAGAATATAAAAATACCACATAATGATGGTTATGTGGTAACGAATCTAAAAATCAGACTTCTTTAAGCTTCATATTGAAAAATTTTCTAAAAAAAGGTACAGGAAATAAACCGGTGCAATGATGTGAATGACCCCGGTTTACTTTCCGTGCCTTTTGTCATCTTCCCAGGTATAAAATGTTGTATTTTAAACGGAAGCGTGATAAAATTGCTATGTATTCAAGTATAAAACATCCGTACATTTGACCACATAACCATCATTATGTGGTTTTGCGGAATCAGGATAAAGGAGGTGCGGAGCGTGAAAGATAGTTTACTGGACAGACTGGCAAGGGATAACGGTACGGCAATGCTGTCAGATCTGCATGGCTATATCAGCCGGAAAAAAATCTATGAAACCGTGTGTGAAATATCGTCTGAAGAATACCCTCTGGAAGAATGGGAAGAGGCATCAAGCTATATTCTGAGGGAGAAAACTCCGCACTTCAGAACTGCCCAGGCAGCCCGCCAGTATCTCTGCATTCGTTTAAAACGGTTCTGACAGCGAGAATTCAGTACAGAGGAGCAGCCAGTTTTGGCGGAACGGCCGCATGAGCTGCCAGTAGTCCACTCTGGGAAAGCCGAATTCTTTTACAAGGCGGAATTTTGCCAGGATACTGCGCACATCCTCGAACCATACAATATGCTGCGTGCCCTGGTTTATATATTCAAAAAAAGGTGCCTGCGATGTCTCATCGTACTGTATGACGGCATTGTTGGCAGCAGCGATGGCCACAGCCTCCTGGTTACCTATACTTCTGGCGGCTGTTTCGCCCCGGACAAAAGGAAGAGGCCAGTCATATCCGTAGTTTGGTATGCCCATGGATATCTTTTCCGGGGGGATTTCTGTAACTGCATATTCAAGAACACGTCTCACAGATGGAATGGGGGCAACGGCCATGGGCGGCCCATAGGTGTAGCCCCATTCAAGACATAGGCAATTTACGCGGGATTTTAGGGTAGATATCAAGCGTGAAATTGGCAACTTCTCGTTTACCGCGAGTATTTGGTTTGTCCTTTGTATACTCTACTTTCTCCAAAATTTCTTTCAGCATATCATTGCGGGTTTTCATATTCTTCACATCCCAATAGGTATCAATTATGTTCTGAACTCTTGGCATAAATTCATTTTGAGATTTCTGTAGGAGCAATATATCATTATATTCCTGATTTAATTGATCAAGGTTACATTTTGTAGAATTGATTTGTTCTGTCAATAGTTTATTTCTTTCAAGAAATATTTCAGTGGTATAGATTCCTTTCTCCAAAAAAGTATAGGTGTTGTTTAATTGCTCTTGTAAAGTGTTCAGGGATTCGGCTACAGAATTAATAGCATGTTCCTTCATTTTGATTTCGGCATCGGTTGCAAATGGTGATCGGCAATTGCTCCAGTCTAGAGAATAGTTTTTTAGCCAATCTTCCAAAAATATTAAAAGCTTTTGCTCTACCAAATATAGAGGACTGGAAATATTTTTACAATAACGATTGCTGCATTTTAGCGTTGCATAAGGAGTATGACTGGTTGGCCCCAGGCGTGTCATAGTGCATCCACAGATACTGCAACGTATAACTCCTGATAATGGGTTCTGTAATTGAGTATTGTTTTTTAGTGGCATTTTTCTATTCTTTGCAGACATACGCTGTGCAGCGGTAAATGTTTCTTCTGATATTATGCTCTGATGTAATCCGTCGACAAGAATGTAATCGTCATGGTTATCAGGACGTGTTTTTACTACCTTTCCATCTTTTATTTTTTTGACTTCTTTACGATAAGACCACCTGATTTTTCCTGTGTAAACCGGGTTTTTCAATATATCAGATACAGAGGCCTTTGACCATGTAGCATTTACCATCGGTTGTATATGCATCATATCAAGCTTACGACAAATGGATGTCGCGCCAATTGGCTGGCAAATGCCGTTTTCATTAGTTACGCCTTTGGTATACCAATCATAAATCATTCGTACGACATTGGCCTGATCTGGAACTATTTCAAGGGTATATCCTTTTCCGTTTTTGATTTTAACTTTTCTATATCCGTAGGGTGCAGTGCTGGAAATGAATTTACCCTCTTTGGCAGAGGTGATCCGTCCGCGTTGAATGCGCCTATTTATAGTCTTGTATTCGCGTCGGCTCATAAATAGCCCAAATTCAAAATATTCCTCGTCATATTCATCGGCGGGGTCATATGTCTTAATGGGAGTAATGATTTTAGTCCCACTGTATTTGAATGCTTCTGCAACAACACCTTGGTCTTTGGTATCACCTCTGGCCAAACGTTCAACTTCCATAACAAGGACGCCCGCACAATTTCCGTCCTCGATATCATGGAGTAGCCGTTGCATTTCAGGGCGGGAGGCAATAGTCTCCCCAGAAACCACCTCTTTATATATTCTTGTTATGTTTAGATGCATTTTAGAAGCCAAATCTAAAAGCGTTTTTTGATGGCGAGCCAGAGTTTCCCCCTCGCCTTGCATCTCAGCTTCCCTGTCTTTACGACTTTTTCTGAGATAAATATAATATTCCATTGTACCACTCCTTTTCTACTATATGTAAAAATAGGTATAAAAAATACACCTGTACAGGTGCCAAAAGTTTGTGATACAATATACTTGCTTAGGGTATATTGTATTGGCTTAGGCCTATACAGAATCCACTTAAAACCGTTCCGGGTTGCCGCCTGGGGCGGTTTTTATAATATAATCAACTAAGACCATAAAGCCCTTTTAAAAAGAGCTCCGTAAAATTATGTAAATAAACAATGGTAGCATCATATCTTCTATGTTAACTCCATTCTGATCCTTTATGTAATTCCTGGCTCTCCGCAGGCAATTCTCTACTGTTTTTTTACTGCAACGAAATCTCCATGCAATTTCTTGGGTGCTTAATCCCAGTGTATATTTCATAAGGAGCATATCATACCATATTTTGTTTTTGCATCTGAGATCATATAGCACTGACGAAAGATATGTCCGTTCTATAACATCATTGGCATAATTCTTCCTTGTTGGGATTTCTTTACTAAGCCAAATTATCCGAAATTTGCCGTATTTACGGACAAAATCTATGGAGGTATGTTTGGCTGTTATATATAACCACGCCTGCAAATTTCGTATATCATTCCCATTACTGACGTTCTTATATAATTTCATAAAAACCTCTTGCGCAATGTCCTGGGCATAATCTCTGTCTAATACTATAAGATAAGCTACTTTCGCCACATTGTTATAATGTGTATTGTATATTTTTTCAAAGTCTTCCGTACTAATAGTTACCACCTCAGAGAAATTGTACCATGTAGGGTAGGTGGTGACTAATGGTAAGTATTGTAATAACTGGTATAAATTACCAAAAAAAATTTTGAAAAAATATGAGGGATTTTACACAAATCTCTCGGCTTATATATATAGCAGTAAATAAAAGGATTACTATTCAAAAACAGAACATATGTTCTTGAAATTTAGCGGCATCAGGTGTATACTTTAATCAGAATATATGTTCCCACTGCATATCTGAGAGGGAGGTATTACATATGACGGACGATGAGTACATTTATTACATTATGAAAATGCTAAAAAAACTTAGCAATGACAAACTTAAATCAATATTTGAATATGTCCAAAGACATTTTCTCTGAATGTGGGGCACCGGATTATTCCGGTGCTCTTTTCATTATATTTATAATAAGTTGCTTAACAGCATTTCTAGTATCGGAATTTAGCTTCACATATTCTTCTACTAGAATTTTGTCAAAATCATCTAGTCCATATTTTTCCACTACATCATCCATCAATACAGGTGGAGGAGAAAGATATGGTTCTCCCTTACCTTCGGTTAACCAGAAGTAATTGACATTATGTACTTTGCATATAAGTCTTAGCATGTATTCCTTTATTTCTACGCGTCCGCGTTCGAGATTATTTATAACGTCTCCACTAACACCGAGCGTCTCGCCGAAAGCAGCTCTTGACATCTCCATGTCTTCTCTTATGTATTTAATTCTTTCACTTAGAGTCACTTTATCACCTCCTCTGTTTATAGTATACCATAGAAATATTGGTTAAGCAACCAAGAAAAATAAAAATATTTGGCAGAAGGAGGTTGACAAACCAATATACAGATTATATAATTGGTATAACAACCAAGGAGGTGAGAAAATGAAGACAGCCAATGAAGGAAAAAAAATAGGTGCTGAAATAATTGAATTGCTCAAAGATGCGACACCAGAACAAAAACTTGTCATTAAAGGTATTTTAATGGGGGCAAAGGAGTTTGAGAGCAAGGCAGAAAAGAACCCGGACAACCTGCCATACATACCATATAGAGGGTAGGTGAAGAGTATGGAAATAATCAAAAGTGGAGAATCAATCGGAAGGATACACGAAGATTACTGCAGAGAAACTAAGGCAGAGATACAGGCTATACTAGAAGCCGTAGCGCAAAGGGCCTATGCGGACCTGCAGTCAAAGGATAAAGCCGCCGGATAAGGCGGGAAAGGAGGGACAAGCCCATGCACTACAATATCGTAAAAGACGCCGCAATCTGCACAGCACTGGCGGCCATGACAGGGTTCTGGCAGCCACGGGATGCACCGCAGGCAGTTATGTGCTACATATTTATCTTTATTTTGCTGGCGGTTGGATTTGAAGTGGCCACAGATTGGACAGAAAGGAGAAAAAACAATGACATTTAGAGAAAAATTAATGGAAGAACACCCTGAAATGCTTGAGAAAACTCTTAAAAAATACTGTAGTGTATGCCCAGAGAAATATGGGTACGAAAATTATTTTGATTGTCCGGATAATCTGGATTGCAGAGACTGCTGGGGCCGGGAAATGAAAGAGGACAAGTCATGAAAAACGAAAAGCTGAAAACAGACGGTGATATCATGGTGTACCTGCGCAATGTTAGAAGAGCGTTAGCAGAGCTGGCAGAGCAGACAGGACAGCCCATAAAAGTGTACGCAGTTCCTGAAGGATATGCCTATACGGTAATTGGTGAATATGAAGCATTACAGTATGAAGACGGGCACGAGAAGTACGAATACCGTCCAGATGATGCTTGCAGATGGGAGAAGATAGAGCTTGGGCAGGCAAATTTTGCTGGAGAGCCAATAAAAAAGCCCCTGGCGCCGGGAAGCAATCAGGGACTTGAAAAAATAACTCACCCTCATTATAGAGGGAAGATGGGAGGAAAGTCAAGATGAACAAAGAATTAATCACCAGGGCCACAAAGTGCAGGGACGAAATCGAGCACCTGGGAGCGGTTATCGGTAAATGCAGTAACGCTATAGAGGAAATCGGTCATGGCGCTGACATCAAAGTTGTAGGTAGTATCCGCCCTGATATCAATTTAAACGGTTGTTGCCTGAATGATGGTCAGGAAGCTCTTATGCAACAGTTATTGATTGGCATACTTAGAAATCGGTTGGAAGATGCCGAAGCAGAACTGGAGACGTTGCTACCAAAGGAGGAGGAGAAGAATGAATAAGAAGGCGTTTGAAATACAGGCAGGCAGTACGGTTTTAGTGGAGTACGGTATACCGGATAACTATGTACCTTTCAAAGTGCGGGAGGTGTATGCGACTGAATCTAAGGTTGTGCTCACTGCAGAATCAAAAGTGGGAAATGAGACATTTGTACTCCGCCCGGAGGAAGAACTTCTGGTACTGCCATGAGTGAGCCGTACATAATCATTGACAATGCGGATCATGGTGAATGGCTGCAGGCCCGCAGTTATGGCATCGGTGGCTCCGACGCATCGGCAATCCTGGGGATGAATCCATATAAGACAAACATAGAACTCTTTGAGGAGAAGATAGGCCGCAGGATCCCGGAGGATATATCAGACAAGCCTTATGTACGATATGGGACCATAGCAGAGCCGCTTATCCGTCAGCTCTTCATGCTGGATTACCCAGAATATCAAGTCGTCCACCATGAAAATAGGATCTTGAGAAGTAAGGAACATCCATTTCTACAAGCGTCTCTGGACGGAGAGCTGACAGACCGGGAAGGCAGGAAAGGGGTACTGGAGATTAAGACGACCAATATCCTGCAGTCCATGCAGTATGAGAAGTGGAAAGACCGCATCCCAGATAATTATTATATCCAGGTGTTACATTATCTTTTGGTGACAGGGTATGAGTTTGTGATACTCCGGGCGCACCTGATCAGCAACTGGGGACAAGATAAGCGGACAACAGCGAAACATTATTTTATAGAACGGTCTGACGTCCAGAATGATCTGGACATGCTCCTTCGGGAGGAACAGAAGTTTTGGAAGTATGTGGAAAGCGGCAGGAAACCACCTTTGATACTGCCGGAGATATAGAGGAGGAAAGTCATGGAATTAAAGATTACAACACCCATGGCTCCCGGTATACTGCCGGAAGTCCAGTGGAACAATGAGGAACTAAGAAAAGATGTTGCCGGGAAGGCTGAGGAATATAAAAATACAGCTTACACTGCTGAACAGTTACCTGAAATGAGGAAAGATCGGGCGAAACTGAATGCCTTGGTGACAGCTTTTGAGGACCAGCGGAAACAGGTCAAAAAGTTTTACAACACTCCATATGACAAATTTGAGAAAGAAGTAAAAGAAGTGCTGGCTCCGGTCCGTGAGGCGATCACGTTGATTGATAAGGGGATCGCTGAAGTAGAGAAAAAGTACCGGGAAGACCGTAAAGCCAAAATGCAGGAGCTGTATGAAAAATATGTAGGTGACCTGAGAGGATTAGTGCCATTTACCCGTACTGTGAAAGAAGAATACTATAAAAAGGCTTTCACAGACAAGAAACTGGAACAGGCGTACATAGACTTCTTTGGCCGGATACGGGAGGACATGAAAGCCCTTGAGGAGCTTCAGGAAAGATACAGGGACAAAGCACTTTTAAAATATGTGGAATCTTTCAGCCTGTCAGATGCGCTCCGGGAAGGGAAGCGTCTGGAAGAGCTGGAACAAGCCATGGAAGAGCGCCGGAGGAGCCAGGAAGCTGAGAAGGCTGCCCGTGATGCGGCAAAACAGCGGGAAGAGCCACAGGCCAGGCCGCAAGCACAGGCACAACAGCAGGAAGCGACCATTACGGAAACTGTAAATACGGCAAATGAAGAGGAACCAATCATAAGCCTGGACTTCCGGGCGTGGGGAACAAAAGAGCAGCTTATGGGACTTCGGCAGTACATGATCGACAATAATATCAAATTCGGAAAGGTGGAGTAGAGATGGCAGTAGGAAACAGCCTGGCAAACAGGCAGGCAAAGACAACCCTGACAGCATATCTGACAAATGATGCAGTCAAAAAGCAGATCAATAACGTGGTGGGAGGAAAGAACGGTACAAGGTTTATCTCCAGTATTGTGTCAGCGGTGCATACCACACCGGCGCTGCAGGAATGTACGAATCCCAGTATCTTATCAGCGGCCCTCCTGGGAGAAGCTTTGAATCTTTCACCGTCTCCCCAGTTGGGGCAGTATTATCTGGTGCCATTTAACAATAGAAAGAAAGGTTGCAAAGAAGCCCAGTTCCAGTTGGGATATAAAGGGTATATCCAGTTGGCGATACGGTCAGGCTATTATAAGAAACTGAATGTGCTGCCTATCAAAGAGGGCGAGCTGGTGTGCTATAACCCTCTGGACGAAGAGATCGAGGTGAACTTGATAGAAGATGACCTGATCAGAGAAGAGACACCCACTGTTGGCTATTATGCCATGTTTGAATATGAGAATGGCTTTCGTAAAACAATGTATTGGACCAAAAGGAAGATGATGGCCCATGCAGATAAATATTCCGCTGCTTTTCATGCTGCTGATATGGAGCGTATTGAGAAGGGGGAGATACCAGAAAAAGATATGTGGAAATATTCCTCTTTCTGGTATAAGGATTTCGATGGCATGGCAATGAAGACTATGCTCCGCCAGTTGATATCCAAATGGGGAATCATGAGCATTGACCTCCAGACTGCGATAGAAAAGGATATGGCAGTGATTAATCAGGATGGAAACCCTGAATATATCGAAAATGAAGAGCAGGGTGATAATGTAGCGGCAGAACAGGAGTACAAGGAAGTAGATACGCAGGATGAACCGGAGCAGGAAGAAACCTCTCCGCAGGAGCCTGAGGGACAAATGAGCATGGAAGATGAATTTTTCCGCGGATTATAAGAGGTTCCGGCTTTGTGCCTGAATGATATATCACAATACACATAGCGGTCCTGATCAAGCCGGGGCCGCGGAAAGGAGCAGTATGGAACATTTTAATTTAGAGGAGCTTGCAGGAGGCGCTTTCACAGAACAGATCAACCGTGAGATACGGAATGTAATGGAGAACATCCAAGACCCCAATACGGATGCAAAGAAGCCACGTAAGATTACAGTTACGATTACCTTTAAGCCTAATGATAAGAGGAATTTTATACCTACAGGTGTCGAAACGAAGACAACGCTTGCACCTGCGCTTGGCGTAGTAACAGCAATCAGTACAGGAAAGAACTTGAAAACAGGGGAAGTGGAGGCTGTGGAGATTGGCAACCAGATCCCGGGGCAGATGTCCATGGATGAAGTTGAGGCGATACAGGCAGTACAGGAAAGAAGGGACAGGCAGGAAAAGGAAAACCATAACGGTGAATCCAACGCCATGGTCCGCACCGTTGACCAGTCTACAGGTGAGATCTATGAGACACCGGCAAGTACCAGTAACAATGTGATCGATCTAAGAGCCGCCAGACAGGCGTAAATAATAGGAGGATAAGAATATGTTAAAAGAAGCTATGCAGTATATCGCAGGACTGAAAGAAGCATCCATGGACCCGAAGGTGGTCGAGATAAACGGAAAGACGTATTGCAACAAGGAACTGAAAAGATATGATGAGGAGCCGATGGCCAGTGCGATCGAGGCCACCACTCTGACAGCTATGATTGATTATATTAAATCCTGCAGCAAGGAACTGCGGGAAACCATGATCATCCATGTAGTAAACCCTACCACGGTAAAGCTGTATTCTGGACTGACGAAGGAACGAGACAGGGAACATTTGTTTAAGTCCTACGCGGCTGTCCCGAAATTCAGCTACAGCAACTGGTACAGCCAGGAAGAATTTATCATCGAGATGCAGGCAGACTTTGAAGTGACTGATGATCTGCAATTGATCCTTAAAGTTGCTGGTAATGTAGAGGCAAAGACCACCCAGAACTATGTGGATGATGGTACAAGCCAGCGTGCAGTCATTAAACAGGGTGTTGCATCCAAAGCGGATGTCCTGGTTCCGAATCCGGTCACGCTGGTTCCGTACCGTACCTTCCTAGAGGTGGAGCAGCCTGCAAGTGAATTTGTCTTCCGTATTAGGGATGACCGCGGGGAGCCGGCATTCAAGATCGTTGAGGCAGAGGGCGGTCTGTGGCGTAATGAAGCCATGCGCAACATTGCGCAGTATCTTATGGAGAGCCTGCAGGATGAACCGGTATATGAACGCATTACCATCATTGCATAAATAGCTTTATTCCCTGCCCTGGAAACGGGGCGGGGAGATTGGAGGATAGTATGAGCGGTATATGCTTTAAAGTGCCAGGAAAGCCACAGGGTAAGGCCAGGGCCAGGACGGGATATAACCCAAGGACAAAGCAGGTTATGTCCCATACACCAGATAATACAGTGCTGTATGAGAACTTTATAAAAACCTGCTATATGCAGACCACTGATAAAATATTCGATAATAGTGAGCCATTATCTATATGTATCGTGGCTTGCTTTGAGCCTGTAAAGAGCACATCAAAGAAGCAGCGGGAACTGATGCTGTGGAATAAGATACGTCCCACCAAAAAGCCGGATATAGACAATATAATCAAGGCGGTACTGGATGCGCTGAATGGTGTTGCCTACAAGGATGATACCCAGGTAGTGCAGGTCATGGCTACTAAGAAATATGGGGACAAGGCTTTTGTGGAAGTAGCGATATTTGAATTATCGACGGAAGAGTAGGTGATACCATGGCAAGGCCCAGGAAAGAGGGCGTGGCATACTTTTCCTTTGATGTGGATTTTTTCTCGGATAAAAAGATTAAGATTTTAAAGGCAAGATATGGGGCGGATGGGATTACCATTTACATATATCTGCTTTGTGAAATCTATAAGAATGGATATTATTTAAAGGTTGACGATGACTTTGAATTTGTCATATCAGACGATTTAAACATGAACTGCGATAAGGTGAAGCAGGTTTTGACATTCTTACTGGAACGGTCGATGTTTGATAAACAGCTTTTTCAGTCGGACGCTGTCTTAACCTCTGCCGGAATACAGAAACGGTTTCAGCTCGCGGTGAAAACCAGAGCTCTAAAGAACCCTGTCACTGTAAAGGATTTCTGGATTCTTTTAGAAGAGGAAACGGAACCCTTTATTAAAGTGAACCCTTCTTTAAATAATTCCATGAATAACGAAGATTATTCCGAGAAAAACAAACCTGATTCCAGGAATAATGCCATAAAGGAAAGTAAAGTAAATAAAAGTATTTATATAGATACGGCTTCGCCGGATAAATCCTTTTCTCCTGAGCTTGAAAAGGCATTCCAGTTATTCCTTGTCTGTAGAAAACAGAATGGGCAGAATCTGAACCAGGAACAAGTGCGGCTACTGAGAGAGGAACTGTGCGGCCTGTCTGATAAGGATCCTGAGCGTATTGCTATCGTGAAAAAAGCAACGGTCAGTAATTGGAAAAGCTTTTATCCTTTGAAGAAACAGGGGAGAAAGACGGTGCCAAAGCAGTCAAAGACAAAGTTCAGCAACTTCCACGGACGTGATTATGATGTCCAGAGCCTGGAAAAACAACTGCTGAACAGTCAGAAGGGAGGGACAGACCATGGACAATAGAGAAAAAACAATAGAGATTGACCATGACAAACTGTGCAGGTATATCAGGGATACCCTGCACATGACATTGATAGACTTCTCTTACTCGATTGGCAAAAGTAAGAGCTATATTTCCGGGCTTGCGCGTAATCCGAAGGTACCAGGCGCTGCATACAGCCTGATATGTGAGAAGTGCCGGGTGCCGTTCTCCTATTTTGAGGCGGTGCCCAGAGAAAAAGTGCGCAGGCCCCAGGAACAGACGTCCGTTAATCCTGAACTGCTCCTTATGCTGAAAAGCCTATCGGACAGTATGACAGCCATGGAGAAGCGTTTAAGTGCCATGGATGCTGCTATGGAGACCATGGGTGCAGAAGTGTCAAAAGTGCTGCGAAAATGCAGCACAAATACCCTGCAGCTTGAAAGGGTGAGGGACGCGCTTGATAAGTTATCAATGTCGGATTATGACAGGGCTGAGACGTATCTGAAAGCCTCTCTGGTGGATGGAGACAGGATAGCCTCAGATATCCTTGCCAATGCAGAGACAGAGGGAATCAAAACAACGGAGCTGATGAAGGCAAAGAATCGGCTTGGAATTCGGGCCTATACGACTGGGTATGGAAAGAGCCAGAAAAAATGGTGGGGATATGAGAATAGACAATAATGCGATACACGGTGAAAAAGTCCGTCAGGACATCCTGGAATACATCAAGCAGTATATCCGGCAGCATAGTTATCCGCCCAGCCGTAGAGAGATAGGTGAGGGCGTGGGTCTAAAATCTACAGCATCGGTCCAGAGCCATATAAACCGGATGCTGTCCGAGGGGATACTGGAGACAGATGTTGAGGCAGGTTCTCCCAGGGCGCTGAGAGTGCCAGGAATGAGGATCATGGACCAGGAGCAAACTGTGCTTGACAAATATCTGGAATCTGAGAAGGCCAGGATTGTAGAACAGTTGTGTCCATATGACATACCGTGGCTGGTGCGGGCGGTAGGGGAAGAACAGTTCAGGGATAAGAATTGTCAGAAAGAATGTGAGAAATGCTGGAAAACACGACTGGGATCTAAAAACGAGGAGACGGACAGATGAAATATACACATAGCACAGGAAAAATCCAGATGAATACCAACGGTAAAGCTGGAAACATGAATGCATTTGTTTTTGCCGGGACCAAGAAGAAAAAGAGACGTATCAAACACGGAAAATAATAAATCAGAAAGGAGCCAGCCTCCGGCCGGAGAAATGCTATAGCGGGCTTCTTTGGAAGATGGGAGAACAAAAAGAATATATTAAAAAATTTGTGGCTATGCAGCGTCTGCCATATGAGGTTAAAGTTAAACGGGCCGAACAGAGGGCAAAAGAGTTTTATGAAAAGGTAGTATGTGATATGGGCAAAAATGTCCATGTATCCGTGGGAGGACTGGACAGTTTGACATTGCTATATTTCCTGAGAGATATAGGGCTTGACGTACCTGCCATTGGAGTGACATCCCTTGAAAATTGGAGTATAAGGAAAATACATAAGAAGGTCGGTGTCAAACCGATCAAACCATTCATGTATAAGCATGAAGTGCTGCGTGACCTGGGCTTTCCAGTTATCAGCAAAGCAAAGGCTAGAAAGATAAACATATTACAGAATGCTGACAGCGAAAAACAGACATTTATCCATGCGATCATGACTGGGGATATGGGAGAGCAGGGGAAATGGCAGCATTCCAATAAGATCAAACTGCCGGATAAGTGGATCGAGTTGTTCGGTGGTAACTATCAGAGCCACAGGCCTGATCTGCATTGCCGGTGTGCAAATTTCAAAGTGTCCTCAGATTGCTGCAAATACATGAAAGAAGATCCGTGTGACGCATGGGCGAAAGAACATGACAGTTATCCATATCTGGGGCTGATGGCATCCGAGGGAGGCCAGAGAGAATTTGCTCTTATGAAAAATGGGTGCAACTATTATGGCAAGGACGTCATTCGTTCAGCACCGTTTGCCCCATTTATGAGGCAGGACCTCCTGCGGCTTGCTATAGATCTAGAAGTGCCGATACCAGAAGTGTATGGAACCATCGAAAGAAAGCCGGATGGAACATTGTATACAACTAAGGCCCAGAGAACCGGGTGTGAGATATGTGGATTTGGAATCCATCTGGAGAAGCGCCCTCATAGGTTTGATAGATTTCGCGAAGAAAATGAGAAGGCATGGCACTTTTGGATGTATGAAGTATGTGAGGATGAAAAGACCGGCGAAAAGTATGGATGGGGAAGAGTGTTGGATTATATAGGCGTCAAATGGGAAGATAAATATATTGACTGGGAAAAGGAACAGATGAGCCTATTTGATTTCCCGGAGGTGTTGCCATGAAAGCAATATTAAAATATCCAGGAGCGAAGAACAGAATTGCTGATTGGATTTGTAGTTATATACCACAACATGAGGTATATGTGGAACCATATGCCGGTAGCCTTGCAGTTTTCTTCTCAAAAGTTCCGGCCAGAATTGAAACATTGAATGATTTGGACGGAAATGTTGTGAATTATTTCAGGGTTATCAGAGATAAGCCTATGGAATTAATAGAAGCATTGAAGCTGACACCATATGCCAGAGATGAGTATTACGCTGCATTTGATAAATCAGAGATTGTCACTGACGTTGAACGAGCAAGACGGTTTGCAGTTCGTTGCTGGCAGGGATTTGGGTGTAGCAATCTATATCGTAATGGATTTAGGAGCAGTCAGCAGGGCAGTAGCCCACACACGACAAAAGAGTGGCGCGAAATTCCGGAAAGGTTAAAATGGGCCAGTGATAGATTAATGAATGC
>OLQH01001766.1_pt1 | contig 15112 bp, 21 predicted proteins | sample 1672671 | NCBI WGS metagenome assembly OLQH01 (sample SAMEA3136712, study PRJEB25190) | human gut metagenome
CTCGCAAAGGGCTGGGGTAATTTTATATTTGACCGCGTTATTATTTGGCGGTTACATTAAAAGTAATAGAAAACTGTCCGGCAGGTGGGGATATCTGCCGGGCAGTTGCGTTAAATTGGCTTCTTGGATATTTATGGGTGCTCAGGATTCTTACAGTTATGAATTCCTGTTCATGTTTGCTCTTTTTCTTTTGGTGGGGTCCAGGATTTTCTTGCGGATACGCAGGTTCTTGGGGGTTACCTCAAGCAGCTCGTCCGTCTCGATGAAATCCAGGGCCTGTTCCAGGCTGAGGATTTTGGGCGGGGTGAGGCGCAGCGCTTCGTCCGCGCTGGAGGAACGGGTGTTGGTGAGCTGTTTTTTCTTGCACACATTGACCTCGATATCCTCGCCTCTGCCGTTCTGGCCGATGACCATGCCTGCGTATACCTTTTCGCCGGGTCCGATGAAAAGCGTTCCCCGTTCCTGGGCATTGAAAAGGCCGTAGGTGATGGATTCGCCTGTTTCAAAGGAGATCAGGGAGCCTTGTTTTCTGTACTGGATTTCTCCCTTATATGGGCCGTAGCCTGCGAAAGCGGTGTTCATGATGCCGTTGCCTTTGGTATCCGTCATGAACTCACCACGGTAGCCGATCAGCCCTCTGGAGGGGATGTTGAATTCCAGACGGGTATAGCCGCCGTTGGCCGCGCCCATGTTGATAAGCTCGCCCTTTCTCTGGCTCAGCTTTTCGATAACGCTTCCGGAAAAAGCTTCGGGAACGTCGATGTAAGCGATTTCCATAGGCTCCAGCTTCTTGCCGTGTTCGTCCGTCTTGTAGAGTACCTCCGCCTTGCTCACTGCAAATTCATAGCCTTCGCGGCGCATATTCTCAATCAGGACGGACAGATGCAGCTCGCCGCGGCCGGAAACCTTGAAGCTTTCCGTAGTGTCGGTTTCCTCCACATGCAGGGAAACGTCCGTGTTCAATTCGCGGAACAGCCTGTCCCTTATGTGGCGGCTGGTAACGAATTTCCCTTCCTGGCCGGCGAAGGGAGAGTCATTTACAATAAAATGCATGGCAATGGTAGGTTCGGAAATTTTCTGGAACGGGATCGGCTGCGGATTCTCGGGAGAGCACAGGGTATCCCCGATATGGATATCCGTGATACCGGAAATCGCCACAATGGATCCGATGGAAGCGGTTTTTACAGGGATCTTGCTCAGTCCGTCGAATTCATAGAGCTTGCTCACCTTCACACGCTTCTGCTTTTCAGGTTCGTGATGGTTGACAATAACCACCTCCTGGCCTTCGGAAATGGTACCGTTGTCCACCTTGCCCACGCCGATGCGGCCCACATATTCGTTATAATCAATGGTGCTGATAAGCAACTGCGTTCCTGCTTCGGGATCGCCCTCCGGCGCGGGAATATAATCCACAATGGTGTCAAACAGCGGCTTCATGTCCTTGTTTTTTACGGTCAGGTTCAGCGTGGCGCTTCCTGTCTTGGCGGAAGCGAATACAAAAGGACAGTCCAGCTGTTCGTCATTGGCATCCAGATCCATGAAAAGCTCAAGGACCTCATCTACAACAGCTATCGGCCTGGCTTCCGGACGGTCGATCTTATTTACGCATACAATAACAGGCAGCTGCAGCTCCAGCGCCTTGCGGAGAACGAACTTCGTCTGGGGCATCGGCCCCTCGAAGGCATCTACCACCAGGATAACACCGTTTACCATCTTCAGTACACGCTCCACCTCGCCGCCGAAATCGGCATGCCCGGGAGTATCTATGATATTAATCTTGGTTCCCTTATACATAACAGCGGTATTTTTGGAAAGAATCGTGATTCCTCTTTCACGCTCAATATCATTGGAATCCATGACCCTGTCGGCCACGTCCTGATTTTCCCTGAATACGCCGCTCTGCTTGAGCAGCTCGTCTACAAGTGTCGTTTTACCATGATCAACGTGGGCGATGATCGCAACATTCCTCACGTCTTCTCTTTTCTGATTCATACAAAATTCCTTCCTTGGACATAACATGATTACAGTTCATTATCTGCATAAAAGGCAGTACGCATACCTGAATTTTTCCCCGGATTCTGACGCGTCGGCGTTATGGAAGCCGAAGAGCTGCGCCCAAAGACCGGCACAATGCCGTTCCGTCTAAATCCGGGGAAGAATTCCGACATGAGGAACTACCTTATTATTATGCAAAATGCTTCAAACTAAAATAGTATAGCACCGATAAAATCAACTTGCAACACCAAACCTGCAAAAACCCCCGATATCTGTCGATTTTACGGAAATCGGGGCGACCCATGGCGGTTCTAGGATGGGCTTGCGTGCCATAAAATAGTAATACATGACAGGAAAAAATTCTTACATGCGGTTCCGGTCAAACCGGGGCCCAAGAAGGGAGAACAAAAAATGACAGATAAGGTAATTGAAAACAACCAGGTAATCATTATGGGGAAAATCGTGAGCGACTTTGAATTCAGTCACGAGATTTTCGGAGAGGGCTTCTATATGGTGGACGTTGAGGTTGCAAGACTCAGCGATTCTTATGACATCATCCCCCTGATGGTTTCCGAAAGGCTTCTCGATGTGGAAGAGGATTATAAAGGGGCCTATGTGTGTGTGTCCGGGCAGTTCCGTTCCTATAACCGCCACGAAGAGAGAAAGAACCGACTGATTTTGTCCGTATTCGCAAGAGAGATTGAATTTGTGGAGGAACTGGAGGAAAGCTCCAAAACCAATCAGATTTATCTGGACGGCTATATCTGCAAGGAACCGGTTTACAGAAAGACTCCTCTGGGACGGGAAATTGCCGACGTGCTCCTGGCCGTAAACCGGCCGTACGGAAAATCCGATTACATCCCCTGTATCTGCTGGGGACGCAACGCCCGTTTCGCCGGCGGCTTCAACGTGGGAGAGCGCTGCGAAATCTGGGGCAGAATCCAGAGCCGTGAATATATGAAAAAAATCGGCGAGGACCAGCTGGAAAAAAGGATTGCCTATGAGGTGTCCGTCAGCAAGCTGGAGCTGGTTGAAGAATAATGGAAAATTATGAATAAACTGTACGGCTGCAATAAAAGTTGCATCGGCCTGATGCATATGGTATGATAAAAAATGGAAAAAAAAGACAGTCCGCCGGGAAGGCCTGTTTGGCTGTCGCTGCCTGAGGGCGGGCGAACGGAAGAAGACGGCGGCTGCGGCCGCGTAAATACCGTAGAGGGGCGTACATATGGCAGAAGGAAAAGTATATATTTATGGGGGAACAGGACACGGCAAGTCGCCGGCAGCCATAGGCTGTGGGTTGATAGCGGCGGCCAAGGGCGCGCAGGTAGTGATTATCCAGTTCCTGAAGGGCAAGGGCCTGACGGAGAATGATTATCAGCGCAGGCTGGAGCCGGAGATCAAGCTGTTCCGTTTTGAAAAATCCGATGAAGATTTTGTAACTCTTCCCAAAGAAAAGCAGGAGGAAGAGGCCAGGAATATCAGAAACGGCCTGAATTATGCCAAAAAGGTGCTCAATACCGGAGAATGCGATATGCTGATACTGGATGAAGTGTTGGGCCTGATTGATAATAAAATCATTACCGTGGAGGATTTGAAAAATGTCCTTGAATCCAGGGATGGTGAGACGGATATTATCATGACCGGGATTTCCCTGGATAAGGATGTATGCGCCCTGGCAGACTATGTTTCCGAGATACGCACAATCAAGTGACGGATCGGCAGCGGCTATATGCCTCTGCGGAAGACCACGTTGCAGGGATGCCTGCGTTATAACAAGGAAGCGGCGGCAGCGGGGCTGGATAAAAAAATAAAGATTGGTTCCGCGGGGACTTTCCCTGCGGCGGCCGGAGAAGCGTGCGGGGCATGCTTCTCCGTTTTTTTGGAGAAAGGAACACACATAATCATCACATCTGCGCGTTGACAGGAACCTGTGCGCGTGCTATGATTATTTCCAGATAGAGGTTGCGTGATTCAAGAGTAGCTTTTCCGATGTGACAGGCACAGTTGAGGAAGAGGGAAAGGGGAGAACGCCGAAAGAGAAAGGCTCCTGCGGCCGGAATCTTGGGCATAGGGTGAACAACCATATGACTGTCATCTATAACAGATGGGGCGCTATCATAAAAAGGAAATTTATCTCCGGCCGCCTCTGGATTTTTACATAAGCAGGATGGCCGGAGAATTTTTTGTTGCTGCCGGCTGCACAAATCTGCAGCTGTGTGTCAGTTACCGTTTCTGCCGTATCCGGCAGCATTATATTCATGGTAACTTTCATCAGGCGGGCCGGAAGACGCCGCCACATAAGAAACGCAGTACAGTGCGTAAACAAGGAGGAGCATATGGCAATTTTTACAGGAGCAGGCGTAGCGATTATCACCCCTTTTCATGAGGACGGAAGTGTCAATTACGAGAAGTTCGCTGAGCATATCGAGGCCCAGATTGCGGGCGGCACGGATGCCATCATTGTATGCGGGACTACAGGCGAGGCTTCCACGCTGACCCATGAGGAGCATCTGGAGGTAATCCGTTTCTGTGTGGAGCAGACGGCCGGAAGAATCCCGGTTATTGCAGGAACAGGATCCAACTGTACGCAGACAGCGGTCTATCTTTCCCAGGAAGCGGAAAAGGCCGGAGTTGACGGTGTTCTGGTGGTAACTCCCTATTACAACAAGGCTACCCAGAAGGGGCTTTATGAGCATTTTAAAATCGTGGCGGAGGCCATCCATGTTCCCATGATTCTTTATAATATCCCGGGAAGAACCGGCGGCGTCAATATCCTTCCGGAAACGGTGGTAAGGCTGTGCAGGGAGGTTCCCAATATTGTCGGCGTAAAGGATGCTACCGGCAATATCAGCCAGGTGGCCCAGCTGATGAGCATGGCGGGGGAGGATGTGGATCTTTACTCCGGCAACGACGATCAGGTAGTGCCGCTGCTTTCCCTTGGCGGAAAAGGCGTGATTTCCGTTCTTTCCAACGTGGCGCCCAGACAGACCCATGATATGTGCGCCAGATTTTTTGCAGGAGACGTGACGGGCAGCCGGGAAATCCAGCTGAAGGCAATTCCGCTCTGCAAGGCATTATTCTGCGAGGTGAACCCGATCCCTGTTAAGAAGGCCATGAACCTGATGGGACTGGAGGCAGGTCCCTTAAGAAGGCCGCTGACGGAAATGGAAGAGGAAAATGCGGTGAAGCTGGAGAAGGCCATGAAGGATTTCGGCATCCTGTAATCCGTATTTCGTTTGGAAGAAAGGCGCGCCCCCGGCGCGGATGGTAATGATATGGTAAAAATACTGATGCACGGCTGCAACGGCCACATGGGACAGGTGATTACCCGTCTGGTGGAAGCGGAAGCCGATATGGAAATAATTGCGGGAGTGGACGTATCCGACCACATTTCCAATGCTTATCCGGTTTATAAAAGCCTGGAGGATTACAGGCAGGCCTGCGGGCAGGACGGTTCCCTGCTGGCGGATGTGGCCATTGATTTTTCTTCGGCAGCCGCTGTGGATAAGCTGCTGGATTACTGTGAAGCGCAGCTGATGCCCAGTGTGCTGTGCACTACGGGACTTTCCCCGGAGCAGCTGGAGCGGGTGAAGGCCCTTTCCCGTAAGACGGCGGTTTTGAAATCTGCCAATATGTCTCTGGGAATCAACCTGCTGCTTAAGCTTCTGAAGGAAGCAGCTGGCGTGCTGGCCCCGGCTGGCTTTGACATCGAAATTGTGGAAAAGCACCACAACCAGAAGGTGGATGCTCCCAGCGGCACCGCGCTGGCGCTGGCGGATTCCATCAATGAAGAATTTAATAATGAATACACCTATGTTTATGACAGAAGCACCAGAAGGCAGAAAAGAGACAAAAAAGAAATTGGACTTTCTGCGGTGCGTGGTGGTACAATAGTAGGAGATCATGACGTGATTTTCGCAGGGGAGGATGAGGTCATCACCTTTTCCCATACGGCATACTCCAAGAATGTATTTGCCAAGGGCGCCGTACAGGCGGCCAAATTCCTGAAGGGCAAGCCTGCGGGACTGTATGATATGAGTGATGTAATCGAAGGCGTGTAATGCGGACTTTGACCCCCGCGGCAGTCGCCAAATAGCCATGCAGGCATGGCTGCTTGGCTCGTTGCCCGCGGAAATAAAGGGAATCTGAGGATTCCCTTTTTTGTTAAGTTCAGAAGCGCCTGAGATCGGAAAGGGGTAAACAGCAAGTATGCAGGATTTGGAATTAACTTACCTGAAAAGTCTGTCCAAGCAGTTTCCCACCATTGCGGATGCTGCCACGGAAATAATTAACCTGCAGGCCATATTGAGCCTGCCGAAGGGAACGGAGCATTTTCTGACGGATATCCACGGGGAATATGAGCAGTTCAACCATGTGCTCAAGAACGGCTCCGGAAGCGTAAAGCGTAAAATCGACGAAGAATTCGGGAACACCTTAAGCAGCAGGGATAAGCGCAGCCTGGCGACACTGATTTATTATCCAAAGGAGAAGCTGGAGCTGATCATGCAGGAGGAGGACAGCCAGGAAAACCTGGAGGACTGGTTTAAAATCACCCTTCACAGGCTGGTGCAGATGACCAAGCGCGTAGCCTCCAAATATACCCGCTCCAAGGTGAGGAAGGCCCTTCCCAAGGATTTTTCCTATGTTATTGAGGAACTGATCACGGAAAAGGAAGAGGTGCAGGATAAGGAAGCGTATTATAACGAAATCATCCATACGATTATCCGCATTGGCAGGGCGCCGGAATTCATTATTGCCCTGTGTAATCTCGTACAGCGGCTTGTGATAGACCATCTGCATATTGTGGGGGATATTTTTGACAGGGGCAAGGGGCCTCACATTATTATGGATACCTTAAGCCAGTACCATTCGGTGGATATCCAGTGGGGCAACCATGACGTGGTATGGATGGGCGCGGCCAGCGGCCAGACCAGCTGTATCGCCAATATTATCCGGGTTTCCGCCCGGTATGGCAACCTGGATATCCTGGAGGAAGGCTATGGAATCAACCTGATCCCTCTTGCCACCTTTGCCATGAATACCTATGCGGACTCAGACTGCAGCGTTTTTTCCATCAAATACGGTGAAGATTACGACATGAAGGATATGGAGCTGGATATGAAGATGCACAAAGCCATTGCCATCATCCAGTTCAAGCTGGAGGGCCAGCTGATTCAGAAACGGCCGGAATTCGACATGGCCGACAGACTCCTTCTGGACAAAATAAATTATGAAAAAAATACGGTAACCATTAACGGTACGGAATATGCCATGAAGGACATGGATTTCCCCACCATTGACCCGGCCGACCCTTACCGGCTGACGGAGGAAGAAGAGCAGGTGGTGGAGAGGCTGCGCCATGCGTTTGTGCACTGCGAGAAGCTGCAGCGGCATGTACGTTTCCTTTTTTCCAAGGGAAGCCTTTACAAGGTATACAATTCCAACCTTCTTTACCACGGCTGCGTGCCCATGGATGAAGAGGGAAATTTCCTGAAGGTGAACGTCTACGGGAAGGAATACAGCGGTAAGGAGCTGTATGATATTCTGGATCACTATGCCAGAAAGGGCTATTACTCCCAGGATAAGGAGGAACGGGAAAAAGGGAAGGATATTATCTGGTATATCTGGACCGGCCCCAATTCCCCGGTCTTCGGAAAAGATAAAATGGCCACCTTCGAACGCTATTTTGTTGAGGATAAGAGCACCCATGTGGAGATAAAGAACAGCTATTACCGCCTGATGGACAACGAGGAGGTGCTTAACCGGATTCTGCGGGAATTCGGCCTGGACAAAAAATGCCACATCATCAACGGCCATGTCCCCGTAGAGCTGAAAAAGGGGGAAACGCCTATTAAATGCGGCGGAAAGCTTCTGATTATCGACGGCGGCTTTTCCAAGGCCTATCAGGGAAAAACAGGAATCGCAGGCTATACGCTGGTGGCAAATTCCCACGGCATGACGCTGGTGGCCCATGAACCCTTTGAATCGGCGGAGGCGGCCATTCGGAAGGAATCGGATATTTTTTCCGACTCCATTATTGTGGAAACGGCGCCCAGGCGGATCCGGGTTGCGGATACGGACATCGGCGCGGAGCTCAAGGAAAGCATCTGTTATCTGGAGGAGCTGCTTGCGGCCTACAGGGACGGTACGCTTATAGAAAAAGGCGTGTGATAAAAATAAAACTGTGCGGTATTTTCACAGTTACAGATATTTCATGTTACAGGCGGCCTGATATGTACAGGGCAGGCGGGGCCTGCCCTGTTTGTGGTCAAAGGTTTGCGGTCAAAGACAGGAGGAATCGGCAGGATTATTTATTGTTGGTAATATCCTTGACGCCGTTTGCCACCCCGTCAGCTGCATCCTTTACTGCATTTCCGGCATCATCAACAACATTGCCCACGGCATCGCCTGCGTCATCGATGGCATTTCCGGCGCCGTCAACGATATTGGAACCTTCGTTTGCAGTGCTGTTGCCGCCGGTGGTGCCGTTGTTGGTGCCGTTTATACCGGTAGTATCATTCAGGCCCGCGGTTTCGGTAGTGCCTTCCATGGTGCCTGTTTCATTCATACCTGTCGTATTTGTTTCATTTGCCGTTTCGCTGCCTGCAGCGCCGTTTCCTGCAGCGCCGTTTCCTGTGGTGTTGTTCATACCTGCTGTTTCTTCCGTAGCAGAAGCAGACTCTGTTGTATTTCCTGCCATGTCATCCGCGTTGTTTTTCTTACTGCCGCAGGCTGTAACACTGGCAAGCATCAGCAGAATCAGAGCTGCAGGTATTATTCTGTTCAGCTTTTTCATTTTGCTCACTCCTTTTTTCTTTGTGATTGGGTGTGTCTGTAAAACAGAAGCGCACTTTCGAACAAAATATCTGTCCGTTTTTTATTATGTTCGGAAAAATTCTTTTTATTCGGAAAAGGGAATTGTCAAATGGGATAAATTCGTGTAAAATATACCTAATTTTGTAAAAAAAAGTGTAACTGTTCAGTACCCCTCACAGTTACTGCTAAAATCCATCCTAAATCGCCTTTGGCGATGGATTTTAGCACTCCTGAATCATTTTCTTACGGTCAGCGCAGTAAATGCGCTGACCTGCTGAACAGTTACAAAAAAGTTTTCTAATTCAGAGGCAGGGAGATAAAGAAATGGAATTCAGACCATGTATAGATGTGCACAACGGAAAAGTGAAGCAGCTGGTTGGCGGAAGTGTGGCGGATATCAGTGACAGCGCGCAGGAAAATTTCGTGTCTGAGAAGGATGCAGCCTGGTATGCCAGGCTTTTTGAGGAAAAAAAACTGAAAAACGGGCATGTAATTCTTCTCAACAAGAAGGGAAGCCCCTATTATGAAAGCTCCAGGGAACAGGTTCGTTCAGCGCTCCGGGCATTCCCGGGAGGGCTGCAGGCCGGTGGCGGCATAACTGCGGAGAACGCCCATGAGTATCTGGACGCGGGCGCTTCCCATGTCATTGTCACTTCTTATGTATTCCGTGACGGGACGATTTCCTATGAGAATCTGAACCGCCTACTGGAGAACGTGGGAAAGAAGAAACTGGTCCTGGATTTAAGCTGCCGGAAAAAGGATGGTTCCTATTATATCGTTACCGACCGGTGGCAGAAATATACGAAGGTGATCCTGAATGAGGATGTGCTTGACATGTTTGCCTCCTTCTGCGATGAATTCCTGATTCATGCGGTGGATGTGGAGGGCAAGGTATGCGGCATTGAAAAGGATCTGGTGGCGCTTCTGGGAAGATGGAACCGGATACCCATTACCTATGCCGGCGGAATCCGCTCCCTGGAGGATATCCGCAGCATTAAGGAGCTGGGCCGGAATAAGATACACGTTACGGTGGGAAGCGCACTGAACCTTTACGGCGGCAGCCTTGATTTTGACAGGGTACAGGCATATGCGGAAGAAGAGCTGTGAGATACTCCGGCGGCTTTTAACGGTTTCTGGCGCGTAAATGTGGCGGGCTGGCCGGAAGTGAAAAAATATGATTTTGTACAGAGATATAAAAGGAGCGTTCCGATGCGGCAGATGCCGGTTTCAGAACGCTCCTTTTTAAATTCAATGGTCGTTTCGGTACATGGGGAAGCGGAGCCATTGGTGGAATCCATTACAACTGTACAGCTTATTCTACAAATATATATTTGATCAAAAAAGGCACATTGTGATGGTTCGTGATAAGACAGGTCAACAGGATGCCTGATCTTATAATTTGGTTACGTTAACAGCCTGGGGTCCTTTTTCACCTTCGACAACATCGTATTCCACAGCTGCTCCCTCGTCCAGAGACTTAAAGCCGTCCATGTTCAGTCCGGAGTAGTGTACGAAAACATCATGTCCTGCTTCATCAGAGATGAAACCGTAACCCTTTTGGTTGTTAAACCACTTTACTGTACCTTTGTTCATTCTAGGATACCTCCGCAAAAAAATAAGAATTAGTATGTTGCCTTGCAACATAGTCAGAATATCACAAGAATATTCGAATGTAAAGTGCTTTTTTACGTTATACCACTTATTTTCTGAAAATATTTACCAGTAATTTTCCCGGCTTACGCTTCCTTATTCAGCCTTGAAAATACCAGTTCGTAGCCATCGTTTCCATAGTTCAGGGAGCGGTTCACGCGGCTGATGGTGGCTGTGGATGCGCCGGTTTTCTCTGCGATATCCAGATAGGTTTTGTGATCACGCAGCATGGCGGCAACCTCAAAACGCTGGGAAAGGGAAAGGAGTTCATTCACGGTGCACAGATCTTCAAAAAAGCTGTAGCATTCCTCCTTATTCTCCAGTCTCAGAACAGCTTCGAACAGATGGTCCACTGCGTCTGTTTTTATTTTCTTGTTCATTTCTTTACCTCCGTACGATTCCTGTGTCTATCCAGGGAAGACAAAATATAGTTTACTTCTGTCCCTCATATACTGCGATTTTAACATACTAAAGTTTTAAAGTAAAGAAAAATGTCTGCGCCAGGAAGATTATGCTTGTCATGTAGTTTTCGATACTATATAATAAAGAACAGATATATATTATCATATATCCGGTTCCATATTTACAGTTTGGGAATTCCGGGCCGCGGTGTCCGTGCATGAAAGGACGGAAGACAGGAGCAGAGAATGACGATTTCGACAGAAGATTTACTGAACAGCATTTTGAAAAGCCTTGACAGAATTGATTATGTAAAGCCGGAGGATATTCCCAATATTGATTTATATATGGATCAGGTAACCACGCTGATGGACAGCAAGCTGAAAAACAGTACCAGGAATCCGGACGGCGACAAAATCCTTACGAAGACGATGATCAATAACTATGCAAAGAACAATCTGCTTCCGCCCCCTGTGAAGAAGAAATATTCCAAGGAGCATGTTCTGATCCTGATTTTTATTTACTATTATAAAGGTGTGATGTCCATAAATGATATCCAGACCATTCTCCAGCCGATTACGGAACGGTATTTTAAGGGGCAGTCCGATCTTACGCTGGAGGATATTTACAATGAGGTGTTCAGTCTGGAAAGGGAAGAGGTCGAGGTATTGAAGAAGGATCTGGTGGAGAAATTCACCAAAGCCGGCCAGACCTTCAAGGAGACGGAGGAAGAAGAGCGGAAGTTCCTGCAGCTGTTCTCTTTTGTCTGCATGCTCAGTTTTGATGTATACGTGAAAAAGCTGCTGATTGAAAAGCTTCTTGACGCATACAGCGCCGAACTGGCTCCTAAGGGGAAAAAAGGACAGCCTAAAAATGCCAGGGAAACTGCGGAAAATGGGCCTTCAGGTAATAATGCCTGAAAATTTACAGGATTTTTGTCAAACATTCTCTTGCCAATTTCGAAAAATGTGGTAAAATAATACCCATGGAGACATAGCTCAGCCGGGAGAGCGTTCGCCTCACACGCGAAAGGTCACGAGTTCGAGCCTCGTTGCCTCCATTTTTTTTCGGAAAATTAATTTGGGCTCGTAGCTTAGCTGGGAAAGCGCTGCGTTCGCAACGCAGAGACCGAGGGTTCGAATCCCTTCGGGTCCACTCAAAAAGTTTAAATCCGAACTCTCTTATGGGGGTTCGGATTTTTTTATCGTTATACGGCGCTTACATACCCATGCTTTCATAGTGCAAAATCCCTCTGTAGAAAACAAATCTGGCGCCGAGAAGGCTGAAAAGACTTATCAGGACCAGTGCCGCGCACAGGGACAGCATATGCTGCCCGGTAAGGATCATTACCGGGACCATGCCGATAAAAGCGTAGGGCACAACAAAGAGCAGGATAAATTGCAGGATTTTGGGATAGATCATGATCGGATACCGGGCATAGGAGCCGATTTCGGTTATCATATAAGGAATGCTGGTCCTGCCGCCCGCATCGTACCAGAAGACCAGGCTGTTTGTAAGCAGGTAGCTGGACATACAGATTATGGTGCCGCAGAGGACAAAGAAAAGGCACATCAGCATGGACGCAGGACGGAAAATCCCCAGCCGGATCAGGCTGTAATTCAGGCTGATGAATCCGAACAGGACCACGCCGATCCCGTGAAGCCCCATGCCGCTAAGGAAGAAACTGGTCCGATAGTACATCTGGCTCTGCAGGGACATTGCGGTCAGCTTCAGAAAGTTTCTCATAAGGCGTACGCCTCCTTTTCCCGGGAAAATATGTGGGAAACCACCGTATCGATATCCGGGGCCTGGATGGAAATATCTTCAATGTCAAAGGCCTGGGATACGGCATTCAGGACAGTTTCCGCCCCGTAGGCCTGCATGGGGTAATCGATGCGGGTGACGCGGCCTTTCCTGGAAATCCTGGCATCCGGAAGATATTTACGGATATCGGACTTCTGGACGCCGGTGACCCTGATGGAACGCTCATGGACATACTGCTGCTTCAAGGTATCCAGAAACAGTTGTAAAAAAGCTTTCCGCCGGAAAGGACTATTGCGTCGTCACAGATTTCATCAATATCATCCAAATCGTGACTGGTGAGGAATATGCTGACGCCATTTTCCTGATTCATCTGCCTCAGAAAACTGCGGATGGTATACTTGATATTAATATCCAGGCCGATAGTCGGCTTGTCCAGGTATAAAAGCCTGGGAGAATGCAGGATAGCCATACCGATATCCGCCTTCATACGCTGGCCCAGGGAGAGCTTTCTTGCGGGAGAAGATAAAATCGGGGCAAGCTCCAGCAGCTGCACAATCATGTCATAGTTCTTCTTGTATTCTCCGGGATCCAGCCGGTACAGGGTTTTTACGGCCTGATAGCTTTCCTCGACAGGCAGGTCTGTCCAAAGATTGGATTTCTGGCCGAAGACAACGCCTCCGAAGATATTCCCTGCCGCTTTCCCGAACGGTGTCTGGACATCCTTACACACTGGTTTGAAAAAGGACGTCCCCGTGGAATTCTGTTTCCTAATAAATTTACGGGTAATTACCTAACCGTCAGTGCGCTGGAACAAGTGATGCGGCGAGCAGTATCCGATGCTGAGCTTCCAAAAAACGCAACTCCACACTGTCTCCGTCACAGCTTTGCAACTCATCTGATGGAGCAGGGCGTAGAACGGCAAAATATCCAGGCGCTGCAAAACTTTTAACGACGCACGGTCTGTGATTGACTACCTTGGAAAGTATACCCATAGGATTGCCATCAGTAATCACCGCATCATCCGCATGGACGATGAAAACGTTACTTTTTCTGTAAAAGATTACCGAAACAAAGGACAATGGAAAGAATTGACCATTTCCGGTGTTGAATTCATACGGCGGTTTCTGATGCATGTACCGCCAAAACGTTTTGTCAGGATTCGGCATTACGGACTTCTTTGTTCCCGTAGCAAACACAAGAAGCTTACTTTATGCCGGAATCTCCTTGGATGCCAAAAGTATCTCTCGAAGCTTCGAGGTAAGGAGATGCCGGAAATATTAAAACAGCTTTATGAAATAAATATTTGTGTGTGTAAATCCTGTGGTGGGCATCTTGGAAAACCACAGCTTCGAATACCACAAAGATGTTAAAATCTTATTCTTTCATACATTTTCTAAAGCCTCAAAGCTTGAGGTTTTGTTGTCGTACCTATTTATCTGAAAACACTTGATTTCTGTAGCTTCTGCACAGAAAATCCTGTATAATCACAGGTAAGTACAAAAGATTGAAAGTCCATAGGTAATGACTACCCGGACGCTCACTTTGTTCAATGAGGTCAAATCGAAAATGGTGTAAACGAAGGGGCAGTTCACTGGAATGTCAAAACTGCTTTTTCGTTTACCCCATCATCGATTCTAACCTAAAGAATTTAGAGAGAGGGAAAGATGAAATTTAATAAAATGATACCCGAATTAACTGTAAGTGATATAAATAAAACAAAAGAATTTTATTTGAATATATTGGGTTTTAAATTAGAATATGAAAGAGAGGCAGATAGATTTATTTTTCTATCTTTTGAGGAAACTCAATTGATGTTTGAGGAGATGCATGAAAATGGTTGGAATGTTGCAGAGATGTCGTATCCTTTTGGACGTGGTATTAACTTTTCCATTGAGGTAGAGGATATTGATATGATATATCATAAACTCATTTTAAATGAATATCCATTATATCGTTCTATGATGACTAATAAGTATGAATCTAATGGTGAATATATTACACAAAAAGAATTTTTAGTACAAGATCCAGATGGATATTTATTAAGATTTACTGATTGAAAGATAATTGCTTTGATTGCATTGTTTGTTGTTACATTCTTAGTTCATTTAGCTTTTCCTGATATAGAATGGCTTTGGAATAGAATGTAGATATACTAACACCACATACAAGAAAATAGATTAGATGTTGTAGCGGAGTAAACTTAAATCAAACAGGCAAATTATACTGTTGGACGGCGATTATAAAATAGATGACGAATTATCACTATTTACAGTGAGTAAAACAGATAAGTTTTATTCTCCCGCCAATAAGAGTCTTTATGATGAGAAGGGAAAAGATACTTTTAGACACGAGCAAAATTTAATTATTTCAGAAAAACAGGCAGTACTTTGAGTATTCCAATGCAATAGTGCATGCTTTCCAGAAATTCAAAGCACCCTTTTCCGGAAAAATAGTGCATATCTTTCCGGAGCAGAGTGCAGTCATT
>OLQH01001768.1_pt1 | contig 15095 bp, 16 predicted proteins | sample 1672671 | NCBI WGS metagenome assembly OLQH01 (sample SAMEA3136712, study PRJEB25190) | human gut metagenome
TATAAGCGCAAGCAAAGAAGGAGGAAGTACTTTGTTAGAGATTATGACAAATGAGACTGAGTCATCTGCAAAGATCATAGTGATCGGTGTGGGTGGTGCAGGAAATAATGCAGTCAACCGCATGGTGGAAGAGACGATCGGCGGTGTGGAATTTGTAGGAATTAACACGGATAAGCAGGCACTGACCCTGTGCAAGGCACCCACCGTTCTTCAGATTGGGGAGAAGCTGACCAAAGGACTGGGCGCAGGAGCACAGCCGGAGGTAGGCGAGAAGGCTGCCGAGGAGAGCGCAGAGGACATCAAGCATCTGATCGAGGGTGCGGATATGGTTTTCGTAACCTGTGGTATGGGCGGCGGAACAGGAACCGGAGCTGCTCCGGTTGTTGCAGGGCTTGCCAAGTCTATGGGAATCCTGACTGTAGGAGTTGTGACAAAGCCCTTCCGTTTTGAGGCAAAAACCCGGATGACCAACGCACTGTCCGGTATTGAAAAACTGAAAGAAAATGTAGATACGCTGATCGTGATCCCCAACGACAAGCTGCTGGAGATCGTTGACCGCCGGACAACCATGCCGGAGGCCTTGAAGAAGGCGGATGAGGTGCTGCAGCAGGCCGTTCAGGGAATCACTGACCTGATCAATCTGCCGGCTCTGATCAACCTGGATTTCGCAGATGTACAGACCGTCATGATCGACAAGGGCATTGCCCACATCGGTATTGGAGAGGCCAAGGGAGACGACAAGGCACTGGAGGCTGTTCAGCAGGCTGTGTCCAGTCCGCTGCTTGAGACCACGATCCAGGGTGCAAGCCACGTTATCATCAACATTTCCGGTGACATTTCTCTTCTGGATGCCAACGATGCGGCAAGCTATGTACAGGATCTGGCAGGAGAGAATGCCAATATTATCTTTGGTGCAATGTACGACGACTCTGTTACAGATACAGCGCGTATTACCGTTATTGCAACCGGTCTGGATGATGCAACGGCAAAGGTGGCAAGCGTAAATGAATCTGCAAAGAAGAGAGAGGCGGTAAAAGAGGCTCCGAAGGCGGCGTCCACCGGGAGTACCGGTAATACGTTCTCTCAGGGATTTACCATGCCGACGTTCCAGATGCCGCAGCAGGCAGCGCCGACCACAAGCAATGTGCCGAAGAAGGACATCCAGATCCCGGATTTCCTGAGGAACAGAAGATAAACTGAAGAGAAACAGCACAGGGCGGCAGATCGGAAGATTTTCCGTTCTGTGCTTCTTTTGCGCTCACATCCCCCTGGGGGGCTTGTGGGCGTTTTTCTCTTTTGATAAAATAATGGGAAAGTTTAAGAGACAGAAGAAGAGGAAAAAGAATGGCAGAAGAGTTATTGAATCAGATAGAAGCTTACTGGAGTACCCGGCCGGAGGGGTATTCGGAGGTAAATGAAAAAGAGCTGGCGGGGGAGCAGAAAAGAGCGTGGCTTTCGGTTCTCGAGGAACATTTTCCGGCAGGAGAAAAGAGGAAGATGAAGATCCTGGATGTGGGAACCGGGCCGGGGTTCTTTCCGGTGATCCTTGCCCGGGCAGGCTATGCGGTGAAAGCTGTGGATTATACGCCCGGGATGCTTAAGAAGGCCGGAGAAAATCTGAAGAAATACGCGGGAGACAGAGCCGGAGAAGTGACCCTGCTCCGCATGGACGCCCAGGATCTGTCTTTTGCGGATGAAACTTTTGATGTGGTGCTCTCTAGAAATCTTACCTGGAATCTGGAAAATCCGGAGCAGGCCTACCGGGAGTGGTACCGTGTACTGAAACCGGGCGGTATCCTTCTGAACTTTGATGCGAACTGGTACGGCTACCTCTATGACGGGGAAAAAAGGAAAGCTTACGAGCAAGACCGGGTCAATGTGGAAAAGTCGGCCCTGGAAGATCATTATCTGTGTACGGATATCAATGCCATGGAGAAAATTGCCCTTCAGGTACCGCTCTCCCGAATCGGCAGACCCGACTGGGACCGCCGGGTGCTGGAAGAGACAGGATTTCAGGGAATCCGGACGGATGAGGATATCTGGCAGAGGCTCTGGAGCAGGGAGGAAAAGTTAAATTACGGATCAACTCCCCTTTTTTTGATCTGTGCGGGAAAGGGAGAAGAATAGATGGATGGAAGAATTACAGTAGGAGGCTTAAGTGCCGAACCCGGAGAGAAAGTCATGGGAGAGGTCTCCCTGGCAGAGGGAAGGTTCCGGATTCCTGGGGCAATCCTCCGGGGGAGAGAGCCGGGCAGGACGGTGCTCATTACCGGCGGAATTCACGGCGGAGAATATGTGGGGATTGAGACGGCCATTGAGCTGGCTGAGCGGCTGGAGACGGAACGGGTCTGCGGCACTATTCTGATCCTGAAGGCAGTCAGCCGGACAGCCTTCGAGGGCAGAAAGGGCAGTATGGGACCTTCTGACGGGAAGAATCTGAACCGGGTTTTTCCGGGAGATCCGGACGGGACAGAGACAGAGGCGCTGGCCTGGGCGCTGAATCAGGAAATTTTTCCGCTGGCAGATTATTATATTGATCTGCACAGCGGGGATGATTATGAGCAGCTGACCCCCTACGTGTACTATGCGGGAAAGGCTTCCCGGGAAGTGGCGGACTGTTCCAGGCAGATGGCTCAGCAGGTGGACGTTCCCTATATGGTGCGTTCCGAAGTTGCCCTGGGAGGAGCTTATAATTATGCGGCTTCCCGGGGAATACCGTCCATTCTTCTGGAGCGGGGCGGTATGGGAGCCTGGAATATGGAAGAAGTACATTCGGCCAGACGGGACGTCTATAATATTCTGTGCCATCTGGGCATCTACAGAGGACAGAAAGATTACAGGAAGCATTATCCTCTGGAAGTGGAGGACGTCTGCTATCAGGCCGCGGCAGCGGGAGGCATGTGGTATCCTGCGAAAAAGCCGGGAGATATGATCCGGAGGGGAGAGAGCCTGGGGGAGATCCGGGATTATGAGGGAAGCGTGCTGGAGCGGATCCGGGCGGAACTGGACGGCGTGCTGCTGTATCAGACCGGATCTTTGCAGGTGCTGAAAGAAGGGCCTCTGATCGCATACGGGCGGATCGCGGCGGATTACGATGACAGGAAAGAGCGGATCGCCCGGTACTGGGGAAAACGAAGCGACAGTTTCATGGATCAGAGAAGGGCTGAGCTGAAGAGTCCGCTGGCTTCCAGATGGATGGAAGAGATTCTGCCCCGGCTGCCGGAGGGAAAAGAATTAAAAATCCTGGATGTGGGCTGCGGATCGGGATTTTTTTCCATTCTGCTGGCACGGGAGGGGCATGAGGTGACCGGGGTGGATCTGACGCCGGAGATGGTGGAGCGTTCCATTCTTCTTGCAAGGGAAGAAAAGGTTCGATGCCGCTTTCAGATTATGGATGGAGAGAATCTGAAGTTTGAGGATGAGACCTTTGACGCTGTCATTTCCCGGAATCTGACCTGGACGTTGCCGGATGCGGCCCGGGCTTACCGGGAATGGATGCGGGTGCTGAAACCGGGCGGAGTGCTTCTGAACTTCGATGCCAATTACGGGGCCAGCGACTGTACAGATAAGAAGGATCTGCCGGAAAATCATGCGCACCATACGCTGGGGGATGAGATGCTGCTGGAATGTGAGGAAATCAAAAGGCAGCTTCCCATCAGTACCTATGCAAGGCCGGCCTGGGATCTGGAGACGCTGGGACGTATTGGGGCGAAGGATTTTCAGATCGATCTGGGCATCAGCGGCAGGATTTACCGGGAAAAAGATGAATTCTATAACCCGACCCCTCTCTTTCTTCTGCGGGTCTGCAAAGAAAAGGAGGAATCATGAAGAAATACGTCTGGAAACGGCTTCTTCAGCTGATTCCCATTCTGTTTGTGATCACCTTTCTCTCTTTTGGCATGATGCGTCTGGCAGGAAGCGATGCGGTCATGCAGAAGATGGAGAATACGGGGCAGGCGGTCTCTCAGGAAGTGATCGACAGCGCCCGGGAAGAGCTGGGGCTGGATAAACCTTTTCTGACCCAGTATTTCGTCTGGCTGGGCAATCTCCTGAAGGGAGATATGGGAACCAGCTATATTTCCGGGAAGGATGTTTTTTCGGTGTTTCTCTCCAAGCTGCCTGCCACCCTTCTTCTGACTGCGGTATCTCTTCTTCTGACCGTGGCGGTTTCTGTTCCGCTGGGAATTCTCTCCGCGGTGAAACAGAACAGGTTTACGGATTATTTAATCCGGTGCTGCAGTTTTGTGGGAAACAGCATGCCCAATTTTTTTGTGGCGCTGCTTCTGATGTATTTCTTTGCCATAAAGCTTGACTGGTTCCCGGTGATCGCTTCTGAGGTAAACCTGCAGAATGTAATTCTGCCGGCGCTCACGCTGGCGATCGCCATGTCTGCCAAATATCTGCGCCAGGTGCGGGCAGCGGTGCTGGAGGAACTGGGAAAGGACTATGTGACCGGTGCTGCGGCCAGGGGGATCCCTTTTTCTGTCACACTGACAAAAAGCGTGCTACGGGCCTGCCTGGTGACGATCCTGACTCTGCTGATGCTCTCTGTGGGAAGTCTCCTGGGGGGAACAGCGATTGTAGAATCTATTTTTATGTGGGACGGTGTGGGCAAACTTGCGGTAGATGCGATCAATATGCGGGATTATCCCATGATCCAGGCATATGTGATGTGGATGGCTGTTATTTACGTTGCCGTCAACCTGATTACGGATCTCTCCTACCGGGTGCTGGATCCGAGAATCCGGCTGGGAGGTGATAAGGTATGAGAAAACAGAGGAAAGTAAGACTCTCGATCTTTCTTGTTCTGGCGGCCCTCCTGATGCTGACGGTGATCTTTGCCCAGAAGCTCTGTCCCTATGATCCCAATGCCCAGGATATCAGCCAGTCTCTTCTGCCTCCCGGAGCTTCCCATCTGGCAGGGACAGATCGCTTCGGGAGGGATCTCTTTTCCAGGATCCTGGCAGGACTTCAGACCAGTGTTCTGTCTGCCCTCGCCCTGGTGGCGATTATCACGGTGGTGGGAACCGTGGTGGGAGTACTCTGCGGTTATTTCGGAGGGATTCTGGATGGGATCCTCATGCGGATCTCAGATATCTGTCTGGCCTTTCCGGGGCTTGTTTTTGCCATGGCCATCGCTGCCCTTCTGAATGGAGGGCTGAAAAATGCAGTGCTGGCGCTGGCTCTGATCAGCTGGCCCAAATATGCCCGGATCGCCAGAAGCCAGACGCTGTCGATCAAGGGGAGTGACTACATAAAAGCGGCCCGGCTGGCGGGAGGGACACCCTGGAAGATTATTACAAAGCATATTTTTCCCAATATTCTGGGACCGGTGCTGGTCACTGCCGTGCTGGATATCGGGACGATGCTGATGGAGCTGGCAGGCCTTTCCTTTCTGGGGTTGGGCGCCCAGCCTCCCACAGCAGAGCTGGGAAATATGATGAGCGGAGGCAGAAGCATGCTGCAGACGCATCCCTGGGTGATCCTTGGTCCGGGAATTGCCATTTTTATTGCGGTGGTGATCTTTAATCTGCTGGGGGATGCGGTGCGGGATTACCTGGATCCGAAAAACAATACAAAAAAGAAATAGCAGGAAAGGAAGAAGAATGATGCGGAAGAGAAGACGAACAGGAATACTTCTGGCGGCCGGCTGCCTGGCAGCGGGACTTTTGGTGGGATGTGGAAAAACAGAACAGGGAAATACAGATCCCGGGGAAGATACGGGAAAGAAGACCTTTGTTCTGGGGGATACCACCTTTAATCCGGAAAATGAGGAGCCGGACGTGAATCCCCACAATGCGTATTCCGGGTGGGCCTGCATCCGCTACGGGATTGGTGAGACTCTTTTTAAATATTCCGATACGATGGAGATCGAGCCCTGGCTGGCGGAAAGTTATGAGAATCCGGATGAGCTGACCTGGGTGATCACGCTGAAAGAGGATGTAACTTTTTCTACCGGAAGGGCGGTGGACGGCCAGGCGGTGAAAGAGTGCCTGGAGGATCTGGTGAAGGTACATGAACGGGCCAGCGGCAATCTGATGATTGACAGCATTGCAGCGGAAGGGCAGACGGTGACTGTAAAAACCACCGAGCCGAACCCGACGTTTCTGAACTATCTGAGTGATCCTTACGGCTGTATTATCGATATGGAGGCGGGAGCGACAGAAGAAGGGATTGTATCCGGAACAGGCCCGTATAAGGCGGAGCATCTGGTGTCGGGGGAGAGGGTGGATCTGGTGAAAAATGAAGATTACTGGAACGGAGATCCGGGTTATGATGCGATTATGGTGCGGACCATTTCTGATGGTGACACACTGACCATGGCTCTGCAGTCGGGAGAGATCGATGCAGCGTATGGTATGCCCTATGCCAGTTATCCTCTGTTTGAAGGGGAAGACTATATCTTTTCCAGCTGCGCTACCAGCCGGGCCTTTTTTGCCCACATGAATTTTGAGAGTCCTGTCATACAGGAGGATGCCGTGAGAAAGGCGATTGCCATGGGGATTGATAAGAAAGGGTTTGTGAATACGCTTCTGGATGGAAATGGTTATGTGGCAGCGGGCGCTTACCCGGACAATTTTTCTTTCGGCGGTGATGCGGTGAAAGGGGAATCTTATGATCCGGAGGGAGCAAAACAGGTTCTGGAGGAAGCCGGATGGACAGATACCGACGGAGACGGGATCCGGGAAAAAGACGGGCAGGATCTGGTAATCCGCTGGCTGACTTATCCCAGCCGTCAGGAGCTTCCCCTTCTGGCAGAGGCAGCGCAGGCCAGCTTAAAGGAAATCGGTATGGATGTGAAAATCAACAGTACAGCGGATCATAACAGGATCCGGACAGATGCTTCCGCCTGGGATGTGTACGCCAGCGCCATGGTGACGGCTCCTACCGGGGATCCAGAATACTTTTTTACCACCCATTGTCTGGACAGTTCCACGGTGAACAACGGCCATTACCACAGCGACGAACTGGAGGGGCTGGCCCGGGAAATGAAGGGAACTTTTGATCCGGACAGGAGAGGAGAGCTGGCTGTGCAGATGCAGCAGATTCTGCTGGACGATCATGCATTTGTTTTCTGTTCTCATCTGAAGATGAGCATGATCAGCAAGTCCTCTGTGACCGGTCTTACGGCACATCCCTGTGATTTTTATGAGATTACTGCCGAACTGGCTCCTGCAGAGTGAGAAAAACGGGGGGCTGAAATGGAAGAACTTTTAAAGTATGAGTCGCTGGAAGTCGCTTTTGAAGGGCGCCCTGTGATCCGCGGTGTGAGTTTTTCCCTTTTCCCCGGAGAAATCCTGGGGATCGTGGGAGAGTCGGGAAGCGGAAAGAGTACGCTTTTAAAGGCGGCTGTGGGACTGCTGGGGGGCGCCGGACAGGTGACAGGCGGAAGAATCTTATTGAAGGGAAGAAACCTGACAAAGCTTTCCCCTAAGGAGATGCAGAAAATCCGGGGATCCGGGATCGGTATGATCTTTCAGGATGCGGGAGCGTCCTTCTGTCCGATCCGGACAATCGGCGCGCAGATCTGTGAAAGTATGGCGGTTCATGGAAAGGGGAACAAAAGGGAGGCAAAAGAAAAAGCAATCCGTCTTTTTGAGAAACTGCAGCTTAAGGATGGAGAGCGGATCTGGAACAGCTATCCCTTTGAACTTTCCGGCGGGATGAGCCAGAGGGTCGGAATTGCTGCCGCCATGCTGCTGGAACCGCCTGTTCTTCTGGCGGATGAGCCTACCAGTGCCCTGGATGTGGCGGTGCAGCGGCAGGCCGTGGAGGAGATGCTTGCTTTGCGGGAGAGTTTTGGCACGGCGATTCTCCTTGTGACCCATGATATCGGTGTGGCGGCAGCGATGGCTGACCGGCTGCTGGTGCTAAAAGACGGGCAGGAGGTGGAGCAGGGGGAGGCGGAGCAGATTTTGAGAGCCCCCGGTGAAGCGTATACAAGAAAGCTTCTGGCGGCGGTGCCCAGACTCCGGAGGACATAGATGGAACCAGTTTTAGAAGTAGAAAATCTGACAAAAATTTTTAAAGAAGAGGGACGCCCGGATCTGAAGGCAGTGGACGGCGTCAGCTTTCAGCTTTGGCCCGGAGAGACGCTGGGGGTCGTGGGAGAATCAGGAAGCGGGAAGAGTACGCTTGCCCGTCTGATCGCCCGCCTGGAGGAGCCGGGGGAGGGAAGGATTTTTCTCTGCGGACGGGATATCACGAAGGAGAGAGGCAGAGGGCTGCGGAAGGCGTATGAAGAACTTCAGATGGTTTTTCAGGGGCCGGTATCTTCCTTTGATCCGCGGAGGACGCTGGGAGACGGGATCGGGGAGAGCCTGAAAAACCGGGGAATGGACAGCCGGGAAGTAAGGAAAAGGACGGTCGGGCTTTTGAAGCTGTGCGGGCTTCCGGAAAGCTATGCAGAACGTTACCCCCATCAGGTCAGCGGGGGAGAGTGCCAGAGGGCAGCCATTGCCCGGGCGCTGGCCATCGAACCTTCTGTTCTGATCTGCGATGAGGCCACCAGTTCGCTGGATGTGACGGTTCAGAAGCAGATCATGGAGCTGCTGGCGGCGCTTCGCAGCAAAGAAAAGATGGCCTGCCTTTTTATCTGTCACAATCTGGCCCTGGTACAGTCTTTCTGCGACCGGGTGCTGGTGATGTATGAAGGACGGATTGTGGAAGAGGGGACTCCGGATGAGGTGATCCGCACACCCCGCTCTGCTTACACCAGACAGCTGGTGGAGGCGGTGTTTGAGGTGCCGCAGATGGAAGAGGCTGAGGAAATGAAAAAGGAACCTGTGCAGAGCAGATAACCTCTGTACAGGTTCCTTTTTCCATCATATATATATTGAGAGAATGAGGGTCTGGTCAGTTTTTGTAAAATTCATTCACAGCCTGGAAAAATCCATCGATATTTTCCAGCGGTGTGACCGGTGGAATATCGCAGCCGGAAGAGATTACAAAATTAGGATATTTGGAGCAGCGCTCAAGAAGGGACAGCGTTTCCTGCTTTACCAGCTCCGGGGTTCCCTGCCGGAAGATGCCGGCGGGATCAATATTTCCAATCACCATGCGGTCAGAGGGAACAGCCTTTAAACCGTCCTCGATGTCAATTGCGTTGCCGAAGCTGTAAGCTTTGGCATTTACTTTATTGATGCTGTCAAAGAGCATGCTGATATTTCCGCAGTTGTGATACATAACAATAAAATTTTCATCCTCTACAGCGTCGATGATACGGCGCACGTAGGGAGTGGAGAAATCATCCATCAGGGATGGGGAGAGAAGTCCGGCCGCCGGCTCTGCCATCACAACGCCGTTGGCTCCGGCTTCCTTGAAGGCCTTCGTGTAGGCAATCAAAAATTCCGTTACTTTTTCGAGTACGGTCTCCACCATTTCCCGTTCCTCATAGCAGAGGATCATAATCTCCGTCATATCCAGCAGGCGGCCTGCCAGGGAGAAGGGGCCGATGGTTCCGGCCAGGAGCGGCCGGTCTGTAATCAGCTGGCTGGCTTCCCGGATTCCTCTGACACATTCACCGGTTCTTCCGGCGCCTACCTCAGGAACCGTCAGCGCTTCAGCCTCCTCTTCGTTATGAATATAAGCGCCGTGCAGGGTGGGAACATCATCCGGGCTGTAGCGCACGGGACAGCCAAAGGCTTCCGCCTCTACCGAGAGATCCATCAGGCTTACGGCAGCTCCGGTGTCAAAGCGTTTTGCCACTGCTTCCATGCACAGAGCCTGCAGATGGCCGTCTTTTACCAGTTCTTCTACGGTGCTGCCGATCAGCTGCATGCCGGGAAAGGATAAAATAGGAATTCCTTTTTTTACCGGTGCAGCCAGATAATCCTGCAGCCATTGATCCATATTTATTCTCATATACAGCAAATCCTCCTATTCTTTGTTCAGGTCTTAAGTTATTTTCAGTATAAAAGATATAAACCGGGAGTTCTTTGAATTATTTCGGAATAATTGCACAAAATTTGGCAGAAATTTGGTACAAACTATAGGATAAAACGAAGGAGAACTAAAAAAATTACGGATTTTCCATAAAAAAGTCGAAGGAAAAGATGGAAAAAAGGGAAACGGTCATAAAAAATAGATAAAAAATCCTAAGAAAAGTGCAAAAAACATGTATAAACAGACAAACGGATAAAAGGGAAATCTGGTATAACTAAGCTATCAGAAAAAACACCTGAAAAAATAATTAAAAAAGAAAGGGGGAACGGCCATGTTTTTAAAAGAGCTTGCAGAGAAGAACAGGGTTTGTTTTCACCAGAAATTCAGTACCTGGGAGGAAGCTGTGGCAGCATCCTGCCAGCCGCTGCTGGAGGACGGTTCTATTGAAAAGGAATATGTGGAGTCTGTGATCGCCTGCGTGAAAAAATACGGACCTTATATTGTATTTGCGCCGAAGATCGCGATGCCGCACTCTCAGGAGGGAGCCGTCGGGGTGAACCGGACAGCGGTAAGCTTCATGAAAGTGGAGGAACCGGTACACTTTGATGAAAATGATCCGGAGAAAGATGCATATCTCTTTTTTGTACTGGCTTCCGCAGATCACAGCGAGCATATCGATAATATGCAGAAACTGGCACAGATGCTGCTGACGCCGGGGGCAACGGAAAAACTGATGGAAGTAAAATCCAAAGAAGATCTGATCAGACTGGATGAAGAACTTTCCTGATAAATGAGGATGGAGAAGGAAAAGCAGAAGAAAGTGAGGAACTGTAAATGCAGTATATTCTTGATTTATTATTGAAGCAGATTTTTGGCCAGCCGTTTCTTTTGATGGCTATTATCGTGTTTGTCGGCTATATCGCAATGAAACAGAAATTCAGCAAGGCTCTGATGGGAGCAATCAAGGCCTCCATCGGTATCCTGGTTATGGGAATGGGTTCCAGCGCCCTGATCGCCAACTTCGGCAAACTGCTGACAGCGATCCAGACAGCTACAGGAATCCAGGGAGCAGGATTAAATACATACCCCACCATGACAGCTTCCTATGAAAAGATGGACGCAGTCCTGGGAGCCGGAACCGGAAACACCTGGGGAATCTACACCCTGCTGGTTGCCTTTATTCTGAACCTGGTTCTGGTGGCTCTGAGAAAATGGACGAAGATCCGCGCCGTATATCTGACCGGAAATGCCATGATCGTACAGTGTGGTATCAGTACTTATATTGTATGGAGATTTCTGGGGCTGGGCATGATTCCCACCGTTCTTATCGCAGCGCTTGTAACCGCTCTTTACTGGGGCATTTTCTCAACGCTGCTGATCAAACCCACCAAAGCGATCACAAATGCAGACTTTACAATCGCCCATCAGCAGATGGTAGTAAGCTATGTAGCCTATAAAGTAGCGCCCAAGATCGGAAATCCTGAGAAGGACGACATCGAGCGCAAAAAAATGCCGGAATCTCTTAATTTCCTGCAGGATAACATCATTGCAACAGCTCTTGTAATGTTCATTTCTGTGGCAGCCATCTTCCTGGTTGTAGGAGGCGCACAGATTGACTGGCTGAGAAGCGGGGAAGGCTTAAATCAGGGCGGCCTTACCAACAATATTGTATTTTTGCTCTGGATCAGCATTACGCTGACTGCCAACATCTATGTACTGCTCGCTGGTGTCCGTATGTTTGTAGGTGAGCTGATGATGTCCTTTAAGGGTATTTCCGAGCGTCTGCTTCCCGGAGCAGTAGCCGGTGTGGACTGTGCGGCCATCTTCGCATTTGCGCCGAAATCTGTAGTACTGGGTCTTCTCTTCGGAGCTCTGGGACAGGTGGTAGGACTTCTGGGACTGATCGTATTTAAATCCCCGATCTTCCTGGTACCGGGCTTTATCCCGCTGTTCTTCGACAATGCGACGATCGCTATTTTTGCCAACAAGTTCGGCGGATGGAAGGCAGCAGCAGTTCTGTGTACGGTTAACGGTGTGATCCAGATCCTGGGTTCCGCTCTGGCAGTTCAGTTGATGGATCTGACCTGGTGGCAGGGAAGTGCGGATTACGCAACCCTTTGGGTCGGCATTATCGGTATCTTCAAGGGAATCGGAGCGATGTTGGGTATTCCAATTGCGGGATAATTATGATATAGTATTGAAACTATCAAAAAAATTTCAGTATAACAAAGAGAAAGGAAGATAATTATGCTTAATATTTTATGTGTTTGTGGAAATGGAATGGGAACCAGTACAATTTTAAAGATCAGTGTAAAAAATATCTGTGAGCAGAATCACATCGATGCTTCTGTAGAGTCCTGCTCCTTTGGCGAGGCTATGTCTTATCTGACTAACACGGATATCGTCCTGACAAGTCCCGAGTGGGCCGGCATGCTGCCGCCCAGCCAGGCTGTGATCGCAGAGACGAAAAACCTGATTGACACGCCGGCTGTGACAGAGACGCTGCTGAACGCTGTGCGGGAACATTTTCCCAACGAGCTGAAATAAGGAAAGACATAAACAGAAGACGGAGGAAATGACTGTGACCGGATATGAGATTATAAAAGCAAATGTTCATTTTGAGAATCCTGAGCGGATCGGGCTTCGTTTTGACCGGATCGGCCATAAGGGCGATGTGTACCGGATCTTCGTTCTGCCGCCCAGAGACAAGAGGAACAATGAAGTGCCCTGCACGGTAAAGAAAAAAGTGCGCCCGAAAAACGGCGAGTATGATGAGTGGGGATGCTTCTGGGAGAGCGATGATGAGACTGGTTCCGATATGGGCCAGGTGACCAATGTGCCGATCTCTGACTGGGAAGAGGATTTTGAAAACTATGTATTCCCGGATCCGAAGGCGGAGGGAAGATTTGACGGACTGGAGGAGGCGCTGGCGGAAGCGGAAGAAAAAGGTCTCTACGTTCAGCTGAACAGTCCCCAGTGTATCTTTGAGCGGATGCATTTCCTCCGGGGATTTGACGACACACTGATGGACTGCCTGCTGGAGCCGGAGTACATCGAGGAGATGGCGAAGAAGCTGGCAGATTATCAGATCGGCATTATTGAGGAGGCATACCGCCTGGGAAAAGGCCGGATCCACTGTTATGATACGACGGATGACTGGGGAACCCAGCAGAATCTGATGGTATCGCCCACCGTGTTCCGCGAGATCTTCAAGCCGCAGTATAAGAGAGTTTTTGATACGGCTCACCGCTGCGGTATGGATGTACGATTCCACACGGACGGAAAGATCAATGATATTCTGGAGGATTTCATTGAGATGGGCGTGGATATCCTCAATATCCACCAGCCCCGTCTGGTAGGCATCGATGAGGTGTCTGCCGTGGCTCAGGGCCGGATCTGCTTTGAGGCGGCTGTGGACATTCAGGCCACACTTCCCACCGGGGATAAAGCGCTGATCGAACAGGAAGTAAAAGAACTGGTGGAGAAATGGGCAACCCCGAAGGGCGGTCTGATCGGCGTAGAGTACGGCTATTTAAGTGCGATTGGAACCACCGAGGAGTCCATGCTGTATGCGCTGGAATGTTTTGAGAAATATGGAAAATTAAGATAAGTAAACGGATTGCGAGGGATGAGGATTGTTGTATCTGAATTACGGGGCGAGCGTGCTGGCGCTTCTGGTTCTGGCCGCTGAAGTTTGGTTTGTACTGAAAAGAAACAGACAGATAAAAGTAAAGGGGAAGGACGACTTCTTCAGCTTTGCCCTGGTACTTTTATTCTGCATGGCGATCTTTCCGCCGACTCAGATGGAGACGCTGCTGGAAAGTTTCCGGAATGTGGTAATCCTTATGGCGGTATTCGGAAGTCTGGCTGTGAAGAGAGGAATTTCGGACCGGGGAATGGAGAAACTGTTCTTTACGGTTCCCTGGAGCGAGATCCGGCAGATCCATCTGGATCCCTATCAGACACAGAAAATGATCCTCGTCTGCGAGACGGAAAAAAGAAAATGGAAGCTGTACTATCACCGGTATCAGCTGCGGGATCTGCTCTATCAGATTCAGAAATACAAAAAAGAAGTGCTTCTGGAGCCCTCTCTGGAAGAGGCGCTCAAGTATAAGAAGAACCGGTGAGCAAAAGAGGAGGCTGATGTAAAAGCAGATGGATAATCTGTTGGAGCATCAGCTTCTTTTTGTATTATAATTAAGATACTACAAAGGAGGCGATGAAAAGTGATGAGAAAAGCGATCTTCTTATGTGTTAAGACCTGGATCATGATGCAGTTGCTTCCGCTCTTTGTGGCACTTGTGGTGAAAGACTATACCCCGGATCTGGGAATCACAGTTCACTATTGTGTGCAGATAGTCGTCATGTATCTGATTATGCTTGCCTGGGCTCTGTATCTGAAAAAGAAGAACCGGATTGATTTTAAGTTTTCCTTTTCCGATATACCAGATTCGGGAAAATATCTGATTCGTGTTTTCCTGGGAGCGATCGGACTTGCACTGTCCATGAGGTGGCTGTTGTGGATTCCGCTTTTGTCGGAAGTTACGGTTTCGCCCGGATTTACAGAAGAAGAATTTGTACAGTTGTATGAGTCGGTTCCCATGCTGATGGCGATTGGCATATGGATGCCGATTATTGAGGAAATTTTGTTTCGAGGCGCCCTGCAAAAGCGGTTCATCTCCTTTTTGGGCACAAAAAAAAGGGATTCTGCTAGGGGCTGTCTTTTTTGGATTTCTGCATGGGAAAAAGTTTGGATTTGCGATGCTTGTGGCAGGAGCTCTGGGATATATCTATTTAAAAACTGATAATCTGCTGTATCCGATCCTTTTCCACATAAGCATAAATATGACGGATGTTCTGCTGGCAGTAACGGGTGCTGCTGCGCAGCCTTCCCATGTTATGATTTGTGTGCCTGTGGGATTTGTATTCTGGGGATAGGCGTGGCAGTCTGGAAGAGAATCTCAAAAAAGGAACAGCTGCAGGAATAAAGAAAGAGGTTTGAAGCGGGAGGCGGGCCGAGTTTAAAGACATATTGTTGATTTTCAATGAGCAGCAGTACATTTCGCAATCCTAGGGGGAGCATAGTTTTGCGCACCCTCCAAATAAATGGATATGTAATTGTTATAGTGCATTGATCTCTTTTTCCAGTTCTCGAACCGCTGCTATGACTGTCTCAAATGTCGGAACATCTCCATACAACATATCCTGCA
>OLQH01001769.1_pt1 | contig 15091 bp, 14 predicted proteins | sample 1672671 | NCBI WGS metagenome assembly OLQH01 (sample SAMEA3136712, study PRJEB25190) | human gut metagenome
CGGGGGCCACTTACCCCGATATCACCCTTCTTCCCCGGCTTGCCTCCTACTTTCATATCAGTATCGACGAGCTGATCGGGTACCAGCCCCAGCTGGCTGCGGATGAGATACGAAAACTCTACCGAAAACTTTCTGCGGATTTTTCCTGTCTTCCTTTTGATCAGGTAATGGCCTCCTGCCGTGAGATCGTCCGCAAATACTTTTCCTGTCCGCCTCTTCTCTTTCAGATGGGGACGCTGTATGTGAACCACAGTATGCTCCCGGAAGACCCCTGCCTGAGCGCAGCCGTTCTGGAAGAGGCCAGATCTCTCTTCGTGCGCGCTGCCCGGGAGAGCACGGATCCCTCCCTGAAACACCAGGCTGTCACCATGGAAGCCTTCTGTCTTCTTCAGCTCGGCCATCCGGAAGAAGTCTTAAAACTTCTGGATCCCCTGGAAAGTATCCGAATCTCCGTGGAACCCCTTCTGGCCGGCGCTTATCATATGCTTGGAAAAGAAGAAGCCTCCCAGACCTCTCTCCAGGTCGGCATCTACCACTCTCTTCTGGAACTTTTCGGCCTGCTGACAGCCTATCTGAATCCCTGTGCAAAAGATACCGGACTCCTTGCTGAAACCTGCCGCCGGATGCAGGCACTTTCCGATGCTTTTTGGATGGAAGAGCTGCATCCCAGCCTTCTGCTCACCTGGCATCTTAGTGCTGCCCGGAGCTTTCTCACCCTGAATGAAACAGACGCAGCGCTGGAGCATCTGGAAGCGTATGTCACCCTGGCCTGTTCTCCCATCTATCCTTTAAAGCTTCATGGAGATTCCTATTTTTCCCGGCTGGATAAATGGCTGGAAGAGAACTTCACGCTGGGCACAGATCTTCCCCGGGGAGAAAAAATAATCCGGCAGAGCATAAAAGAAAGCCTGGTCAAAAACCCCGCTTTCTCCTGCCTTGCCGGCGATCCCCGGTTCAAAAAACTGATAAACCGTCTGAACACTCTGGAGGAACCTGTATGAACGCAGTCATTTTAGAAAAACTGTCAAAAACATATCCCGGCGGAAAAACAGCAGTAGATACTGTCAGCCTCTCTCTGGCTCCCGGAGAGGTCTTCGGCTTTCTCGGTCCCAACGGTGCCGGAAAAACGACCACAGTAAAACTCTTAAACGGAATGCTGACCCCCTCCTCGGGGAGCTGCCGGATCTTCGGGATCGATCCCGCCCGGACGCCGGAAAAATCCCACGCCATCTCCGGTGTCGTCACTGAGCACGCTCAAATGTACGACACTCTGACCGGCCTGGAAAATCTGATTTTTTACGGATCTCTTTTCGGCCTCTCCGCTGCCGAGAGCAGAAAACGGGGCAAGGATCTGCTGGAACTTCTGAATCTTTCAGAAGCAGCCGGTCAAAAACTGGCCTCTTATTCTACCGGAATGCGCCAGCGTCTCTCCCTGGCCCGGGCTATGATCCATACGCCCCGGATCCTTTTTCTCGACGAACCCACTTCAGGGCTTGACCCGGAGAGCGCCCAGCAGGTACACGCACTGATCCGGAATCTGGCTGAAGAAAAAGGCGTCACCATTTTCCTCTGTACCCATCAGCTGCGCTATGCCCAGGAGATCTGCACCCGATACGGGCTGATGAGCGAAGGACGTCTGCTGGCTATCGGTTCCCTGACCGAACTGCGTGCTCAAACCGGTGCCTCTCTCACCGTACAGCTCCGGGCAGAAGCCATACCGGAAGCATTCAAAAAATTCCGGACGGAAGAAAACTGTCTGGAGATTCCCATCCCTTCAGAAGAGGCCATCCCCGGACTCGTCCGCCAGGCCGTCTCCTGCGGTGCCCAGATCTATCAGGTATCCGCCCGGCAGCCTTCCCTGGAAGATATTTATTTTACTCTCACTGCAAAAGAAAAGGAGAATTCCTGATATGAACACTCAGATGTATGCACTGATCAAAAAAGATTTCCGCTCCGTCACAGCCAGCCGGAGAATGACGGCAAACCTGTTTCTGGTTCCCCTCATTCTCACCGTGGTTCTTCCCTCTATCTTTCTTCTGGCTCTTCTCATCGCACCGGAAGAACTCTCTGAGATGGAAAAACTCCTGTCCCTTCTCCCTGCCGCCCGGCAAAGCCAGGATATCAGAAAAACTTTTCTCCGCCTTCTGCTCGATTACCTGCTGCCTGTATTTTTCCTCATTATCCCCATCATGACCTCCACGATCATGGCGGCCTCCTCCTTTGTGGGCGAAAAAGAAAAACATACGCTGGAAACGCTGCTCTACTGTCCGCTTTCCCTGAAACAGATTTTCCGTTCCAAGGTGGCAGCCTCTTTCCTCCTCAGCATGATCGTCTCCTTCCTCTCTTTCGCTCTCATGGTGCTTGTTCTGGAGACGGAGATTTTTCTGGCTCTGGGTTTTGTTCTTCTTCCTTCTGCCAGCTGGCTCCTCATCCTGTTCCTTGTGGCACCGGCTATTTCGCTGATCGCCATTACACTGATCGTGCGGGTCTCTGCGAAAGCAGAAAGTTCTGAAGAAGCCCAGCAGAGAGCTGTTTTTCTGCTTCTTCCCATCCTTTTGCTGCTGGCAGGACAGTTTACCGGCCTTCTCCTCTTAAATGGATGGCTCCTTCTCCTGCTGGGAATTCTCTGTGCCCTTGCCGCCTGGATCCTTCTGAAAAAATGTATGGGAAACTTCCAATACGAGAGGCTCTTACTCTAAATCCAGAAGAAGTTTCTCAATTACCTGAGCGACTCCGTCCTCCTCATTCCCCGGGGCAATGTATTTCGCCGCCGCTTTGACCCGGGGATCTCCATTTTCCATGGCGACCGTCGCTCCGAAATCCATGGATAGCATGGAATAATCATTTAAGCTGTCCCCGAAGACCATCACTTCTTCCATGCGGTAGCCAAGAGATTCTATGTATTCTTTCAAAACCGGCCCTTTCTGGGCTTCCGCCGCTGTAATCTCCACATTGGTGGCAAAAGAGGAGGCTACCGCCAGCCCCTCATTGGCCTCCAGCTTCCTGTTGATCTCATCCAGCATGGAAATGTCGCTGGAAAAAGCAAACATTTTGTAAACGGGAATCTGCTTTTCCTCCAGCTCTTCCATCCTGCTTATGGCTCTTGCAGTTCTTTTAATCCTCTGATAAAGTTCGGACTTCACAATCTCTTCCCGGCTCATATCCAGATGGAAAAGTTCGATCTGCCGGAGCAGTCCTTCTTCCACCTCTTCCTCTGTCCCAATCCGGTAATCATACTCCGCTCCGCTGAATAAAATGGAAATCGGATACTCCTTCATGACTTCATAAGCTTCCCGGCAGAGCTTTGCTGAAATGGGGCAGCTCTTTATGATCTTCTGATCCGGGGTGCGCACCTCTGCCCCGCTCCCCACAAGGTAATCGCAGGTCAGATCCAGATCCTTCAGTTCTTCCATCGCGCTCTTAAAGTTTCTTCCTGTTGCGATCATAAAGCGGATGCCCTTCTCCTGCGCGCGCTTTACCGCCCGCAGTGTTCTGGGACTGACCTTGTGGTCCGGTCCCAGAAGTGTCCCATCCATATCACAGGCAATTACTTTTATCATACAGATCTACTTTCCTCCCTGAATAAAACTGTCGAGAGGCTGAATCAGAACACCCTCTTCCTGAAGCGCCCGGCGGATTTTTTCCACAAAAGCCAGCGCTTTTTCGCCGTCTCCGTGAACACAGACAGAGTCTGCCCGGATTGCAATATCCTTTCCGGTGATCGTTTCCACCTTCTGCTCTTTCACCATCCGGATCACTCTGCGGATGGCTTCCTCCTCGTCGGTGATCATGGCGCCCGGTTTGCGGCGGTTCACCAGAGATCCGTCTTCTTCATAAGCCCGGTCGGCAAATACTTCAAAAGCCGTGCGCAGTCCCAGTTCTCCGGCTGCACGCACCATCTCCCCGCCGGACAGAGCCAGAACGATCAGATTTCTGTCAAATTCCGCCACTGCCTCACAGATTGCCCTGGCCAGCTCGTAATCCCGGGCTGCCATATTGTACATAGCTCCGTGGGGCTTCACATGCTGCAGTTTAACTCCCTCCGCCTGACAGAAGGCAGCCAGGGCTCCCAGCTGATACAGCGTATAGGCTTTGGCCTCAGCCGGGGAAACTGCCATCTCTCTTCTTCCAAATCCCATCAGATCCGGAAATCCCGGATGGGCTCCCACGCCAATCCCCGCTTTCTTTGCCTCTCTTACCGTTTTCTGCATAACCACCGGATCAGACGCATGATAGCCGCAGGCTACATTCGCCGAAGTTACCAGCGGAATAATCCGCTCATCCATCCCTATCGTATAGCGGCCGTAGCTTTCTCCCAGATCGCTGTTCAAATCTACTCGAAACACGAAAGATACCTCCTCTTACTTCATATTCATCATACTCTCAATAAATCCTGTATCTGCCTTTCCCTGACAGAAGACCGGATGACGCAGAATCTGATACTGAAAGTTCAGGTTCGTCTCAACACCCAGGATCAGCATCTCATCCAGAGCGGAACGCATCTTCTGCAGAGCCTCCTCCCGGTTGGGCGCATGCACGATCACTTTCGCGATCATGGAATCATACTCGGAAGGAATCTTGTAACCGGTGTAAAGAGCCGTATCTACCCGCACACCGTTCCCTGCCGGCAGGTGCAGATGTTCCACCACCCCGGGACTCGGCATAAAGTTTTTCTCAGGAATCTCCGCATTGATCCTGCACTCGATCGCATGTCCCCGCAACCGCACTTCTTCCTGGTCAAACCGGAGTTTTTCTCCCATGGCCACCCGGATCTGTTCTATGATAAGATCTGTGCCGGTTACCATCTCCGTCACACCGTGCTCTACCTGAATCCGGGTATTCATCTCCATAAAATAAAAATTTCCTCTGGGATCCACAAGAAATTCGATCGTTCCCGCGTTGGTATAATTCACCGCTTTCGCAGCCAGGATCGCACAGCGGTTCATCTCCTGACGGGTCTCTTCATCGATCGCCGGCGACGGCGATTCTTCAATCAGCTTCTGATGATTCCGCTGCACCGAACAGTCTCTCTCTCCCAGTGCCACCACGTTTCCGTGCTGATCTGCCATGATCTGAATCTCCACGTGGCGGGGATTCTCCACAAAGTGCTCAATATACATGGTATCATCGCCGAACGCATTGGCTGATTCTCTCTGCGCCACATTAAACTGAAATTCAAATTCATCCTCCGACTGGGCAACCCGCATTCCTTTTCCCCCTCCACCGGAGGAAGCCTTGATCATAACCGGATAACCGATCTGGGCTGCCAGCGCCTTTCCGATATCCGCACTGTAAACGGGTTCTTTTGTTCCCGGAACCACCGGTACTCCCGCATCCATCATCGTCTTTCTGGCCTGAGATTTATTTCCCATCCGGTCGATCACTTCTGCATCCGGCCCGATAAAAGTAATCCCGTTTTCCCTGCACTTTCTCACAAAAGTACTGTTCTCGGACAGGAATCCAAAACCCGGATGGATCGCATCCGCCCCCATATTCCGGGCAGCAGTTATGATACTGTCCATATTCAGATAACTGTTTCTGGCCGGCCCTTCTCCAATACAGATCCTCTGATCCGCCAGCTGTACGTGAAGGCTCTTCTCATCTTCTTTGGAATATACCGCTACGCTGCGGATTCCCATATTCCGGCAGGCCCGGATAATGCGAACTGCAATCTCACCCCGGTTGGCAATTAAAATTTTGTTGAACACAGTTCCACCTTCCTTCCCCTTCATCCGAGCTTCTTAACCCGGAACAAAGGCTGTCCGTATTCTACCTTCTGCTCATTGCTCACCAGAACAGCTTCGATCTCACAGTCAAATTCACTCTGTATCTCATTCATCAGTTTCATTGCTTCCATAATGCATACAGTCTGTCCGTTTTTCACCACATCGCCCACTTTCACAAAAGCCGGCGCATCCGGTGAGGGCGCGGAGTAGAAGGTTCCCACAATGGGAGACGTAATAAAGAGTTTGTCATCCTCTTCTTTTTTCTCTTCCTCTGCCGCCTGCTCCATCATCACCGGTGCTACCGGTACGGCTCCCGGAGCTACTACCGGCGGATGATCCAGCTTACTCATCGTAATTTTAAGCTCCCCTTCTTTCAGGGTGAACTGTGTCAGAGAAGAATTTTCAATCATCTTTACCAGACTTTCAATTTTTTCCAGATCCATATCCTTTTCTCCTTTTCTCTCTTTTTATCTTCTGTCTGTCAAAATACCTTTTTTACTGAAACAGTTTGGCCAGACGCTTGGCCACCAGACGGCACTCCAGCACTTCCCGGCAGGGTTTATGAATCATGCTCCGCATCTCATCCAGCTCCCTTACTTCATCCAGATACAGCTGCTGCGCCTCCTGCACCGTGATCGCCTCAAAGCGTACCCGGTGATCCGTCTTTCGCTGTACCAGCCTGGGAATATCCACCGACACCACGGTCGCGATTTTAGCATATCCCCCTGTCGTCTGCCGATCTGACAGAAGAATAATCGGCTTCCCGTGAGAAGGTACCTGCACTGCCCCAAAGGCAATGCCGTCCGAGATAATATCCGCCGTCTCTTTCGGCGCGATAAAGGGTCCCTCCAGCCGACATCCCATCCGGTCAAAATCACTGGTCACCAGATATTCGCTGCCCAGAAAAGTATCAATTCCCTGTCTGCTGAACTTTTTATCCTGAGGTCCCATCACCACCCGCAGGGTAACTTCCTCCTCCTCGAAGGTATCTCCCTCCAGTTTCCGGGAGAGGAAGAACGGCAGATATCTTCTCTTGATCCGAAATCCGATATAATCATCCTCCTGCAGTTTTCTCCCCTTAAATCCTCCGATGGAGCATTTCATATTCGTAGAACGGCTTCCCATAACCACAGGTACGTCCAGATAACTGGAAAATGCAAGATAGCCCCGGCTTCCGGTGCGGGCGCTTCCGAATTTCAGAATATCTCCCTTATTCATATAAATAGCCGTATACATGGGCGCCGCCTCACCGTTGATCGTAGGCTGAAAGTCTCCGCCTGTAATCGCGATGATCGTCTCCGAAGTGAACTGCAGGGTGGGACCGATCAGGGAAAATTCAAGAACTGCCTCATTTTCCGGATTATCCAGAAGCAGGTTGGCAATCTTAAAGGAACGGACATCCATTACACCGGACACACTGAATCCCTGACTCTGATAGCCCGTTCTTCCCAGATCCTGCACCGTTGTCATCATCCCGCTCTTAAGTACGCGAATTCCCATCTCCTACACCTCCTCTTCATGAATAACACAGCGATATGTTCCACATTCCTGCGCTTTTTCGATTTCTTTATACTGCGCTTCCTCCACCGGCACAAAGCGGATATAATCTCCCGCCTGATAAAGGATCGGCTCCTCCCGATCCGGATCATACGTTTTTACCGGAGTCATTCCCAGAAGCTGCCAGCCCCCCGGGGAATCCAGCGGATAGATCCCCGTCTGAGAGCCGCCGATCCCTACGCTGCCTGCCCGGATCTTAATTCTGGGATTTGCAAGGCGGGGCGTATGGATCCTCTCATCCAATCCTCCCAGATAGGCAAATCCCGGAAGAAATCCCAGCATATAAATCAGATAATCCTGAGATGAATGGATCCGGATCACCTCCTCCGGGGAAAGCCCCGCATTCGCTGCGATCGCCTCCAGGTCCGGCCCGTACTCCCCTCCGTAACAGACCGGGATCTCCAGGATCCTTCTTCTTTTCTCCTTTGCCGATGCCTCCAGACGCACCAGACAGCTGATTCTCTTTCTGATCTCCTCATAACTGATCACCCGGGGATCATAATTGACCAGCAGGGATGTAAATGCCGGTATCAGATCCACCACACCTTCGATATGCTGCTCTTTCATCAGCTGCACAGTGGCCGTAATTCTCTGATTGACTTCCGGGGAAATCTCGCTGCCAAACTCCACCAGAAGCGAGGAATCTCCCGCCGTCAGAATTTTAATTTTCTGCATCCTTTTCTCTCCTTCTGCACAAATCTTTTATCTTTTCGTCAAAAAAGGTGCAACCGCCCAAGATCACACCTTTTTCTCTCCTATGCAAATAATCCGCCCAGCTTTGACAGGGAAGTAATTCCCAGATAAGCGGAGATGAAAACCACCACGATTCCCAGGATCAGAAGCCAGCGGGGATGATGATATTCTTCTCCCATGATCGACTTTTTCTGAGATGCCACCAGGCAGATTCCCAGTGTAATCGGAAGGATCAGTCCGTTCAGCGCTCCTGCCAGAACCAGAAGTTTGGCCGGCTGTCCCAGAATCAGCATGATCAAAGTAGATACTGCAATAAATCCGATCGTAACCCAGTTTTCATTTTTCTCAATTCCCTTGCTGAACGTCTTCAAAAACGTTACGGAAGTATAAGCTGCTCCGATAATTGATGTAATGGCCGCACACAGGAGCACCAGACCGAAGAAGCGATAGCCGATTTCTCCTGCCCCCTGACGGAAGGCATCTGCCGCCGGATTGGAGGGATCCAGGGTTACTCCGGTCACCACCACACCCAGAATAGCCAGGAACAGGAAGATCCGGACGATCGTTGCAATCCCGATTCCCATAACAGAGCTTTTGTTGATCTCTTTTAAATTTTCTTTCTTTGTAATTCCCGCATCGATCAGACGGTGCGCCCCCGAGAAGGTAATATATCCTCCCACGGTTCCGCCCAGAAGCGTCAGAATCGGCATGAGAAGATTCGTCACGCCTGCCTCCGGAAGCACCGTATTTTTCAGAGCCTCTCCCACAGGCGGTTTTACGATCACGATCACCACAAAGATCACAAGGATCATAAGTCCTCCCAGAACTTTTGTTAGCGTATCCATAGCCGCCTTTGCATTTTTCAGAAGAAAGACCACGATAGCCAGACCGCCGGCCAGCACATAGCCCGCCTTTTCCGGAATTCCCAGAAGGGTATTAAATCCCAGCGCTCCCCCTCCCACATTTCCAATGTTGAAGACCAGACCGCCCAGTACAATCAGAAAAGCCACCAGATAGCCCAGTCCCGGAAGAAGCCGGTTTGCCACATCCTGTCCCCGCAGCCCAGTCACGCAAAGAACTCTCCACACATTCAGCTGAACGATGGCCGAAAGCAGAACCGTCACCAGAATCACAAATCCGAAGCTTGCCCCATATTTTCCGGTAAATTCTGCCGTCTGAGTCAGAAAGCCGGGACCGATCGCCGACGTCGCCATAATAAACGCCGCACCCAGGATCGCGCCGCTTCCTTTTTTGTTTTTACTCATCTCCACTCCTCCTTCGTTTCGTCATTTGTCTTTTATCATACCATAGTTTCTTCATTTTTCAAAATGTTTTCTTTCCCGGCTGCCGCGGCCTCCCCCAAAAGACGGCTTTTCCTGCGGAAATAGTACAGAATCCCCACCAGATCTGCCAGAAACCAGCCGATGGGAACAGCTGCCCAGATTCCTGCAACTCCGATCTCAGGAACCGCAGAAAGGGTATAGGCCAGGATCACCCGTACCCCCAGAGAAATAACCGTCAGGATCACCGACATTCCCGGCCGCTTCATCGCCCGGTAGAATCCGTAGAACAAAAAGAGCCAGCCGATCAGACAGTAAAACGCTCCCTCGATCCAGAGATACTGAATTCCGATAGACAGGATTTCTGTCTCTTCCGGCCTGATAAAAATCAAAAGTAGCGGTCTGGCAAAAAGGCAGACGCCCAAAGAAATCACCACACAAAACAGAAAGGAGGTGAGTGCCGCGCTACGGATCCCTCTGCGGATCCTCTCCTTTTTTCCCGCTCCGTAATTCTGTGCGATAAAAGTGGAAAATGCATTTCCAAAATCCTGCACCGGCATGTAGGCAAAAGAGTCAATCTTTACTGCCGCCGCAAATGCAGTCATGACCGCAGGCCCGAAGCTGTTCACCAGTCCCTGCACCATGAGAATTCCAAAATTCATAACCGACTGCTGGATACAGGTGAGAAAGGAAAGCTGAAAAATCTCTTTTACCACCTTTCCGCTCCACCTCATATGGCGCCTGCCGGGACGCAGCCCGGGAAATTTCCAGAGAGAATACACCGCAATCCCGATCCCTGAGACGTACTGAGAGAGAACGGTAGCCGCCGCCGCTCCTGCCACTCCCCAGGAAAAAGTCAGTACAAACACCAGATCCAGGATAATATTAAGTACCGCTGAAATCCCGAGAAAGATCAGCGGTGTCACGGAATTCCCCACTGCCCGGAGCACGGAAGCAAAAAAGTTATACACAAAAGTCGCGCTGATCCCCCAGAAAATCACCCAGAGATACTCCCTCATCAGGGGATAAACCTCCCCCGGAACCTGCAAAAGTTCCAGAATACCGTCAAGCCCGAGAAAAACTCCCAGATTTAACACCGCCGTCAGGACGCCGATCATCACAAAGGACAGAAAAAAACTGTTTTTCAGTCCGTCTTTTTCTTCTCCGCCAAAACAAATAGAAAACTTCACGCCGCTTCCCATACAAAGGCCAAGCAAAATAGAAGTCAGAAACGTCATCAGGGCGTATGCCGATCCCACGGCTGCCAGCGCATCCTTCCCCAGAAACTGTCCCACGATCAGTGTATCTGCCACATTGTACATCTGCTGCAGCAGATTGCCCACCATCATGGGCCAGGCAAACTGCAGCATGGTTTTGCCTATTTTCCCCCTCGTCAGATCTACCGCCATTCTCTTACGTCTCCCTTTGTTGTTCTCTGTTTTTATCTTATCACATTTTTCCCTCTCCTTACAAGATACAGACAAAACAGAAAAAGCAGGCTTTCGCCTGCTCCTCTCAGGGCAAAATCCTCCGGATCAGATCAAAAAGTTCCTCCTCCGATCCTACCGTAAAATCTGCCGCATCTGCTTTAGCTGTCGGATGGTTTCTCCGGTTCATCCATATGGTATGCCATCCGGCAGCCTTTGCCCCTTCCATATCATTGGGATAAGAATCTCCTATCATATACATCTGTTCCGGATTCTGATTCATCCTCCGGCAGGCATGCCAAAAGATCTCTGCCTCCGGCTTTGGCGCTCCCACATCCCCCGACACAAAGATGCTCTCCCGTGGAAACCACCGCTCTGCTCCCAGAGCATGAATCTTTTTCCACTGATGAGCAGAGGGGCCATTCGTCATAATCCCGATGGGAACTCTCTCCCTGCAGTAGTCAAGAAGCTTCCCCATCCGGTCTGAAATCCGAAGACAGCTCTGATTCTTACTGTACTCCGCCTGAAAATCCAGAGCTTCCCGATCGGTAATCGTCACCTGAAAATCTGCAAAAGCTCTCTGAATCCGGTAAATATACATTTCCTCCATCGTAATCTCCCCGCGCTGGGAAGGCTCAAATACAACATCGCTGTGCCGGCGGCTGGCCGAAAAAAGTTCTCCCAGCGGCAGCTCAAAGCGATCTTTAAATACTGCCCTGTATGCATCGCAGAAAGGGATCGTCTGATCATACAGGGTATCGTCTACATCAAATATAAATGCACTCATCTTATGTGGTCCTGTTCTGTCTTATTTTCATCATCACTGCCGCGATACCGGCAATAGTTCCCAGAAGAAGCCAGCCGGCCACCGGCATGCTGTCCCCGGTATCTGCACTCTCTGTCCCGACTGCTGCAGCTTCTTCCTCCTGTTCTTCCCGGATTCCCGGCTCTTTTTCTGATTCATCCGGAACTTTTTCCTGTTCCGTCACTGCCCCGCCGTCCTCCTCTTCCTGCACCATTTCAGGCGGCAGGATCTGAAAACTCTTTTCCGCCGTCGCCCCGCTGTAATTTTCGTCTTCTTCCACCCGGGCTATCACCCGGTACTCCCCCGGCTCAGAGGGCGCACTCAAAAGAGTCTTCCACCCGGCTCCCTCTTTCCGATACCAGGTAAGCTCTGCTTCCCTCATACTTCCGGTCTGGTGAAGCTGCGGCTTCCGCACCGGTGTCCTGTCATACACCTTTCCCAGTTCTCCCTCTTCAAAAGAGAGACTGCTCTGCGCTTTCTCTATCTCAAATTCTGCCTCACAGAATCCTTCCTTCCAATTGCGCTCTTCCCCCGTCCTTGCCGTCACTTTATAAGTTCCGGCCTGATAGGGCCTCTCAGCAATGGGGTTCCAGGTATCGGCTTCTTTTCGGAACCACTCAAAAACGGCAGACTCCACGTCTCCCTCTCCTTTGAGCTGCGGAATCTCCGCCGGCTTGCCGTCATAAACCTTATTCAGTCCATCCGCAGAAATACTCAGATGGCGGTCTGCCTTTTTAATGACAAATTCCTGCTCCGTCCGGGCTCCTGCAAAATTTTCATCTTCTTCCACGGATGCTGTCACACGATAAGTTCCCGCTTCCACCGGAGTACCGGCAAGAGCGGTCCAGCCCTCCGCCCCTTTCTCCTCCCAGAAAAAAGAGACCTTCCCGCTGCTTCCTGTCACCGACACCTGGGGCTCCGCTGCCGGACGGCCATCATAAATTTTATCCAGGCTTCCCCCGGAAAACAAAATGCTGCTCTCCTGTTTTTCCACGCTCTCCGGTTCCCCGGAATCCGTCTCTTCCATCAGAGATTCCGCCGGCTGTGTTACGCCCGTCTGCTCTTTCGCACTCACCGGAACAGATATGCCCGTCAGTGCGATCAGGACAGCTGCTTTGAGCACGTTTCCGGCTCTCTTCCATTTGCTGCATTTCATATCCGTAACCCTCCTGTCACTGATACGCCCTATTATAATTGAAAAATCATCCGGATAAAAGTACTTTTTTCTTCCAATTTTCCCAAATTTGTGACGATTTTATGAAGGCTGACACAAAATCATTGTATTTTATGCCGCGCCGGCCTGTTCGTATTCCTTTAATTTTTTTCTTGCTTCACTGTTCAGATAACGGGGAACCTGAATCTGTATTGTAACGTATTGGTCACCATGAACCTGAGGATTCCGCATGGAAACAATTCCCTTTCCCCTCAGACGGATCCTGGTTCCGGACTGAGTTCCTTCCTTCAGCCTGCACTTCACCTTCCCATACAGTGTCTCCACCAGGATCTCTCCGCCAAAAACTGCTGTTGGGAAAGGCACCGCCAGTTCCGTGTATACGTCCATCCCTTTCCGAACAAACCCCGGCTTTTCTCCCACGCGCACCGCAAGCAGCAGATCCCCTGCCTGCCCGCCGCCAGTTCCCGGATACCCCTTGCCTCTCAGGCGCACACGCTTTCCCGTGTCGATTCCCGCAGGAATATGAACTTTCAGAGACTGCTCCCTTCCTGAACCGTCCGGTTCCTGCAGACGGATCACCTTATCACAGCCAAACACAGCTTCCTCAAAAGTAAGGGACACCTCCGCTTTCAGATCCCGCCCTCTCCGGCTGGTCTGACTGCCAAACATTCCCTCAAAGAAATCTCGGAAAATATCATCTCCGGCTCCGCCCTCGAAATGAAACTCCTGCCAGACATCCCCATAATTTCCGGGATCTGAATGACCGTTCTCCTCAAAAGCCGCATATCCAAACTGATCGTACCGCTTTTTCTTCTCCGGATCACTTAAGATCTCATATGCCTCCGTTGCTTCCTTAAACTTCTGTTCTGCCTGCTCATTTCCCTCGTTTGTATCCGGATGATACTTCTTTGCCAGACGCCTGTATGCCCGCTTGATCTCTCCCGGATCCGCATTCTTTCGGATTCCCAGAATCTCATAACAGTCTCTCTTTGTTCCCATCTTACTCACCTCCTGCTCTTAAGGCGCGGTAAACAAGAAAATGTATGCAGAGCTTCAAATTCTGATCATTTCCTCCTTTTCAGGAAGAGCAGTCCGCTGAAATTCTGCATACATCCCATAACTCTCATTTATCCGCTGTGTTTCTCCACTCCGGGGAATAATCAGCCTTCTATGGTTACATACCGCCTCTCATCCACTTTTTTCTGTTCTTCTTTCCTGGGAATCTCAAGATAGAGGATCCCATCCTCAAACTTCGCATGAATATCATGCTCCGTAATATCCTCTCCCACGTAGAAGCTGCGGCTCATATTTCCTGCATAGCGCTCCCGCCTGATATACCGGCCTTCTTTATCCTGTTCTTCTTTATCCAGTCCTTTGGCGGCGCTGATTGTCAGGTATCCGTCTTTTAACTCTGCCTGTACCTCTTCTTTTTTAAATCCCGGCAGATCCATGGCCACCTCATAGCAGCCCTCTTTTTCCTTCACATCCGTTTTCATAATCTGGGTTGCATGCTTTCCATACAGCTTCCGGTCAATATCCGGGAAGGAAAAGTCCATCCAGTCATTTAATAAATCTTCTCCAAACAGTCTTGGCAGCATCATAAGTCATCTCTCCTTTTTTGGCTTTTAAATCTTATGTTAAGCACCAGGGAAATGTACCCAGTGTCGAGTTCCCGAACAACTCTCTGAGATTTTCTCTCTTCCTTTGTTCTATACAGACTATAACACTTATTATTAGCCATGTCAATACCTGAGTGCTAATTTTTTAAGATTATATCCTCTCCTACTTAAAAACCATTCTTATCCCTGTCTGACGGGAACAATCCTCATAAAACGATTGTATCTGCCCCCACTCATAATAATATTCAACGCCTGTCATACTCTTTTTACCGGGTGCACCCAGACATCTTCTTAAAAATCTATTCTCCTCTTCCATCAGCTTTTCTAAAACCGTATCATTCCCTGTCTCATTTTTCCCGGAAAATTTTTTGTCTGCCCGAACCAATTCAATCTTCTTCACTTTTCCATGTCTGCCATAGATGGTAACATGGAACTTCTTATAGAGCCATTTTAATGGTTTCTTAGAAATCAGTATTGTATAAGAATAATCTGTTTGAACAATCTTAAAATCAATTTCTTGAAACAGGGAAATACTTCCTTTGGGAGAAATTTTATATTTCCCTATTTTTAATATATCTTCCTTTAATTCATCCTTTATTTCAAGAATCTCCATACCTACTATAAAAGCAGTAAAGCCTTCACATAGCACAAGGACAGCTATTTTTCCCCATAGTACATCCGGAACAAACATATTCCAGGCTATAAAAGGAAGCAAGGCTATACCTGCCGCAGTCACCAGCGAAAGCACTCTCCAGATATAATTTTTCTTTCTTTTTCCTTCATTGGTTAAATTTTCATCATAATAAAGAT
>OLQH01001774.1_pt1 | contig 15055 bp, 14 predicted proteins | sample 1672671 | NCBI WGS metagenome assembly OLQH01 (sample SAMEA3136712, study PRJEB25190) | human gut metagenome
CTGCGAATCCATATCCCACGCTCTGTGAATCAGCGCATTTGCGATTGCTTCTCGAAAGGCAGCCTCCGGTATTTTTTCTATCTTTTTCCTGTCAGTGCCTTGTATTTCTTCATATTCATAATAATCCTTGAACACCTCTGCAGTTTTTTCGTAGACTTCAAAAATGGATATATGATCAAAGGTTGCCCTCTTATGAATCACACTGATGTTTTCACCGAACTTTACCATATCAATTCCCGGAAAATGATTTTTATCCGCCAAAATACCAGCCGCATTATTATATCCAATCGTACTGTTGTATAAGTTCAGCGTTTTCAAAGTGTCCTGATTAAAATCTTCAATCTGGATACATTCTTTTAGTTTTTGACATAGCGTATCAAATGTCAACTCTTGTTCCTCACACCGTAATTCTTCAAATCTGATATTTTTTCCTTCTAAAATCAACCTTGACAACTCCAGTGTGTCAACCTCTATGGTTGCAGTATCATTTCGCTTATATGCCTTCGATTTATATAAATAAGGCTTTTGCATCCCGCTTTTTACAGTCAGTTTTATCGTTCTGTCGTGATTCTGCAATTCCAGCGTATAATGGGGCTGCGGAGTAATACTGTCATTAATCTTATTTTCGATATCAAGACATGCTTGTTTTACATCTGACAGACCTTTGATATTACCATTGTCATCGATGCCAAAAAATACTTCTCCACCATCGTAATTCGAAAAGGCACTTACTGTTTTTAAAAATGTATTTGTAATCTTTTCTTTAAACTCTGTTGTTCTTGTTTCACGCATACACTGTTCTTCCTTTCCAATTTCACTGTTTATAGTATACGCAGAAACACGCATAAAATCAATCGTATTTTTTTGCAATTGATTTTATGCGTGTTTTTGATCATAAAATTTAAAATTCCTGTCATAACAAATATGTTTCTGCAATGATATGCGTCAAATAGCTATATAGCAACAGACTATTCTTCAATCATAATCCCTATTTTTTCAAAAAATAAAGACACGTTAAATAGCGCTTTAAAGAATTTCCATTTTCCATGATAAATTTCCATGTCTCCGCATAAGTTCCCGGTACATAACATGAAATATCATATAATGACTTCAAAAACTCCATAGGTCTATCGCTATATTGGTCTGCTATTTCAAATGCCAAATTATTCTGAAACAAACATTCCCACACCTCCTTAATATTTTCACTCATCCAACATTGCCAGATAGCTGTCCAACCTTTTATTCACATACCCAGCAAACAACTTTTCCATCACATCCAGATTATGATTTACAAGATATTCATCAAACGAATTGTAATAAGCAATCCGATCTGTAAACTTAATGTCTATTGGAGGATACCCGGCTTTCATCAATTCCAGATTCATAAGCAGTCGTCCCGTCCGGCCATTTCCGTCAATGAAAGGGTGAATTCCCTCAAACTCAATATGAAACCGTGCAAGCCGTGGAATGATATGCTCTGTGTTATTTCTATAAGACACTAGCAGTTGCTCCATCTTAGGCTGTATCAGATATGGCTGCACTGATTCATGCTTTGCACCCATAATTCTTACCGGAACTCTTCTGTAAACACCTCGGTCATCCTTTTTATCAGCCAACACCAGATAATGAATCTGCTTAATAATGCTCTCTGATAATGGTACCTGATTCTTTACCAAATCCTGCACAAAATCAAAAGCTTCTTTATGTCCGACCGCTTCCATATGATCTTTCAGTGGCTTCTGATCAATCGTCAAACCACGCAACACCATATCCGTCTCTCGCAAGGTCAGCGTGTTTCCCTCTATCGCATTGGAATTGTAAGTGTATTCAACTACAAATTCCTCTGTCAGTCGCTCCACCTCTCCCGCTGTCAAAGGTCGTCTGGAATCCAGTTCGATTTTTTTCCTGTCAATTACCGCCAGCAAACTCTCTGCTTTTTTATACCTACCGTCCTCCGGTTTCTTCGCATCTACAGAAATTTTCCAACTGCGCCCTTCGTGGGTAACACCCGAAATTTTCCCCTCTGAACATAATATACGAACTCTTCTATCTGAAATGCCCCATTTTTCTGCGGCCTGTTTCACTGTCATGTACATAAATCTACACCTCTCTTCAAACAGTAGTATACCCTATTATCGGAACAATATAAACAGTATAGGAATAATATTTTCCACTTATCGGAATAATACAAAAGTCCGAAAGATACCAATTCTCAATCTCCCGGACCATTATTATGCACTTTTAATTTTGATTTCCTCAATCGTAGTAAAATTGTAGTATCCCACCAGTCCTATTGCACTGCTTTGCCGCAGTTTATCGTAGCAATTGCCCTCAAGCACTTTCACGCCACTGTTTTTGTCGTGACAAAGAAGAGGTATTAAAATCATATTCCTCCTGAAAATTTTTTCCATAAATTTCCTTTTCATTTCCAGACTACTCAAATTCAACAATATATCTTCCTATTCTCCAATATATTTCTGTCATTGTTTGATTAACGGCACCTGTGAGGTGTTCTTTGGCAACTGCTACCGTTTTTTCAATTTCAGAAATCAAATAATCCATCTTATCATTTGTTGTAACCTCTTACATATATTTCCTTTCCTGAATTTGTCAGCGCTTTCTTCTGTCCGCTTTTTGATAATTTCTTTATGACTCTGTTCCATTTTAATCCTGATACATAATCTTCTTCCACATATCCATAGCGCAATGCATACTTGAAAGAAGTTGTAAGCACAGTCTTCAAAATTTTCGCTACTGATGGAGATTTGTCATATGTTTTTTTATAAATTCTCTTTACATGATTTTTCCGCAATTTCCCCATAGATAGCCGCCCATACAATGGCAAAATATAATTTTGAATCGCATTCTTATAAGAATAATAAGAATTATAGGAAAGCGACTTCTTTTTGACTTCCTCTAGCCAAAACTCATAAAAGTCCTGAACACTTGTTCAAGCGTTCTGTCACTTCATACAGTTTTCCACTGCATTTTTTCGCTAGAATCTTTGCTAGGTGGGTTCCCCCTTGTCGGCTCCAACTCCTGTGCCCGTGTTTCATCCGCTTTGCAATTACACTCCACATATGGTTCTCCATTGTTTCCATGTTTCAGTATTCCAGTCCTTCCGGCAGTTCAAGGCCCTGCGACTGGTATGGCAGAAGCCCTTCCCTGTTATTCTTATAATACCGGATCAGTTCTTCTCCGTCTTTCATCTCATCATCGTCACTCAGATTGCTCCCCTTCGCTTTATTTTTCTATAGTAATTTTCAAAAAACGACCCTGAAATTTCTCCAGAGTCGTAAAAATCAAGTCATTTCATTTTAATTTTATACAAGCAATTTTTAATTTAGTAAAACTTTCCTCACTGATTACATGTTCTATCCGACAAGCATCTTGCTCTGCCGTTTTACGGCTAACTCCTATAGCCAAAAGCTTTTCTGTAAAAAATAAATGTCGTTCGTAAATTTTTTCAGCAACTTTTTTACCTGCATCTGTCAAGGAAAGAAAACCATTTTTATCTTTTCTAATAAAGCCGCTCTTCTGCAAAACTGCAACAGCATGGCATACACTGGGCTTTGATACTTCTCTATATTCAGCTACATCCACAGAACGTACCATACCATTTTTCTTCTGAAGAATTAGTATCGTTTCCAAATAATCTTCCCTAGATTCATAAATCTTCATAAGACTCTCCTTTACTCCGCCAATTTCCAGCCTATAGCCTCCTTCCTAGCGGATATAAAGTCAGCATACAATCCACTCTGCTGAATCAATTCCGCATGAGTGCCTCTCTGTACAATATGAGCGTTGTTCAGTACAAGTATCTGGTCGGCGTTCCGAACGGTTTTCAGCCGGTGAGCAATCATAATGATGGTCTTATCATGGGTCAGTGCCTCAATAGCATGCTGCAATTCATCCTCATTCTCCGGATCAACGCTACTTGTTGCCTCATCCAAAATGATAATAGGCGCGTTTTTCAGCATGGCACGAGCGATGGAAATACGCTGCTTCTCTCCGCCGGATAAAGTACCGCCTCCCTCGCCTATCATAGTGTCATATCCGTCCGGTAAAGCGGAAATAAAGTCATGACAACAAGCTTTTTTCGCCACCTCAACCACTTGCTCATGAGTAGCGTCCTGGCAACCAAACTTGATGTTGTTCTCAATCGTATCTGCAAAGAGATATACACTCTGAAACACCATTGAAATGCTCTTCATCAGACTATCCAGTTTGAAATCCTGTACATCCATACCGCCAATGGTAATTTTTCCGGAGTCTACATCCCAAAAACGAGCAATCAAGTTACACATTGTTGTCTTACCTGCACCAGAAGGACCGACAATGGCTGTGGTTGTTTTCTCAGGAATAGTAAAACTGACCTGATCTAATATCTTGCGGTCTGCGTAGGAAAAATCCACCTTATCAAACACAATCTCGCTGGTTTTGGGGGTAATGTCAGTGCCTTTCTCATCCATTATCGGCGTATCATCAATGGCATTTGCCGTGTCCATCGAAGCCGCCAACATTTGCAACAAAGAAGCCATGTTTCCGGCATTTTCCAAATCATTGAACACCATGAAAGAAGCTATTACTAAAATCAAGCCGTAGACCAGCGGCAGAGAATCGCCCAGCCAAAGCCAGATTGAAGCCAGTAACAACAGGATGCTGAACACCCGGACAACCACTTGTTTGATAGCATCATAGGGAATGCTGGCTTTTGTCAGCTTCAGATTATTCCGGCAACTTGATTGAATAGCATTTCTGATGGATTGTGCACTGTCCCTTTCAAGCCCAAATGCTTTGACGATTCCCATGCCCTGGATGTATTCCAACACGGAGGTCACAAGGGACTCCTGTGTGTGCTGACGAACCGAACTTTGAGCTGCGGACTTTCGGAGAGCCAGTTCCGCCACTGCAAGGTAAAGCAGGACACCGGCAACAGCTACAAGCCCAATCCTCCAGTCGAATATCAGCAGGACAATAACCAAAGCCACCGAATTAAAAAATCCCCCCAGTACAGATACCAAAACACGGGCTGCCGAGTTTTCTACATCTCCTAAGGTCGTTGTGACAATGGCAGTAATATCCCCGATACTATTCTTGTTGAAATAGCCCATCGGGATATAGCGCAGCCGATCTCCTATATGGATACGTTTTTCTGCCACCATACAATAGCCGGTTTCTGTCTGCTCCATCGTGGAGAAATAGGTCGTAATGATACGCCCAATAAGGGAAACGCCCATAATCCCCAGTGAAATCCAGATAAACTGTCCGTCCCGGTTGTTAGACACTAGCGCGCCTATTACCACAAAGAGGGCGGCAAACTGCAGGGCTGAAAACAGTCCAGACAGGAATGCAAACAATAGAGATTTTTTTAGCAGCCCCTTCTTGCTGCCTGCAAAAGCAAAAATTTTTTTCAATGTTCCATACATCTGACATCCCCCTTACATCTGGTCCTTCGCGCCGATATGCGCCTGCCACATATCCCGGTAAAGAGGGCAGGTTTCCAGCAGTTTCTCATGCGTACCTTGTGCGCGGACAGTTCCATCCTTTACCACAACAATGTTGTCTGCGTCAACAATGGTAGACAGCCGGTGTGCAATCACAATCAGGGTCTTGCCGATAGTCAAAGCGGAAATGGCTTTCTGTACCAGCGCCTCATTTTCTGGGTCAATGTAGGCAGTGGCCTCATCTAAAATGACAACCGGCGCGTTTTTCAGCATGGCACGGGCGATGGCAATCCGCTGGCGCTCGCCGCCGGAAAGGTGGGAACCAGCACTACCGACAACCGTATCATAGCTGTTATCCAGCCGGCGGATAAAGGCGTCACAGCCGCTTTGTCTGGCAGCCTGTTCCACCTCCGCATCTGTAGCACTGGGTCTTCCCATGCGGATATTCTCCCGGATGCTACGGTTAAACAGGTAATTGTCTTGGGATACATAGGAAATCTGATCTGCAATTTCAGACAGCGGTATATCCTTCATCTCGTGGTCACCGAGTGTAATACTGCCGGATGTAACATCCCAATATCCGGCAATGAGCTTCGCCACCGTAGATTTTCCGGATCCAGATGGGCCTACAAGGGCTGTCATGGTTCCGGGCTGAATGGCAAGGTTCACATCATGCAGAACTTCTGTTATACCGTCATAGGAAAAAGACACATGTCCGAAAACAATACCGGTATCTTCCAGCTTAACCGGCGTGTCCTTATGGTTCAGTTCTTCGGCGTTCAAAAGCTGGCTGATTTCTTCCACATTTGTCCCCAGTACTGCCAAATCATCTGTAAAAGTAAAGGCTGCGATAATTGGTCCAACCAGCCCCAGCGAGAAAATTATAATAGAAAGAAAAGTAGAAAGTTCCAGACTACCAGAAAGCCAGAACGCAAAACCGCAAGGCAGCACACAGATTAGCACTGAGGGCAGAATGGCATTGTAGGCACTCATAGTTTTCTGGTTTTCTCTCATCCAATCCACATAGTAGTTGGCGTTATAGTTTACTGCATCGGAATACTTTTTGTAGGAACCGGCGGATTGACTAAATGCTTTAACCACCTCAATACCTCCAATATACTCTACAATGGCATTTGCCATCTGTTTTCCGGCTTTTACCGCACCTTCCCATTTAACGGGATAGTTCTTCATACCGGCGGACATAACAACAAGCCCCATCACCAGAGTAACAAGAGACAAAAGCGCCATGCGCCAATCAAGAATAAACAGGTACACAACAATCACAAGTGGTATCAGAACATTTGCAGTCATTTCCGGGATCAGGTGCGCAAAGGTCGGCTCCATTCCCTCCACCCGGTCAACAATCGTCGTTTTATACTGGCCGGACGTAGTATCTAAAATCGTCCCCATCGGGACGCGAGCCAGCTTTGCGGTGATATTCTCCCGCAGATCGCGCAGCGTGTAATAGGTCGCTGTGTGGGAAATTGTTGTAGAAAGACAGGAAAACAGCACCTTTCCCAAGTAGCCGCACAATGCAATAATGCCAGCGGTCACATATCGAGAAAAGGTCTGCTCCCCAGACAACATCATTGTGACAATATGCGCCACGCAGAAATAGGGCACCATCTGGCAGGCCACGCCTAATACCGCAAGGATAACACTGCCGATGAATTTTCCATGATAGGGCTTGCCCCATCCCCATAAGACGCCTATGGGCGACTCTTTCTTTTCCTCCTTCATTCTGTGGACACCTCCTTCTTCATATCACTCAGAAAAAACTTTAGTAGGCGTTTTCGGCCATCGCTGTCCTCTATGGAATAACTTTCCTGAATTTGCCCGTTTTCTAAGTGAAGGACATAATTGCAGCAGCGTAGAATAAATTCCGGGTCATGCGTTACCACAAGCGCAGTTCTTCCAGTATTCGCCACCTGATTAACAACATTGGCAACCTGCCTCATGTGAAACAGGTCAAGGCCGCTGGTCGGTTCATCGAATAAAATCAAAGGGCGCTCCGAAGCAATCGCAGAGGCAACCGCCACGCGCTGCTTTTGGCCGCCGGACAGTCCCATCGGGTGGCAGTCCTCATAAGGCAGCAGGTCCATCTCCTGCAAGATTTCTCTTGCCCTCTGCTTATCCTCAGTTCTCATACTGAGCAGAATTTCATCCAGAACACTTTCGGTAAAGAGCTGGTGGTTTACATCCTGCATGACCATATAACAGAGTTTCAATCGTTCTTTTCTGGAATAGTTCTTGCTCTGATCCTGCACCGTTCCTTTGAAGTGCTTTTCCAACCCGCAGAGGCACCGGGCAAAGGTGGATTTTCCCGCACCATTATGTCCGATGATGGCCGTGGCGCTGCCGGATGGGAAAGAGGTTTCCGTTATATGCAAGGTTTCCGGCTCATGCTTATAGGCGAAGGACACATTCTTTATCGTCCAAACCGCCTCATTCATTCTCTGCGGCGTGCCTACAACTTCTGAAAGCCCCGCAAGATCAAGAGGGCGCAATCCCATATCATCGCGCTGTCTTGCCGACAGGCCGCAAAATTCCTCTGCTGTATAATCACCTTCGATTTCTCCATCTTTTAGGTACAGGACACGGTCAAAGAGGCCGGACAGATAATACAGCCGATGTTCAGAGATGATGATGGTCTTTCCCTGCGATTTCAAAGTAAAGAGTAGCTGTCGAAAATCAGCGATAGCGTATGCGTCAAGGTTGGATGATGGCTCATCAAGCACATAAATATCCGGGTCAATCGCCGCTGCCGATCCGCAGGCGATTTTTTGCTTTTCACCGCCGGACAAAGAAAAAATACTTCTATCAAGCAGCGGCTCCAACTTTAGCTGTGCAGCTACACGCTTTACACGGTCACGCACAAGATCTTCCGCTATGCCGTGATTCTCTGGGCCGAAAGCCAGTTCGCTGGTCGTGTCCACATTGAAAAACTGAGAACGCGGATTTTGAAATACAGAACCGACTTTCAGAGAAATATCAAACAGTGACAGGTCACGGGTATCCTTTCCATCCAGATAGACGGAGCCGGTATAAGTCCCCTCATGATAATGGGGGATCAAGCCGTTAAACAACCGGGTCATGGTTGTTTTCCCACAGCCGGAAGTCCCGCAGAGCAGGACAAAAGAACCGTCCTCAATGGTGCAGGAAATATGTTTCAAAGCGCCACCGGCCTGCCTCTCACTGTCGGGAAGGGTACTGGCAGGATAAGAAAAGGACACATCTTGACATTCAATCATTTCCTTCACCCCCTTGCGGCAAGCACATAGATTTGCGCTGCAAATGCTCCCAGACAGATCAGCAGGAAAATAACATCCTGCACATGAAAACCCAGCTTACAGATATTCGTCCGTTTTACCGGGCCTCCCAATCCCCGCGTAAGGGCTGCCTGGGACAGTTCCTCTCCGATTTTGACGGAGCAGATCATCATGGGGACAATCCGATACTCTAAAATCGTACCAGCTTTACCACCGCCAAAGCGGACGCCACGCATCCGCATGGCGTCCCCAATGGCGCTCCATTCTTCCGCAACCGTGGGAAAGAAACGGAACATCACGGACATGGGAATGGTAATCTGCTGCGGCAGGTGGAGCCGTTCCATCGCTGCAACAAATTCGCTGACCGTGGTTGTAGTTACCACGAAATATCCCATGACCACGCTGGGGGTGAACCGCAGAAGAATACCAACGACGGCTACTGCGATGTAGTTTGCTACGCCGGTCAGTCGGGACAGGCCGAACATTTCCAGGCACAGACTGCCTCCAAAAATCAGGATATAGAGAACAGCGCCTTTCCATTTTCTGGCCGCTGACAAAAGTAACAGCGGGATCGCCGCCAACACGATGATGTAATACTGCATGATACCTTCATACGAACCGCCTAAAATAAAGACAGCTATGGTAATCAGTACCGCCAGTTTTGTCCGGGGGTCTAATAAAATTCCGCTATTGTTTTTTTGACTTGCAAGAAGTTCGCGGCTCATTACACAATTCCCGCCCGCTCAAAGTGCTTTTTGAAAATCTTCTGTCCGATCAGGCCGCCGACAAGACCACTGACGAAAGCAGCAATAAGCAGTACCGGCAAAATCCAGTCGGGCATATAAGCCATGAGCGTATCGGCATATTCCTGACCGTAGCCGGGGAGCAGGCTCTGGTAGTAAGCGTCACGCGTCACAACGATGGGAATAAACGCCCCGATTACCCACATGGAAAAAACGCCGTGGATCAGCACTTCACGCTTGGCGTTCTTGTAGTCACAGGCTTTCATCATAAAATCGGAAATCAGCCCGAAAATCAGCCCGGTAGGGATGCACCACCAGCCCATGCCGGTCAGCAACATAATGATACCGAGCAGCACCCCGCAGATGGTAAGCATACCGAATTTTTTGATTTTGGAGAAGAACAACATCATCGGAATACCGCCCACAAGCGGCACGATCACGCTGATAAGCGGAATGAAAATCGGGATAAAACCGATGGACGCCGCAGCGAAAATGACGATAAAATAAATCGCCGTGAAAATACCGATATTGATGAGATCCTTTCCTTGCAATTTGTTGTTCATTGCGAAACCTCCTAACATGATTGCTTTCTCGGTTAGATCTCGCTAACCAATTCTAATGGTAGCACATATTCAATTATGCTTCTATGCACATATCAGTATTTTAGGCCCGTATAGCAAGGAGTTTTTTCGTTTTGCCAGCATATCCATTGACCGTGAATTTTCTCGCGGGTATAATAATATTAACGATTTTGTGTGATGAAAGGGGCGAAGCAGTTGCGTGATATGATATACAGCATTTTAGAAAACAGCGATACTGTTTCTGATGTGACTTTGAAAAACAGTCCAAATAGCAGCACATTGCTTTTGGATCGGGCAGATGGCAAGGGACGCATGACATTCCATACGCTCTTTCCGGGGCTGACTTTGGCTTTTATTTTTGTAAATGCTCCCGTATGGCCGGAGTCGGATGAAAATTCAAATCTAAAGCCTTTGCTGATTAACTATTGCGTTTCAGGCAGAAGTGAATTGCTTCTGGATGACGGCTCCTACATTTACCTGAAGGAAAATGATTTTTGTGTCAGTGAACAGACCGCACAGAAAGAATATATCTTTCCTACGAAGCAGTATCAGGGGATAAAAATATATTTTGACCTGTCACTTCTTTTACAGTCCTGCGGTGAACTTTTGAAATCTTTTTCACTTGACCTCCCTACGCTGGAAAAAAGTTATTGTGGCAACCATAAAACATATATCAACGAAGCGGACAGCGAGCTGGAAAATATATTTCAAAAACTCTGGCGGCTATCCGAAAGACCCTCTGCCTTCCATTTGCAAATCTATACTCTTGAACTTCTCCACCGGCTTCTTAACATGGAAATCCGGCCTCCGAAAACTTGCGGCTTCTACACGGAAACACAGGTTGAAATTGCAAAAAGGGCGGCACAAATCCTTTCTGATGACCTTCGCCAGCACATCCCTGTAAGACAGATTGCAGAACGATTTTCGGTCAGTGAAACCAGCCTGAAAAATTATTTTAGAGGCGTATATGGACAGAATATATCCACCTGGCTGCGGGAAATCCGCATGAACGAAGCCGCAAGACTTCTTTCGGACACAAAGCGTCCGATTGCCGAAATATCTGAACAGATTGGCTACTCTAATCAGGGAAAATTTGCAGCCGTGTTCAAAAAGCAGTTTGGTCTTTCTCCGCTGGAATACCGGCGGTCAAAGAATTTGGAAAACCGATAAGAACAAAGCCGGGATTTGCCACTTGTCAGCAAAATCCCGGCCTTTCTTATGCCTAAAATCTCATGCGGAAATCAACTCTTGAAAAATAACTTCCTCCGCCTGCGCCTTCAGCGTGTTCATCAGCCCCACCCAGCGCATAGGGTCACAGGCTTTCAGTTCCTCCGTGACACCCGCACCTTACCTCGGGCATAGCCTTGGCGGACTTGGGAGCCTTAGGGGCTTTCTCCGATTTCTGGCTGGGAGCGGTTTTCTGCACCGCCTTGCCCTTCTTGCTGGGAGCCTCTTTCTGTCCGGGAGAAGCAGTTTTTTCCTTGTCTGCCTTGGGTGGACGGCTCCGGCGTTTCAGGGACTGGGGGTGCTCCTCCTGCTTGGCTCCGGTCTCCTTGGAAGGAGCGGGAGAAGTCGCCTTTTCCGGGGCTTTTGCCTCCTGCTGGGCGGCGGCCCGCTCTGTGGCCTTCTTCTCGGCCATAATTTCAGAGAAGTTAAAGACCGACACGCTGGCGGCCTTTTGCTCCTTGTGAGCGTCTGCGGCCTTGTCCTGCGGGACGGGGGCCTCCTGTGCGGGAGCTTCGGCCTTCTCCAGGGCGGGAACCTCGGGAGCGGGCTGTTCCTGCTTGGGAACCTGTGCGGCTGCTTCAGGCTGGGCAGGGGCAGGGCCAGCGCCCGGCCCGGTTGTGTCAGTTACGATTTCTGTTTTTTCATCGGCCATTCGCATTTCCTCCTTCTTATTTGATGGCATGAAAAAAGGGCCTGACTTTTTTGCAGTCAAGCCCCGCTTGTAGGGATACCTCCTTCCTCTGCCTATGAAAAAACCGCCCTGTGTCTCACTAGGGCGGTAATTTCAGTAGGTTGGCAGTCCATATTTGGTTGTTTTATTGTGTATCCCTTTGTCCACCGACGCAATCAAAAAGCCAATAATTTCTGGATACCTTCATTGTATTCACCAGTCTTAATTCATATAGATATGAATCGAATTTTTTAATTATTCTTTTTTTATCACATCTATACTTAAGACATCCATCATACGTTTTAGAATCGGAAGCACCTGACCAGCAGCAAATCTTCTTTTAAAAGAACCATTTGAAAAATGATCTTCTCTCAACACCATAGTCAACAATGCTGCACATAAATCATAATCAGCATTAAATACCCTCTTTAATTCTTCAGAACAATTGATTGGTTCTGTAATCATATAATCTCTGTAATTGAGTTTCATATCTCCCATCGAAAGTAATAACTCTGCGTACAGACCTATGTATGGATCTTTTTTCTCAATTATTTCCTGAATCATTTCAATTTTCTCTTCTCTTTTCATTGTCGTCCACCACCTTGAAAATGTATCTTTATATACCGAATATATGTTCCTTTATTTTATCATATTGCGAACATACATTCTAGTATTAAAAATACGAATTTCCAATATCTCTCCTTAACGATTTTAACCGATCTTTAGAAAATTTCTCTTTATACGAAAACAAAGCTATCTATTACTAGATAGCTTTGCTCTGTTCCTAGGCTCTGTTTTATTTTCTTTCCATCTTTTCTTTTGATTACCCATGGAATATTCTGTACACACTTTGTATTTTTCCGTATACAATTTCTACACAATTTTAATGAAATTTTATGAAAAAATACACCATTTTATGGTACTTTTAATCCCTGAATCTGTACACACTTTTTCCTGTTTTTTTCTCGAAAAAGCCTATAAATAAAGGGTTTTTTCTATCGATTATTGATAGCGGTGACTAAGGCATCGATAGATGCGCGGATGATGTCGCTGTCGACGCCAGCGCCCCAGGAAAGGGATCCGTCCGGTTTCTGGATACCTACGTATGCGATTGCTTTGGAGCTTGTGCTCATCTCCAGTGCATGCTCGGTATAGGAAATCAGTGTGTACTGCATGTCGTATGCTTTTTTCAGTGCGTTGCTTACCGCATCCAGACGTCCGTTACCATTTGCTTCGGTTGTGATCACACGACCCTCGAAGGAAGAGGTAACCTGTGTGGTAATGTGTCCGTTCTGCTGGAAATGTACTTTCTGGATATCCAGCGGTTTCTTGACATTTTCGAAAGTCTCTTTGAACAGTTCGAAGATCTCATCCGGATGAAGTTCTTTATGAGTATGATCGGATACTGCTTTTGCTGCGTATCCCATTGCTTCACGCATCTTCGGCGGCAGGTTCAGACCGTATTTTGTTTCCAGAATATAGCCTACGCCACCTTTACCGGACTGGCTGTTGATACGGATAACATTTGCATCGTAGCTTCTTCCGACATCTCTCGGATCGATCGGCAGATACGGAACAGTCCAGTGATCCGGGTCTTTTTCTTCGATCCAGTGCATTCCTTTTGCGATTGCATCCTGATGGGAACCGGAGAATGCGGCAAATACCAGAGAACCGCTGTACGGACTTCTCGGGTCTACGTTCATGCCGGTGAATTTTTCATATTTTTCGCAGATATCAGGCATATCGGAGAAGTCCAGTTCCGGATCTACCCCCTGTGCATACATATTCATAGCCAGTGTGATGATATCTACGTTACCGGTACGCTCACCGTTTCCGAACAGTGTTCCTTCGATACGGTCTGCACCGGCAAGAAGTCCAAGTTCAGAGTCTGCCACACCACATCCACGGTCGTTGTGCGGATGCAGAGATACGATAACATTTTCTCTGTAATTCAGATTGTCGCACATGTACTCGATCTGGCTTGCATATACGTGCGGCATGGAATGTTCTACGGTTACCGGCAGGTTGATGATTGCTTTCTGCTCTGCGGTTGGTTTCCATACATCCAGAACGGCGTTACATACTTCCAGTGCATATTCCGGTTCGGTTCCGGTAAAGCTTTCCGGGCTGTACTCGAACAGGAAGTTTCCGTCTGTCTCATCAGCCAGTTTCTTTAACAGTGCGGCTCCGTCTACAGCGATCTTTTTGATCTCTTCTTTTGATTTGCGGAATACCTGCTCTCTCTGGCTCAGAGAGGTGGAATTGTATACATGAATGATGGCTCTCGGTGCACCTTTTACCGCTTCAAAAGTTTTACGGATAATATGTTCTCTTGCCTGTGTCAGTACCTGAATCGTTACATCTTCCGGAATCAGGTTCTGTTCGATCAGTGCTCTTAAGAATTCATACTCGGTCTCGGATGCTGCCGGGAAACCTACTTCAATTTCCTTAAATCCGATCTTTACCAGAAGTTTGAAGAACTCGATTTTCTGCTCCAGACTCATCGGGATTACCAGTGCCTGGTTACCGTCACGCAGATCCACGCTGCACCAGATCGGAGCTTTCTCTACATACTCTTTCTCTGCCCATTTCATGCATTTTACCGGTGGCATAAAATACTGTCTCACATACTTTTTGTAATTCATCATGTTCCTTGTCCTCCTAAATTTGATTCCCTGCACTGCTCTGGCATCTATCTTCTTTATGGATATGTAAAAATACGTAAAAAAAACTCCGTCTCTCTTTTCAAGAGACGAAGGATTATCTCCTACGCGGTACCACTCTTTTTCATGAATCTCTTCACGCACTCTGCCAGATACGGGTCTACACCTTATATCCTCCCCCGTGATAACGGTGGGGTGCTCCGACTACTCCTACTGGAAATATATTTCGTTCAGGCAGCAGCTCCGAGGGCAGTTCCAAATTCTTCATCCACTGCTTCACACCAGCCAGCAGTTCTCTGAAAGCCGAATTCTCTGTACTCTTCCTCTTCCACGCTTTTTACAAGACAAATCTTATCATAGAAATATGCCGATTGTCAACTGCTTTCTACGGTAAGTTTTGCAATCGGGGCAACAGGATTTGAACCTGCGACCTCACGGCCCCCAGCCGTGCGCGC
>OLQH01001776.1_pt1 | contig 15051 bp, 10 predicted proteins | sample 1672671 | NCBI WGS metagenome assembly OLQH01 (sample SAMEA3136712, study PRJEB25190) | human gut metagenome
CGGATCTTCGGAATACGTTCCGGCTCAAAGAACATATGCTCTGTACGGCAAAGACCGATACCTTCTGCACCCAGTTTTACTGCGTTTTCTGTATCAACCGGTGTATCCGCATTGGTACGAACCTGCAGTTTACGGAACTGGTCAGCCCATCTCATGATACGGCCGAAGTTTCCGCCTACAGAAGCTTCTTCTGTCAGAATGTCGCCTTTATAGATCTTACCGGATGTTCCATCCAGAGAGATGTAATCGCCTTCTTTGAATGTATATCCGCCTAATGTGAACCATTTCTCTTCTTCGTTGATCTTGATCTCTCCGCATCCGGATACACAGCATGTTCCCATACCACGTGCAACTACGGCTGCATGAGAAGTCATACCGCCACGAACTGTCAGGATACCCTGAGCAGCGTGCATACCCTCGATATCTTCCGGAGATGTCTCCAGACGAACCAGGATAACTCTCTCGCCTGCTTCGTGAGCAGCTTTTGCTTCGTCAGCTGTGAAGTAAACTTTACCTGCTGCTGCACCCGGAGATGCCGGCAGAGCGGAACCGATTACTTCGCCTGCTTTTAACGCCTCTGCATTAAAGGTAGGATGCAGTAACTGGTCTAAGGATTTAGCTTCGATACGGCAAACTGCCTCTTCCGGTGTGATCATGCCTTCGTCTACCAGGTCGCAGGCGATCTGGATAGCTGCCGGAGCAGTTCTCTTACCGTTACGTGTCTGCAGGAAGTACAGTTTTCCTTCCTGAATGGTGAATTCCATATCCTGCATATCGCGGTAATGGTTTTCCAGTTTCATAGCCAGCTCCATGAACTGTCTGTAGCATTTCGGCAGATCTTCTGCCAGTTTGCTGATCGGCTGCGGTGTACGAACACCGGCAACAACGTCCTCACCCTGTGCGTTGATCAGGTACTCACCATAGATACCTTTTTCACCTGTGGATGGGTTACGTGTAAATGCAACACCTGTACCGGATGTCTCACCCATGTTGCCGAATACCATTGCCTGTACGTTAACGGCTGTTCCCCAGTCTCCCGGGATGTCGTTCATACGGCGGTATACAATAGCACGCGGGTTGTCCCAGGAACGGAATACAGCTTTTACTGCTCCCAGTAACTGCTCTTTGGGATCCTGCGGGAATTCTTCGCCATTCATCTCCTCAGAGTAGATAGCTTTGAATCTCTGAACCAGCTCTTTTAAATCGTCAACTGTCAATTCTGTATCGTACTGAACGCCTTTTGCTTCTTTTACTTCATCAATGATCTTTTCAAAGAAAGACTTCGGCACTTCCATAACTACGTCAGAATACATCTGGATGAAACGTCTGTAGGAATCATATGCGAATCTAGCGTTTCCGGTTTTCTTAGCAAAACCTTCCACTGCAATGTCGTTCAGACCCAGGTTCAGGATAGTATCCATCATACCAGGCATGGATGCTCTCGCACCAGAACGAACAGATACCAGTAACGGATCTTCATTATCTCCAAATTTCTTTCCCTGAATCTTTTCCAGTTCTGTCAGAGCCTCGAAGATCTGACCCTGGATTTCTTCAGAGATTTTTTTGCCATTGTCGTAATAGTTTGTACAAGCTTCAGTTGTAACAGTGAAGCCCTGCGGAATCGGCATACCTAAGTTGGTCATTTCTGCCAGGTTGGCACCCTTACCACCGAGCAGGTTTCTCATGTTGGCGTTTCCTTCACTAAATAAGTAAACCCATTTTGCCATTTTGAACATTCCTCCTAAAAGTAGTTGTATGACTTGTACAGAGAAGCGTATCCCCCTCTGCCGTATCACGCCGGCGGGCAAAGCCCGCACACAACCTATTTTAATCATTTTGGGAATATTAGTCAAGTAAGAATGGTAAAAATCATGAAAATTGGGGGTTTCCCATGATTTTATAGAAAAAGCAGTCCGAAATTCGTCATTTCGGACTGCCTGTGCTTACGGAAGCTGTTTTCCTGCTGCCATGTATAAAGCATACCACTCTTCTCTGGTGAGTTTTACATCAGATGCCTGACAGATCCCGCGTATTCTTTCCTGACTGGTACTGCCCACGATGGTCTGTATCCTGGCAGGATGGCGGAGGATCCAGGCGACTGCAACTGCGTTGTTTGTGACCTGATATTTTTCCGCAAGTTCATCTATCAGGCGGTTCAGCTCCGGAAATTTATCGCAGTTGAGGAATACTCCCTCAAACATCCCGTACTGGAACGGTGACCAGGCCTGAATAGTGATGCCTTTCAGCCGGCAGTATTCCAGAACGCTTCCGTCCCTGTTGGCACCTGCGTCATTGTGTACATTCACATTGATCCCGGAATCGATGATATCGCAGTGGGCAATGCTGAACTGAAGCTGGTCTATCAGTATCTTTCCGCCGCAGTATTGGTTCAGAAGTTCCATCTGCATGGCATTCTGGTTGCTGACGCCAAAACAGCGCACCTTCCCTGATCTTTCCAATTCTTCAAAAGCCTCTGCCACTTCTTCCGGTTCCATCAGAGTATCCGGCCGGTGCAGCAGCAAGATATCAATATAATCTGTCTGAAGGCGTGCCAGACTTTTGTCCACAGACTCCAGAATATGCTTTTTAGAAAAATCATAACAGATGCCCGGGCGAATGGCACATTTAGTCTGAATGATCATCTTTTCTCTGATGCCTGGGTCTATGGCCTGTCCGAAAACCTGCTCTGCCTCGCCTCCTGCATAGATATCCGCATGGTCAAAAAAATCAATCCCGCAATCCATAGCTGTATCCACCAGGTTTCTGACTTCCTTTACAGATGGAAGGCCTGTGATTCTCATACACCCCAGTCCTATCTCTGACCCACTGATCTTCCCTTTTCCAATTTCAATTTTTTTCATTTTGCTGTTCCCCTTTCTCTGTCTCAATCTATGCCGGGAAAACTGTGCCGGCATCTCGTTTTTTTACAGCTTATCAAGTTTTTGCAAGGCTTTCACATAAATGCGCACTGCCATTTTCAGACTGCTCACCGACTGTACCTCATCCGCGCTGTGGCAGTCCCCGTGTCCTTTCGGCAGTTCGGCCTCCTTCCTATTAAAATCCAGTCCGGGGCCGAAACCCACCGCATTTGGAATCTTTCTGGCATATGTCCCTCCGCCCATCACATACGGTTTTTTCCCGTCTTTCATCACTTCCTCATAGGCCTCTGTAAGACAGGTGACAAGCGGTGTATCCTTATCCACGTAAGAAGGTGGATCATCCTCATATCTGCGGATGGAAAACCCGTATTTTCCGGCTTCATTTCCCAGCTTCTCCAGGATCTCTCCTACTTTTGCTGTAACCGGATATCGGATATCCATCCCAAGAACAATCCTTTCCCCCTCCGCCTTCACAACCGTGCCCGATGCGGTGAGCACACCGGAAATATGATCCTCACAGTCTATGTTAAGTTCCCTGCCAAATCCTTCTCCACAGGCCTTTTTCAAAAACTCCAGCACTGCCTTTTCTCTTTCGGAGAGAATGCAGGCCTCTGTGCATTCATCCGCTATTTTCTCTGCCAGTATTCCCAGAGCATTTTTCGCTCCCAGGGGAAATGCCGCATGTCCGGAAATCCCCTTCGTCTGTATGGTTTTTTGCCCCCCGTCTGCAAGCCGGATCTCGGCAGACGCATATGCCGGGATGCTGTTTGAAGCGCTTCCTCCCGCAAGGATCATGTTTCCGTCAAGTCTTTCAGATATTAATTCCACCCTGCAGATGCCTTTTTCCCCATAACATACAGGAAAAGCGCAGTCTGTCACAAAAGAGAGATCCGGGGCCGGGTTTTCTTTTAAATATGAAGTCACATCTTCCATATCCAGTTCTTCCCTGCATCCCAATATCTGCTGAAATGTCACAACCGGGACAAAACCTTTTTCTTTCAAATACCGCATGGCGTACAGGAAGGCTATCACCGGCCCTTTGTTATCCTGTACACCTCTGCCTATCAGTATATCACCTTTTCTGGTACAGGCAAAGGGGGGATACAGCCAACCGTTTCCCTCAGGCACCACATCCAGATGTCCCCAGATCCCTACGGTTTTTCTGCCAGTCCCATACTGGATGACCGCACATTTATCCTGAAAAGAACGACAGGGAAAGCCATATCTTTGGCCTATTTCCAGTATCTTTAAAAGGACCTCCCGGCACGCTTTCCCATAGGGCGCACTGCCCTTTCGTCCCCCGGAAATACTGGGTATCTCCACCAGGGAGGCTATATCCTCCACCATGTCATTTTCTTTTTCTGAAAGCCACACATCCAGTTCGCGGTCCACTGCCGAAGTCTCCATAATATTCCCCCTTTATATCTTCTGTTTCTCCAGCATCAGGTCTAGAATGATCCTGTTCGTATCCTTCATACCCCAGTTTCCCAGGATTCCCAGATTCTCCAGTGTCTTCTCCGCATTGACATGCACAATTCCGTCATGGCTGTCTGCTCCGCTTCCGTTCAGCGCCATATTGGCTGCCCGGACAGCAGACTGGACCGCAGTGGCTATTTTCAGGGCACATCCGGGCTTTGCCCCGTCACAGACAACCCCTGAAATATCCGCCACCATACTGTTGATCGCCCAGGTCATCTGTGCGTATGTCCCGCCCAGCATAAAAACGATCCCGCAGGCCACACCCATGGCAGAGGAAATGGAGCAGCCGCAGAGAACGGAAAGTCTGCCCAGATAGTGTTTAGTATGTACCGTGAGCAAAATGCTGAGAGCCAGAGCACGCAGGATCTTCTCCTCCCCCAGTTCCAGCTTCTCACCAACAGCCGCGATGGGAATTGTGGCTGTCAGGCCCTGATTCCCGCTTCCGGCTGCACTCATCACAGGTTTTTCACATCCCGCCATCCGTGCATCTGCGGCAGCCGCTGTCATGGCCGCCGCATAGTTGGCGGCATCCTGTCCCACAAGCCCGTTTTCTGTACCGTCCATGAGATTCTTTCCCACCTGCAGACCATATTTGTGGCTGATCCCTTCCAGAGCAATCTCTCTGTTGATCTGTATGACCTCTCTTAAAAATCCCAGATTCTCTAGAGCCGTGTGTTCTGAAAAATCCAGGATTTCTTCAAGAGTAACCGTATATGGTTCCTCTGCAGTCTCTTCCGCTTTTCTTATTTTCCGCTCCTTCCGGTAACAGACCCTGCCGTTTTTTTCTACATATGTAATATTTTTATGTGCCTCTGCCGTGATTGCCTTTGCCGTCTCAGCGCCTGCCCGCACCTGTACCTCAATATAGATTTTTTCCTCTGTGGAAGCCAGCTCTATCCTGACTTTCCCCTCCTCTGTCATTGTCTTTGCCTGTCTCTTTTTTTCAGGACTGATACCGCTTAGTATCATCAATTCCTTCTCGGGGCTGGCAGACAATGCGCCCAGTGCCACCGCAATATCAAGACCCGTCATACCGATGCCCGGAATTCCCACATTCATGGCATTTTTCAGAATATACTGGCTTGTCCTGACAAGGATCTCCTCCGGTATACATCCCAGGCATTTTGCAGCACAGGCTGCTGTCAGCGCTGCCGCCGCAGGCTCTGTACATCCCAGCGCCGGAGCGATCTCCCTGTGCAGCAGGCTCTGATAAAATCTCCTTCTGCTCTCCTCCATGTTCTGTCCTCTCTCAATTTTCCTTTAGGCTCTGACACCTGAATTTTCTGGGTGTCATCCCTGTCTCCTGTTTAAATATCCGTATAAACTGGGAGGTATCGTTATACCCCACCATAGACGCAATATCCGTGATGGAGTAAGCGTCCCTCTCCAGTAGTTCTCTCGCTTTTTCCACCCTTAAACGGCGGATATATGCGGAATAGCTGATACCTGTTTTCTCTGTAAAGAGATGGCTCAGATAGGCCGCATTCATAAAAAAAACTTTTTCCGCCAGCATTCTGACCGAGATATCCATGTGATAATTTTTCTGTGCATACTCCTTCATGCCCCGGATAATATCTTCCCCTTTAGAAGACCGGACTTCCGGACCGCAGGCACAGTATTCCAAAGCAGTCTCCAGAAGCCTTGATTTCATCTCCTCCATGTTGGCAAAATCTATCAGACGAAGTCTGGGTATGGGCCTGCCAGCTGCCTGATGGATCATCAGAGCGGCCTGTGCCAGAAATATCTCCAAACTGTCCACATGGATCCTTCCTTTTTCCCCCATATCACGAAAAATCTCGCTAAATGCAGACTGTATCCTGTCCCTGCTCTTTCTCTCCAGAGCTATCTGCAGGAAATTTTTCTGTTCTTCTGTCATTTCATATTTCACTGCTTTTATTTTGGCAAGCTCACGGTATTCCAGCAGATGCTCATCACTGTAAATCCTGTTCTCCGCCGCCGCAGTTGCCTGGGCAAGAGCGGACTTCAGTTCTCCCGGCTCCTGACATTCTGCGCTTATGCCCAGATAGCATTCATATCCCTCTTTGGGAAGCTTCTGGACAATGCGCTTCTGCCGAAAACGGCTCTGTCCGTCTGCCCCCATAACCATCATCCAGATGTCTTTCTCAAGCTCTATCAGTCGAAAAGCAGTCCAGACCTCCTGCCCGTATATATTGTGCAGCCACAGCATGAATTCCTCCCGGTCCGGATACTTTCTCCCCGCAAACCAAAGCACCAGCACCTGGTATTTCCAGAAAACTTTGCCAAACATGCGCTCTGCCAGCAAGTCCTTTCCTGCATCCTCCTCCTGTACACTCTGGGCGATAAATCTGGTCACAATATCCTTTCCCGAGAACATGGCATGTTCCTTTTTTCTGGTGCTCTGCTGCCTGAATTTCATCAGAAATTCTTCCAGTTCCGCATCCTCTATGGGCTTCAGGAGATATCCCTCTGCCCCGAATTTTATAGCTGATTTTGCGTACTCAAAATCAGCATACGCGCTAACCATGATAACTTTTGCTTCCGGGTCTTCCCTTTTGATCTCCCGGAGCAGTTCCAGACCGTCCATTTTAGGCATACGGATATCTGTAAATACCAGGTCAGGCTCCTCCTGTCTGAAAAGAGCAAGTCCCTGCTCCCCGTTCTGGGCCTCCAGGATATGGAATTCCCGTCCGAAATCCAGTTCCATAATCTGCTTTTTCATGGATTTCCTGGCATAAATTTCATCCTCTGCAATCAGTATTTTCATCATCTGCGTATACCCTCTCTCCAGCGGCAGGAGGCGCGCAAGGCGAACTTCCCGCTGTCATAAACTCAGAGTCCGGTCTGCCGGATCTGTACGCCTAAATGCGGCTGTTTAAAAGAAGTTTACCCTTTGACAGAGCCGGCTGTCAAACCTTTTATTATATGTTTTTGTCCCATACAATAGACAATGAGCATGGGCAGCATAGACATAAGGTAGGCCGTAAATGCCATGGTGTAATTAAAGGAATATTCCGTCTTAAAATTGTACTGGAACAGGGGAAGTGTCCAGATATCTTTGGAACGGTTCAGAATAAGCAGCGGCAGCATAAAGTCATTCCAGATCCAAAGAAGATCCATAATAAGCAGCGTAGCCAGCATAGGCTTAACAAGCGGAAGTACGATCTTAAGATAGGTCTGGAACACATTACAGCCATCCATATAAGCCGACTCTTCAATCTCAAACGGCAGCCCTCTGATATAATTTACAAAAAGGAATACTCCCTGAGTCAGGCTGTATGCCGCATAGAGCAAGATCAGTCCCTGACGGTTCAGCATATTGAGATTTGTCATTAGTTTTGTCACCGGGAGCATGATCACCTGGGATGGGATAAAAAGCCCCATAAGCAGATAATAATACACGCCTTTATAATACTTTTTATTAAAATTTCTGGCTATGGCATAGGATACCGAGGGAACCAGCATCAGGATAAGCCCCACGGATACGGCTGAAATAATCAGGGAATTTTTAGCAAATATCCAGTAATTATTATTCTGGAACAGCTCCTTAAAATTGTGCAGATTCAGCCCTGAGGGAAGGGCAAAAAAATCTTTTCCCGCTTCCTCCAATGTTTTAAAAGAGTTGATGACAACCAAATACAGCGGAAACAGAATCAGGAAAAGTCCCATAAGGATCAAAAGATTTCTCAGAATGATCCATCCCATGCCTTCCTTTTTTGCTTTCATTCGTGGACCCCTCCTTTACTGGTAAGCTTTAACTGGGTCAGAGAAAAGACCGCTACAACCAAAAAGAGTACACACGCCTCTGCATTGGCCATGGAAAACCTCATGTTCTTAAACGCGTCATTGTAGATCAAGATTCCGATCACTTCCGTAGACCGCACAGGACCTCCGCCTGTCAGCGCAAACGGGAAATCAAAGGACGTAAATCCCTGTTTGATCATAAGCACCAGATTCACAGTCAGTGTCGGCACCAGATACGGGAAGGTCACGAACCGGAATCGCTGAAAAGGTGTAGCGCCGTCCATCTTAGCCGACTCATACTGCTCATCAGGGATCTGCTGCAGACCAGCCACAAAGATTACCGTTGGAAGTGCCACAGCCTGCCAGATATGTACAAACACCACTGCGGGAAGAGCTGTTTTTCCTGTCATGAGAAGGCTCTGTGACAGCCACCCAATGCCAAGAGCCTGTCCCACCAGAGGAACCACTCTGTAAAAAAGCTGGTCCCAGATAAGGGCAATGGTGATTCCTCCGATCATTGCCGGAACAAAAAACACAGATTTCGTAAATGTCTTAAACCTTTTCAGTGAATTCAGCGACAGGGATAGTGCCAGGGACAGTGTCACAACCCCCGCCACTAAAAGGATGCTGTAGCACACGGTAGTTTTCAGAGAACCCCAAAAGTTCGGATTTTTAAACAGGGATATATAGTTTTTAAAACCTACAAGATTAAATGTTGTGGACATGCCGTCCCAGTCTGTGAAGCTGTAGCGGATACCATTTACCACAGAATATACATAAAAGAAGCTGTAAAGTACCACCGGTATCAATGTGAAGCTGAAATATATCCATTTTCCGGAGCCTTTTTTCTTCCATTCTGTATTCATTTTGACCAACCCCTTTCTATTATGTAACAAACGGCAGGCCGATGCCGGCACTGCCGTTTCTCTGTACGTTCTTTCTTATTCCGCTGATGTGATGGCGATGGATTCATCCATCTGTTTCAGATAATTATCCACATTTTTCTCACTCCAGAAACCCTGGGTCACATTATAGAGGTCAGTCACCACATTGTTGTCAATGGTGGAAGCCATCCAGTCATGTACCTGCCCGTCGGAAATAAGCTCCAGCATTGGCTGTACCCCTTCATCTTTGTGGACCACGCCTGTGATACAGGAGGGCGCGCCCTCTGCGTCACAGAAAAGCTGTGCGTTTTCCGGCTGTGCCAAAAATTCCAGGAACCTGTAAGCGCCTGCTTTTTCCTCCTCAGATGCCTTAGCTGAAATGCAGACAGCCGCATCAATACTGGATAAGGTGTTGGTTGTCTCTCTTGTGTCATTGGGTAGAGGGAAAACTCCCAGTTTCAAATCAGGATTTGCGATCATGATCGTACCGCGGGCATAGGAGCCTGTTATGCACATTGCGTACTGCCCATTGGCAAAATTTTCATAACACTGCATGTCGGAAAGGGCAAGAGCATCCTCATTGCTGTAGTCCAGCAGGGTAAGCATTTTCTCTGCAACCAGCTTAAAGCCTTCGTCTCCTTCAATGCTGCTTTCTCCTGCAACGGTCTTCTCAATAGTCTCCACACCCTTTGGATCAAAGGCAACCGTACAGCACTGGAAGGTATGTCCTACACGGCCCGGATCCTTTCCGTGAAGACCAAGAGGAGTGACTCCTTTTTCCTTCAGGGCATCACATACACCGGTAAATTCTTCCCAGGTCTTGGGCACCTCCAGATTGTTCTCCTCAAAAATTTTCATGTTATACCATACACCCATATAATTGCGGCTGAAAGGAAGCGCATAGTATTTTCCGTCTTCCTGTTTTGTCATATCAAGAGCTGACTGCTCCACATTTCCCAAAAATTCCTGCTCAGACAGATCCTGCACATAGCCGTTTGCCACCTTCTGATGGAACTGGAGCTGTGTGGGAAAATCTGTAAAGACCACCGGTATATCACCGGATGCCACACGTGATGTAAGGACAGTGGGGGCGTCAGGCACCGTATTCATCTCGATCTTGATATCCGGATTCTGCTCATTGAATTTGTCAATAATATTCTGGTAGCCTACCTGGGCAGCTTCCTCTGATTTCTGCTGGAAAAACTCCAGTGTCAAAACATCTTTTCCGCTGTCCTCTTTCCCTTCTGTCTTATCCTGTGAATCTTCTTTTTTATTTTCTTCCTGAGTATCCTTTGGCTCTTTCACACCGCTGCTGCAGCCTGCCAGACTGGAAACTGCCATGGCTGCGCACAATAAAACCGCTAATTTCTTCTTCATGATCATTCTTCTCCTTTTTTGTATGTATGTGCTGCTTCAACTGCCTCCCGGATGTGATCAAGGCGGATTCCCTCACCCTGTATGGTGCAGTCTGCTCCGATCATGATCCCTCTGGTACCAAAACATTCCAGCACTTCGTGTACCTCTTTTCGTATCTCTTCTTTTGGTCCATGCAGAATATTTCCCTTGTTGTTCAGACCGCCGAGAATGGCGCAGGAAAAATGCTCTCTTCCCTTTTCCAGGCTATAGCCATTGTCCTTGACCGACCAGTTTGCCAGGTCTGCGGGATAGTCATAAAACCAATCTACATGTGTACGGAACGCATATTCAGGTTCCCCGCAGATGTGAAGGATATTATATTTTTCCTCTATGTTCTCAGCTACCTGTAAAATCTGAAGATCAAAGGGGCGCACCAGATATTCCCACTCTTCTTTAGAAAATCTCCCTTCTTCTCCGAACTGCGCAGAGTAATAGATACCGTCCGCACCGGCTTCCAGATAAGCTGCCGCCCAAGCCTCAAGAGAGTCTGCCAGATTCTGAATACCTGCCCTGACTGCCTCCGGTGCCTCCTTGCTGTACTTCATGAGAACCTCATCTCCAAATGCGATGGAAGCCGCTTTGAAAGGCCCGAACATTGTCTGGAAGATCAGTACATCATCACCTGCCCTCTGTCTTATGCCCCGGATAACATCTGTCATCTTTTTCAGTTCATCACTGTCTGTTCCCCTGATGCCAATGTGATACCAGTCCTCAGCGCAGTGTATTTCACCTGTAACCGGATATGGATAGTCCTGCATGATTTTTATGATATCCATATCGGTTTCCTCATAGAGCTTTAAATGCTCCTGGATCATCTCCTCCACTGAAAAGTCAGGTTTATAGTGGAACCAGAAACCTGCTGGTACGAAGTCTGTTTCCTCCTGTTTCATAACTGCTTTTACACGCTGTGCCTTGTTCATTTTCATTTCCCCCTGTTGTATTTTATGCCCTCATTATACCTAAGTAAAAGTCTGTAAAATAGAAATTTTCTTAGATAAAATATATAATCATTTTTAGTTTTTGGCAGGTTTTTTATCTATTTCTTCCTCTCTTCTTGAATTTATGAGGTTTTCATTCTATAATTTCAACAGATTGAATCACAGGAGATGCAGAATGAAACTACAAAATTTTTCTTACAGAACCCAGATATTCTTTTCCTCGCTGCTGCTGGTCATCCTGCCGACTATTATTCTGGGCATTGCCACAGCTAACAGGACTTCCAATGAGGTGCAGGAAGATTTCAGCCGCTCCATGGACACCATCACCACACAGGCAAACCTGACACTGGACACCCTCCTTCAGGACGCCACCAAGGTTGCGGATCTGCACATCTTGAATAAGGATATCCGAAAGGCAATGATCACCAATTATAAGGATGATCTGCTCAGCTATTCCCAGAACAGTTATCTCTTTTCCTCTCAGCTAATACAGGCCAACCGGCTGAATTCCAATGTGACTACCTGTATGTTCAAAAACCGGTACGGCTACACCTTTGAATACAACATTCCCAATGTGAAGGACCAGTATGCCATTCTGGATCACATGGATGAGTGGGCAGAGATTGCCAGGGATTCTGATTATTACACGTATTTTGCTCCGGTACAGCAGTCCTCCACTGTCAAAAAAAGTATTCTCCCTATGGTGAAGGTCCTGTATGACAGCTTTACCTTTAAAGAGATTGGTTCCTGTTATGTGGGCATCAATTTTTCCGCAGTGGAAAATATCGCCAATTCCGCACAGACACAGAGCAATGTTATGCTCATATACAACGCCGACGGCGGACTTGCCTACTCTTCTGATGAGGACTTTATAACAAAGGATGCCTCTGGCGATCTGAAAAAAGCTATACGAAATTTCAATCAAAGGATCACTAAGGAAAGCTCTGTGCGGACAGAAAAATTAACCGTAGGCTCTGATTCCTATCTGATCAACGGCTGCTATAACAAGACCACCGGCTGGCATATCGTACATTTTATGAATAATTCCCTGATCACTCAGGCTTACCGGAATAACTTATATCACTATGCAGGTATCTTTCTCCTGGCGATCTTCCTGGGTCTGATACTGGCTGTACTTCTCTCCAGGGGGCTGACCCGCTCCATTCGGCAGCTCTGTGAAAAGATTGATTCCAGGGATACCACCAACTATAGTGATATTACTGTGGAGGGGAGGATTTCCAATCAGGAACTGCAGAAGGTGGTACACAGCTTTAACCGTTTGAACAGCCGTCTGACCCAGAGCATACAGCAGAATTATCAAAGCTGTCTGAATGAACAGCAGATGCACATTCAGGTTCTTCAGGCACAGATCAACCATCACTTTCTCTATAATACCCTGAATGTTATAAAATCACTGGCTGATATTCATAACGTGCCTGAGATCAAGACCATTGCCATGTGTATGTCTGAGCTGCTGCGCTACAATCTGAAGAAGGTCCCTATTGTGCTGTTAAAAGAGGAATTATTACAGATCCAGCGCTATATGACCATTCAAAACATACGGTTTCCGGGGAAATTTTCTTTTGATTATGACGTTCCCGATGAATTTCTGGGGCTTGAGATCCCTGCATTTATTCTTCAGCCTTTCGTGGAAAATGCTGTCAGCCATGGTTTTTCTGAAAAGGAAGAAAACTGTTATATCAGCATAAGCGCCAACCTGGAAGGAAACACCCTGCATTTCCTCATTGCAGACAATGGGCAGGGAATGGAAGAAAAGGAACTGACAGAACTGGTGGATTCTCTGAATAAAGAGATTGATTTTCCTGCTGACACTGCCTCACATCATTCAATAGGCATACGGAACGTACAGCAGCGGATCCAAAGCTATTACGGAAGGGAATACGGACTCACCATTGAAAGCTTTCCCGGACAGGGTACATTGATCGACATTGCCCTTCCCTATGGGAAGAAACCTGTGATACCCTGTGTAAATCAAAAAAATACAGAATAAAACACCGGATGCATCAACGCTTCCCCAAGCATTGATGCATCCGGTTTCTATATTGATATACCTTCTCTTTTCCCCAAAATCAATAACCGTTCTATTTCCGTTTCATCTTCAGCACAAGATGTCTTGGCAGACCGTTTACCATGATAGGCTGATAATCTCCCTGGATCAACGGTTTTACATAGTCCACGAAATCTTTTGTCACATATGTGGCGTCTTTGTTCATCCAGGTTCTCGGAACCAGCTTCTCCTCGTTGGCGATCCTGTGCACGTCATAGATTCCTGTGGCACTCATGTACGGGTCATCAGACACACGGTCGATCACAACCATCTTGCCTGTATCTCCTTCGTCTGCCGCTTTGACAGCAGCACCGCCTACCATAAACGCCTCGTCAATATCCACACGGGATGCCATATGGGAAGCACTTCTCTGAAGTGTGGAGAGTTCCACGGCCCTTGTCTTGCATCCACACTCTGCTGCCAGGAAATTGGCCAGATAGGTGGCTGTTCCCTGAAGCTGTTTGTGGCCAAAGGCATCCACATAATCTCCCACGCTGCCAAGCTCACATACATAGCGGCCGTCAGCCAGCCGTATACCCTCGGAAACAGCAATAACAACAGAGGGCTTTTTAGCCAGAAGTTCACGTACCTTAGTGCCGAACTTTTCAATGTCAAAAGACAGTTCCGGAAGATAGATCAGATCAGGGCCTGCACAGTCCTCGCCCTTTGCAAGTGCAGAAGCACCTGTCAGCCATCCGGCATTGCGTCCCATGATTTCTACAATGGATACAAGTCCTTTCGTGTATTCCAGACAGAAACTGTCACGGATGATCTCCTTTACGGATGTGCCGATATATTTGGCGGCGCTTCCGTATCCGGGAGTGTGGTCAGTGAGCGCGAGGTCGTTGTCTATCGTTTTCGGACAGCCCACAAAACGGGTATGATGTCCTGTAACTATGGCGTAATCGGAAAGCTTCTTGATGGTATCCATGGAGTCATTGCCGCCGATATAAATGAAAGCTTCGATATCAAGCTTATCCAGAATCTCGAAAATTTTCTCGTATACGTCCATGCTTTCATGGATTTCAGGGAGCTTAAAGCGGCAGGAGCCGAGGAAAGCTGCGGGGGTTCTCTTAAGTAATTCTGCGTCCAGTTCGGTTTTAATATAATCGGCCATGTCTATATATCTTTCCTGCATCAGGCCCTGAATCCCATGCAGCATGCCGTATACTTTGTTTGCTCCGCGGTCCTTGGCTGTGCGGTACACTCCGGCGAGGCTTGAATTGATTGCTGCTGTTGGTCCGCCTGACTGGCCGACGATTACGTTTCCTTTCATGTCTGTTACCTCCGTCTTTAAATTATAGTCGTCTGCGTTTTCCTGAGAAGAAAACGATACATATTAATAGTTTAGTGCATAATGACAAATTTGTAAACGATAAAAAAGAAAAAGTGGTGAAAATGCCCAAATTCAATCCCTGGAAGTTGAATGGGTGAATGTGAAAAGGCGGGTTTATGAAGGCATTCTATGTACAGAATGCCCCAAAAATGCTATAATATTGGACAAAGTGAAAAAAGCCCCTGTGAAAAGGGACTGGTTTTAGGAGGATGACGAAATGCATCAGTATGACTATCTGATAGCGGGAGCCGGGCTGTACGGCGCTGTGATGGCACACGAACTGAATAAAAGAGGGAAGAAGTGTCTTGTGATTGACAGGCGTGACCAC
>OLQH01001779.1_pt1 | contig 15042 bp, 12 predicted proteins | sample 1672671 | NCBI WGS metagenome assembly OLQH01 (sample SAMEA3136712, study PRJEB25190) | human gut metagenome
CGGCGTGCGCCAGCGCCACATTGACCAGGCCCAGAGCGTCAATCTCTACATCACCAACGACTACACCATGCGCCAGGTGCTTTCTCTGTACATTGAGGCATGGGAGCAGGGGGTAAAGACCCTTTACTATATCCGCAGCAAGTCCCTGGAGGTGGAAGAGTGCGAGAGCTGCGCTTCCTGACATTCCGTGTAACGACAACAAATCGACAAGAATGGAAACGAAAACATTGAAGAAAAACGCCCTGTTCAATCCGGAGGGCGATACGGACCTGGCGTTGCGGCGCATGATCGGCGGCAATACGACCAATTTGAACGATTTCAACAACATGCGGTACAAATGGGTCAGCGACTGGTACCGTCAGGCCATGAATAACTTCTGGATACCGGAAGAGATCAACCTCACGCAGGACACGAAGGATTACCCGCTGCTCACGCGGGCCGAACGGACGGCTTACGACAAGATTCTGAGTTTTCTGGTTTTTCTGGATTCCCTGCAAAGCAACAACCTGCCGACCGTGAGCGAATACGTGACGGCCAACGAGGTGAACCTCTGCCTGCACATCCAGGCTTTCCAGGAGTGTGTCCACAGCCAGAGTTACAGCTATATGCTCGATACGATATGCAGCCCTGAAGAGCGCAACGACATTCTGTATCAGTGGAAGACGGACGGGCATCTGCTGCGCCGCAACCAGTTTATCGGCGATTGTTACAACGATTTCCAGCGGCACCAGACCGGTTCCACGCTGATGAAGACGGTCATCGCCAATTATATTCTGGAGGGGATCTATTTTTACAGCGGTTTCATGTTTTTCTATAATCTGAGCAGAAATGGAAAGATGCCGGGATCCGCTCAGGAGATCCGTTATATTAACCGGGATGAGAATACGCATCTCTGGCTCTTCGGAAATGTGATCCGGGAATTAAAGAAAGAAGAACCGCAGCTTTTTACAGAAGAGAACGTGTCTCTGTTGCGGGCAATGATGCGGGAAGGAGTGGAGCAGGAAATTGCCTGGGGACATTATGTGATCGGTGATCAGATTCCGGGCCTGACAGGAGAAATGATCACAGACTACATTCAGTATCTGGGAAATTTACGGCTTAGCAGCCTGGGATTTGAGATTCTCTATCCGGGAAAAGAGACGGAGCCGGAGAGTATGCGCTGGGTGGGGCAGTATTCCAATGCCAATATGGTAAAGACAGATTTCTTTGAGGCAAAGAGTACAGCTTATGCAAAGAGCACGGCGCTGGTGGATGATCTGTAAGATAAGAGGAGGTTCAAAAAATGGATACAGACCAGGAGTCCCTGACCAGCATCCATTTTTTTGTTATCGCTTTTTCATCCTGCTTTTGGCAGAATCGGCAAGGCATTCCATCTTCCGAAGCGCTTTGGACGCGGCGCGGGAGGCGTTTTTGCCTGCCATCTCTCCCAGGTCTTCCGCCTGATCTTTCACAGCGCCCGCCAGTTCGCCGGCGGCCTCCATCAGACGCTCTGCCTTTTTCTTAACTGCTTTTTTTCCCACATTTCCACCTCCGTTTCTGATGGGTCTGCCTTAGTAGTATGTCGGAGGCGGGAGGAAAATAAACAGGAAAACTCAGGCTTTTTTGTAAAGAGAAGCAATCATGGCTATGATCTCTTCCTGAGTGAACCGGCTGCTGTCGATGCAGAGATCATACTGGGAGAGATCCATCCAGTCGCTGTCTGTGAAATATTCGTAATAGTAGCGCCGCTGCTTATCCATTTTTTTAATCAGGGCGCGGGCGTTCTTCTCTTCCCGGCCAAGGCGCTCCATTACGACTTTGGTGCGGTACTCCATGGGAGCATAGATAAAGATGCGCAGTGCACGATCCTGCAGCAGATAGTTGGCGCAGCGTCCTACGAGAATGCAGGGTTCCTTTTTGACCAGTTCTTCGATGATCTGGCTCTGAGTTTCAAAAAGAACATCATTCATTGGGTTAAAGCGGTACTGCGGAGCCATCTGGATCGCATCGTCTACCGGATAAACCCAGCGGCTGGCCCGCTTTTCATCTACTTTTACCAGCTCTTCGTAGGGAATATTCTGTTTTTCACTGGCAAGCTGAATCAGTTCCTTGTCGTAGTAATGAATTCCCAGATGTTCGGAGAGTGCTTTGGCGATCAGACGTCCGTTGCTGCCATACATACGATTGATTGTGATAATACGATTATTCATATAGAAACCCCCTTTGCAAGTTATGAAACAGCTCTTGGTTTTATGAAAGTATTATAGCACAAATTAGGAAAAATGTCTGCTAATTTACAGAAAATTTTGCGGCGAATTTTTGGGATCCGGAAAAAGCTGCAGGTTGACTTTATTTTGAAGAAAAGGTAAAATATTTACTAAATAATGGACAAAGGAGCAGTACAATGGCGACGATTAAAGAAATTGCCGAAATGGTGGGAGTGTCTAATGCGACAGTTTCAAGAGTACTGAACTATGATGAGGGGATTTCAGTCAGTCCGGAGACCTGGACAGCAATTTTTCAGGCGGCAGAAAAGATTGGCTATAAAAAAAAGGTGATTTATCCTAAGATAGAAAACGTGATCCTCCTTTATTGGATAGAAGGGAAAGATGAACTGGAAGATGTTTATTATCAGTCTATCCGCAGAGAACTTTTGAAACAGGCAAAAAAGACAAATATTCAGCTGCAGGTTATTACCAGAAAGGAAGGACTTGAGGCAATTCCCCAGGAGGCGGCAGCTTTTGTAGCTATCGGGCAGTTTGAGAGAAGAGAATTGAGGAAACTCTATAAACTCTGTAAAAGAGGAGTTTTTATTGACAGTTCTCCCGATGAAAAATTATTTGATTCTGTACGTCCGAATCTGGATTCTTTTGTGACGCAGATGGTAGATTATTTTGTGGAGAACGGGTATAAGAATATTGGCTTTGTAGGAGGAAAAGACAGAAATCTGGATACAGGGATGCCTTCTATGGATGTGCGGGAATGGTCTTTCCGGCAGAGCATGGAGTATTATGGACTGCTGGACGAAAAATATATTTTCATTACAGAAGAATATACCGTTTCGGAAGGTTATCGTGCCGGGAAAAAGCTGGCGGAAGAGGGAAGAGTACCGAAGGCTGTCTGTGTAGCCAGTGATACGCTGGCAGTGGGACTTCTGCAGGCATTTAATGAATTTGGAATACAGATTCCAAATCAGGCTGCGGTATTCAGTATTAATGATGTAAGCGTTGCGCGATATGTATCTCCGCCGCTTACTACCTTTCATATTGATGTTCCGATCCTGTGTGAAACAGCGCTTGATTTATTGAGGGGAAGAGTTCTTCACGGAGGAAAGATAACAAAAGCAGTTTTTATTAATGGAATTCCGGTTTTTCGGAAAAGCTGTTAGAACAAAAGAGGATGTTAAAGGAAATACAAAGGATAGTTTTTGTGTTTTTTTGACAGCCTCTTTTTTGTGCAGAATCCCCTTTTTGCCTTGACAATTCGGTGGAATAATGATATATTATGTATAGTAAATAATTTACTAATAATATAATAATATATTTACTGAAAAGAAGAAGGGGGATGAGAAAAATGGATTTTATCAAAGGAGCGGATATCTCCATGACAAGAGAACTTGAAGAACATGGAGCTGTTTATCGCTGGAAAAGGGAAGAAAAAGATCTTTTTGAGATTCTGAAGCTTGCCGGAGTTAATCTGATACGCCTGCGCCTGTGGAATAATCCTTACAGTGAAGAGGGAGAGGCTTATGGAGGCGGCACAAATGATTTAAAGACGGTAATGGAACTGGCAAAGAGAGCAGCGGATCAGGAAATAGCAACGATGCTGGACTTTCATTACAGTGATTTCTGGGCTGATCCGGCAAAGCAGATAAAACCAAAGGAGTGGGAGGGGTTTGAGGAAGAAGAACTGGAAAAAGCTGTTTATGAATATACAAAAGATACACTTGAGAAATTGAAGAGAAACGGGAACCTGCCAGCATATGTGCAGGTGGGAAATGAGATTACAAATGGTTTTTTGTGGCCGGAAGGCAGAGCAGAAAATACAGAGACTATGGTGAGACTTCTTGCAGCCGGGATTCAGGCGGTGCGGGAGACGGAACCGAAGATACAGATTATGCTGCATTTGGACTTTGGAACAGATAACGAGCTGTATCGGAACTGGTTTGGGAAGATAGAAAAATATCACCTTGATTTTGATCTGATAGGCATGTCATACTATCCGTTCTGGAATGGCAGTCTGGATCTTCTGATTGAGAATATGAACGATATCAGCAGTCGTTTTGGTAAGGATATTGTGGTGGCGGAGACTTCGATTGGATATACGACGGATCCGCTGGGATGTACGGGAGTGGTTTTCTCGGAAGAACTGGAAAAATCATCCGGCTATCCGGCTACGCAGGAAGGGCAGGCGGCATTTTTGAAAGATTTGTGTGCGGCTGTGCGCACGGTAAAGCAGGAACGGGGCAGAGGGATTATTTACTGGGAGCCGGGATGGCTTCCTATCCCGGAATGCGCGTGGGCGGATCCGGTTGGATGTGTTTATATGAAAGATACGGCTGAAACGGGAAATTCCTGGGGGAATCAGGCGCTTTTTGACAGGGATGGCAATGCAAATCAGGCGCTGGAAGATTTGAAAAATATGTGAAGGAGAAGAGAGTATGAAAAGAAGAGTATTGGCGTGTGTACTGGCGGTGACAGCTGCAGCGGGGGCTTTGACAGGCTGCGGAAGCAAAGAGACGGGAAAAGCAGAAGGGAAGGATCTTGTGGTCTGGACCAATATGGAGGTAGAGGCAGATACGATTCAAGCATGTGCAGATAAATGGGGAGAAGAGAATGGTTATGAGGTTGAAGTCATTCACGAATCCCCGGAAGTTCAGCAGTTTGCACAGGCAGTAAACAGTAAATCCGGACCGGATGCGGTGATTGGGCTGTCAAATGACAGACTGGCAGATTATGTGAATGCAGGGCTGGCAGCAGAAACACCGGAAGATTTGTATCAGGATGAAGATTTTTCCGAGGCAGCGATTCAGGCATGCTACGTAGATGGAAAGCGGGTTGCTGCTCCTCTGGCAGTAGAGACAGTGGCACTTTTTTATAATACAGAAAAAGTGTCGGAAGTCCCTGCTTCCTGGGAAGAACTGGTGGAGACGGCGAAGGATAAAGGTGGAGTGCAGTTTGATGCTACCAGCATTTATTATGATCTGGGATTCCTCCGGGCCTGCGGCGGATATATTTTCAATTATGAAGGCGGTGCGTATGACGTGAATGATCTGGGTCTGAATAATGAGGGGGCTGTGCAGGCATATGAATTTATCAATAAGCTGTGCAGCGACTACAATTTTGTTTCTTCCAGCGTGACTGCTGATATTGCAAGAAGTAATTTCCAGAACGGAGAGACAGCATTTTATATTGGAGGACCCTGGGACTGCGCCGGATTTGATTCTGCAGGAACACCTTATGCGGTGGCGCCGGTACCTTCCTTTAACGGGAATGATTTTGTAACTCCTGTTGGAACTCAGATTAGTTTTGTAAGTAATAAGTCAGAGGAACAGGAGGCTGCCTGGGATCTGATTATGTATTTGATAGATAACAGCGCGATGGATCTGTATGAAGTGGGGGATCGGATTCCTGCAAAACTCTCTGAGCAGGAAAATGAAAAGATTCAAAGCGATGTGATCTCGAAAGCTTTTATTGAGCAGATTAACAGGGGAGAGCCGATGCCTACTGTATCTGAGATGGGGCAGCTCTGGGACATTCATATGAATAATGTAAGACTGATGTTCCAGGGGGATATGACGCCCAGAGAGATGGCGGATAATATTACAAAACAGTTAAAAGAGGCTGTAGAACTGATGAATTCAGGAAAGAAGTGAGAAGATGAGAAGAAAAAATAATGTGAAGGCATATCCATATCTGCTTCCGGCGTTGATTTCCATTCTCCTGGTTACAGTGATACCTATTATTTATACAATTGTTATTTCTTTTACCAATTATAATATGTATCATCTGACAGACTTCTCTTTTGTGGGATTTGCCAATTATCTGGAAGTGTTTTCCGGAAGCATTAAGGATGTGTTTTTCCCGGTTCTGGGCTGGACGCTTTGTTTTGCGGTGATCAGTACACTGGGATGCTATAGCCTGGGATTTTTATTGGCCATACTTTTAAATAATCCAAGGATGAAGGAGGCAAAGATATACAGGGCACTGCTTATTGTGCCCTGGGCGCTTCCGTCTACGATTGCCATTCTGGCATGGCAGGGACTTTTGAATGAGCAATATGGAGGGATTAATAATTTCCTGCAGGCTCTGGGAATGACGTTTCAGATTCCATGGCTGACAGATCCCTTCTGGGCAAGGTTTGGGATTATTATTGTCAATATCTGGCTGGGATTCCCTTATATGATGAATGTGTGTCTGGGTGGGCTGCAGGCAATTTCACCGGAGTATTATGAGGCGGCGCGAATCGATGGGGCTTCCCGGTTTCAGTGCTTTAAGGCAATTACGCTGCCCGTGGTGACCAAATTATCGGTTCCTCTTTTGATATCCAGTTTTGCTTCTACTTTTAATAATTTTGGAAATATTTACATGATTACCCAGGGCGGACCAGCCAGAATTGATAATCAATTTGCCGGTTATACGGATATTCTGGCCAGCACTACATATAAGATGACAACCTGGTCAAACCGGTATGATCTTTCAGCGACGTTCAGCGTACTGGTATTTCTTATTATTGGAACGCTGACACTTATTAATATGAAGATGTCCGGGGCATTTAAGGAGGTAGACTGATTTGAAAAGAAAAAAAGGAAAAATGTCTGCTTCCGATGCAAGAGTGCTTTGGATCAGCAGAATAGTGATATGGTTTACAATTGTTATTGTTTTATTTCCGGCACTGTGGATTGTAATGTCGTCCCTTTCTTCCGGAGACAGTTTTTTCCTTAAGTCGCTGTTTCCCGAGAAATTGAGCCTGGAGCATTATGTAGAGCTTTTCCAGGAGACGGATTTTATGATCTGGGTCTGGAATTCTGTTAAACTGTGTCTGATGGTAGCGGTAATTCAGATAACACTGACTTCTCTGGCGGCGTATTCTTTTTCGAGAATGCGCTTTACAGGAAGAAAATATGGAATTATGTCTCTTTTGGTTCTGCAGGTATTTCCCAATGCCATGGCTATTTCAGGGTATTATATTTTGCTGTATCAGTTCAATCTGGTGGACAGTATGCCCGCTTTGATTTTTGTGCTGGCAGGGGGAAGTGCGTTTCATATCTGGCTTTTGAAGTCTTATATAGATGGAATACCGAAAGAACTGGACGAAGCAGCCATGGTAGATGGGGCAGGGAGTTTTACCGTATTTCGGAAAATTATTCTGCCGCTTGCAGCGCCCCAGCTGGCAGTGTTGTTTCTGTTTTCTTTTATTGCAACGTACAGTGAATATGTGATTTCCTCTGTATTTTTACAGACACCGGGAAAAATGACATTGGCACTCGGTCTGCAGACTTTTATTGAAGATCAGTTTGCAGCGCATTGGACGTTATTTGCGGCAGCAGCGGTATTATCTTCTCTGCCGATCATGATTGTGTTCATGCTTCTGCAGAAACATATTCAGAGCGGACTTGCGGCAGGAGGAGTGAAAGGGTAAGGAAGGAGAAAGGCATGAAGAAAGGGAAACTATTGGGGGTTTTAATGGCAATGGCAGTAGGATTACAGGTATCATCACCGGTAACTTTCGCGGAAACAAATTCTGAGACGGATCCCTTTATCAGGGGAGTGGACGTATCAACTTTAGATATGTTGGAAAAATTGGGAGCACATTATTATGAAAACGGAAAGAAAGGGGATGCTCTGGGAATCCTTCATAATAATGGGGCGAATTATGTACGCCTGAAAATATGGGTGGATCCATATGATAAAGATGGAAATCCCTATGGTGGAGGAAATAATGATTTTGAAACCACCCTTTCGTTGGCAAAAAGGGCTAAAGAACAGGGGATGGGAATTTTGATAGATTTTCATCTGAGTGATTTTTGGGCAGATCCGGCAAACCAGATAAAACCGAAAGCATGGGAAGGATTATCTTTTTCAGAATTAGAAACAACGGTATATCAGTATATGAAGGATACGCTGAATGATTTTGCGAAGGAAGGAATTGTACCAGAAATGGTACAGGTAGGAAATGAGATTTCATCTGGAATTTTGCATGATGAAGGAAAAGTAGAGAATAGCGAGGAGCAATTTCAAAATTTAGGACGGCTTTTAAAAAAGGCAATTGCCGGAGTAAGAGATTCCGAAGCGAAAGGTACAAAGATTATTCTGCATTTGGATCAGGGTGGAAAAAATGATTTGTATACATGGTGGTTTGGAAATTTATTAAAACAATTTCCGGATTTGGATTTTGATGTGATAGGGGTATCTTATTATCCGATGTGGCATGGAACGATGGAAGGACTGCAATATAATCTCAACTATTTGAGCAGTACTTATGACAAAGAAGTATGCGTGGTTGAGACAGCATATGCATGGACAACGGAAGATGCGGATGAAGATGGCAACGTGTTTATTGAAGGAGATCAAAATATAGCCGGTTATTCTGCTACTCCAGAAGGCCAGATAGAATTTATGAATGATTTAGAATCAATTATTCTTAATGTACCGGAGGGAAGAGGATTAGGGTATTTTTATTGGGAGCCAGAATGGGTTCCTGTAGAAGGTGGTACTTATGCAACGCAGGCAGGAGTAGACTATAAGAATGATACAGTGACACCTACAAATACATGGGATAATATGACTCTTTTTGATTTTTCGGGTAATGCACTTGATTCAATGAAAGTATTGAATAAGCCAATGCCTAATTTATTAGATAATGCCAGCTTTGAAAGTGATAAGATTACGACTGAGCCATCTCAGTGGAATATATGGCTTAGTGATGTAACACAGAAAGGAACGATAAAAACAGAGTATGGAAATGCATTTGATGGAGATTATAAATTAACCTTCTGGGATGATTCGGATTATGATTGTTCTGTTTATAAAACGTTTGAGGGAATTCCAAATGGAAAGTATCAGTTTAGTGTATGGGCAATGACGAATGGAGAACAGAAAGTTTTGCAGATGTATGCTAAAAATTTCGGAGGCACAGAGCTGAATACTCCGATTACAACAAGTGATATTAATTGGAATTTATTTACAATTGATGAAATAGAAGTTACAAATAATACCTGTGAAATAGGTATTTATACAGAAGCAAATGCGGGAGATTGGTGTAATCTTGATTTTGCTATGCTGAGAAAGATAGACTAAGGCACATGGATGTTTGTAATGGAAATGATCAATACTGGAAAGAGGAGAAAAGCGTATGATAGGAGGACATTTACTCCACGGAGGAGACTATAACCCGGAACAGTGGCTGAATAGTTCGGAGATATTAGAAGAAGATCTGAGACTGATGAAGGAGGCCGGAGTCAACTGTGTGAGTCTGGGGATTTTTTCCTGGGCGGCGCTGGAGCCGGAAGAAGGACGGTATACGTTTGCATGGCTGGAAGATATGGTGGATCGTCTGGGAGAACAGGGAATTCAGGTGGTTCTGGCCACTCCGTCCGGTGCAATGCCGCACTGGATGACGGCAAAATATCCGGAGGTTATGCAGGTCTCTGCGGACGGCACAGAGAACCGGCCCGGGAAACGTCACAATTTCTGCTATACTTCCCCGGTGATGAGGGAAAAGATCCGGGCACTGGACGGCGAACTTTCCAGAAGGCTGGGAAAAAAGAAAAATGTGATTCTGTGGCATATTTCCAATGAACTGGGTGGAAACTTCGGAGATTCCTCCTGTCACTGTGAAAAATGTCAGGAGGCATTCCGCCGGTGGCTGAAGGAAAAGTATAAGACGCTGGAAAGTTTGAACCAGGCCTGGTGGAATGGATTCTGGAGTCACACGTATACCGATTGGAATCAGGTGCACAGTCCTTCCCCGCAGGGGGAGTGTATGGTTACTGCACTGGAGCTGGACTGGAGACGTTTTTCTACAGAACAGATCAGCCGTTTCACCGAGATGGAGATTCAGGCGGTGCGGGAATTTTCCGATCTTCCGGCAACCACGAATCTGATGGGATTTTTTAAAGGCCTGGATTATCGGAGACTCCAGAAATCCATAGATGTGGTATCCTGGGATAATTACCCCTTCTGGCATGAGAGAAGAGATGAAGTGCCCGCGGCAGTCTGCGCGGCGGCAGGACATAATCTGATGCGGAGCCTGAAAAAGGAGCCATTTCTCATGATGGAAAGTTCCCCTTCTTCTATTAACTGGAGGGGACAGAATCCGCTGAAAAAACCGGGGATGCATATGCTGTCCTGTATGCAGGCCGTTGCCCACGGAGCGGATTCCGTGCAGTATTTTCAGTGGAGAAAAAGCAGGGGGGGATATGAGAAGTTCCACGGAGCCGTGGTAGATCATAAAAATGGAAGTAATACCAGAACCTTCCGTGAGGTGGCAGAAGTGGGAAGCCGGCTTGAGCGTCTTTCTGAGCTGGTAAAAGGAACCTGTACCAGGGCACGGGCGGCGATTCTTTTTGACTGGGAGAACTGGTGGGCAGTGGAGCATACCACCGGTCCGAGAATGGATCTGAATTATGAAGAGTGGGTGCGCAGTCATTACCAGGTTTTCTGGGAAGCGGGGATTGACACAGACCTGATTGGGATGGACCAGGCGCTGGATGGGTATCATCTGGTGGCAGCTCCCCTTAATTATATGTACAAACCCGGATATGCGGAGCGTGTGCGGGAGTTTGTAAAAAAAGGCGGAATCTATGTGACTACCTGTTTCAGCGGGCTTGTGGATGAGACGGATCTTTGCTTTTTGGGACATCATCCCCTGGAGGATGTGCTGGGGATCATTCCGGAGGAGACGGATGCTCCCAGTCCTGAGTTTGAAAATTCTTTTCTTTATAAAGAGGAATCTTATCCGGCAGAGTACCTGTGTGATCTGGTTCATGCCAAAGAGGGAACAGAGGTAATCTCTGTCTATGAGAAAGATTTTTATAGAGGATTTCCGGTTGTGACAAAGAATTGTTTTGGCGCCGGGAAGGCTTATTATCTGGCTGCCCGGTCCGATCTCGGTTTTCTGAGAGCTTTTTACAGGGATCTGTTTGCGGAAGCAGGACTTTCCAACGCGTTTGGCATAGAACTGCCCTACGGCGTTACTGTGGCAGAGCGGCAGGATGAGAAGGCGGAGCGCAGGCTGGTATTTGTGATGAATTTCAGGGAAGAGCCGGTGCGACTGGAAAAGATTAGAAAATGGATCGATGCGGAGAGCGGAGAGGTTTATGAGGAGGTATTGGAACTTCCGGGATTCTCCTGCAGAATTTTGAAATAAAAATGAGAAGAAAGTCTGCCTTACCGGGCACAGCAGAAGAAAGTCTGCCGGTGAGGCAGTTTTTGTTTGACAGGAAAATGCATCCTGGGAAAAATAAAAAAATTTGGGAAAGCTATTGACAAAGAAGAAATGCAGTGCTATCTTAAGAGCATAGGTATTAGCACTCCATACAAATGAGTGCTAACAACCAGGAAAGGAGGAGCGCAGGATGGAGTTGGATGAGAGAAAAAGTAAGATTTTAAAAGCGATTATTCAGACCTACCTGGAAACCGGAGAGCCGGTTGGCTCCAGAACCATTTCCAAATATACAGATTTGAATCTCAGCTCTGCGACGATCCGAAATGAGATGTCAGACCTGGAGGAACAGGGATATATTTTACAGCCCCATACCTCTGCTGGCCGGATCCCGTCGGATAAAGGGTATCGGCTCTATGTGGATGCTCTGATGCAGGAGAAGCAGCAGGAAGTGGCTGAGATTAAGGATCTGATGATCGAGAAGACCAACAAGATGGAGAAGGTTTTGAAGCAGGTGGTAAAGGTGCTGGCAGCCAACACCAATTATGCTACCATGATCACGGGACCTTCTTATCACCAGAACAAAGTAAAATTTATTCAGCTGTCCAAAGTCAATGAAGAGCAGCTTCTGGCAGTGATCGTGGTGGAGGGCAATCTGGTTAAGAATCAGATTCTGAATCTGAAAGAGCCCATCGACGATGAAAAGATCTTAAAGCTGAACCTCCTTCTGAACACGCAGCTTAACGGGCTGACCGTTCAGGAGATCAACCTGGGACTGATCGCCCGCATGAAAGAGCAGGCGGGAATCCACAGTCAGGTGGTCAGTGATGTGATGGATGCGGTGGCGGAAGCCCTGGATGTGGAGGAGGATGTGCAGGTTTATACCAGCGGAGCCACCAATATTTTCAAGTATCCGGAACTGGCAGACAGCAGCAGAGCCAGCGAGCTGATTTCCGCATTTGAGGAAAAAGATGTACTGGCGGAGATGGTCAAAGAAGTGGAAAATGAGGAGAACACCGGTATTCAGGTTTATATCGGAAGTGAGACTCCTGTTTCTACGATGAAGGACTGCAGCGTGGTGACTGCTACGTATGAACTTGGCCAGGGCATGCGGGGAACGATCGGTATCATAGGGCCGAAGCGGATGGATTATGAAAATGTAGTGGATAATCTGAAAACCCTCAAGGTACAGCTGGATACCATATTTAAGAAAACGTAGAAAGGCGGCGGAAAAAGTTGAGCGAAGAGATGAAAAAAGAAACAACAGCCGAAGAGATAAAGGAAGATCAGGCGGAAGAGACAGCCGCCAAAGAGACAGAAGAGACGAAGGAGCAGGAAGCGGCCTGTGAAGAGCAGGAAGTTCCGGAAACAGAAAAAGAACCGGAGAAAAAAGGCTTCTTCGGCAAGAAGAAAGAAAAAAAAGACAAAAAGGATGAACAGATTGCAGATCTGACAGACAGGCTGAAACGGCAGATTGCCGAATTTGATAATTACAGAAAACGCACGGAGAAGGAAAAGGCCGGCATGTATATGGTGGGAGCCAAAGAAATTGTGGAGAAGATCCTTCCGGTGGTGGATAATTTCGAGAGAGGCCTGGCAGGTGTTCCGGAAGAGCAGAAGGAAGATCCTTTTGTGACGGGCGTTGCTCAGATCTACAAGCAGCTGATGACTACGCTGGAAGGTATGGGCGTGAAAGCGATCGAAGCTGTCGGCGCTGAGTTTGACCCCGATTTCCACAATGCGGTGATGCATGTGGAAGATGAAAGTGTGGGAGAGAACATTGTGGTGGAGGAATTCCAGAAAGGCTATATGTACAAAGAATTTGTAGTCCGCCACAGCATGGTCAAGGTTGCCAATTAAACAGAGTATCAGAAGTATTAAATACAGAGTTTTGAATAAAATAGGAGGAAAAAATCATGGGAAAAATTATCGGTATTGATTTAGGAACAACCAACAGCTGTGTGGCCGTTATGGAAGGTGGAAAACCCACTGTTATCGCAAATGCAGAGGGAGCAAGAACTACACCGTCTGTTGTGGCATTTACAAAGACAGGGGAAAGACTGGTCGGTGAGCCGGCGAAGCGCCAGGCTGTTACCAATGCAGACAAAACGATTTCTTCTATCAAGAGACATATGGGAAGCGATTACCGCGTATCCATCGATGACAAGAAATATTCTCCCCAGGAGATTTCCGCGATGATCCTGCAGAAACTGAAAAGCGATGCAGAGAATTATCTGGGCGAGAAGGTAACAGAGGCAGTGATCACTGTTCCGGCTTATTTCAATGACGCACAGCGTCAGGCAACCAAGGATGCAGGAAAGATTGCCGGTATGGAAGTAAAACGTATTATCAACGAGCCCACTGCAGCTGCTCTGGCTTATGGACTGGACAATGAAAATGAGCAGAAGATCATGGTATATGACCTGGGCGGCGGTACTTTTGATGTATCTATCATTGAGATCGGCGACGGCGTGATCGAGGTTCTCTCCACCGCAGGAAACAACCGTCTGGGCGGCGATGACTTCGACCAGAAGATCACCGAGTATATGCTTTCCGAGTTCAAGAGAACAGAGGGTGTGGATCTGTCCGGTGATAAAATGGCTATGCAGAGATTGAGAGAGGCGGCTGAGAAGGCGAAGAAAGAGCTTTCTTCCGCTACTACCACCAACATCAACCTGCCCTTCATCACTGCAACGGCAGAGGGACCGAAGCATTTTGATATGAACCTGACCAAGGCAAAATTTGATGAACTGACTCATGAACTGGTTGAGCTGACTGCAGAGCCGGTGCGCCGTGCCCTGTCTGATGCGGGTCTGACCGCTTCTGAGCTGAGCAAGGTTCTGCTGGTAGGCGGATCTACCCGTATTCCGGCAGTACAGGATAAGGTAAAACAGCTGACCGGACATGAGCCCAGCAAATCCCTGAACCCGGATGAGTGTGTGGCATTGGGTGCTTCCATCCAGGGTGGCAAGCTGGCAGGAGATGCCGGCGCAGGCGATATCCTGCTTCTGGATGTCACTCCGCTGTCTCTGTCTATTGAGACGATGGGAGGAATTGCAACCCGCCTGATCGAGCGTAATACGACGATCCCCACCAAGAAGAGCCAGGTATTCTCCACGGCGGCAGATAATCAGACTGCAGTAGATATCAATGTGGTACAGGGCGAGCGTCAGTTTGCAAGGGATAACAAGTCTCTGGGACAGTTCCGTCTGGACGGAATCCCGCCGGCAAGAAGAGGAGTTCCTCAGATTGAAGTAACCTTTGATATCGACGCAAACGGCATTGTAAATGTATCTGCAAAAGATCTGGGAACCGGAAAAGAGCAGCACATCACCATTACTGCAGGTTCCAATATGTCTGATTCCGAGATTGAGAAGGCAGTTAAGGAAGCAGCTGAGTTTGAGGCTCAGGATAAGAAGAGAAAAGAGGCAATCGATACCAGAAATGATGCGGACGCTATGGTGTTCCAGGTAGAGAAAGCTCTGGAAGAGGCCGGCGACAAGCTGGATTCCAACGATAAGACAGCTGTGGAAGCAGATCTGAACGCCCTGAAATCTCTGCTTGAGCAGAATAAGGATGCGGAGCTGACGGACAGCCAGGTGGCTGACATTAAGGCCGCAAAAGAAAAACTGATGGAGAGCGCACAGAAACTGTTCACAAAGATGTATGAGCAGGCAG
>OLQH01001783.1_pt1 | contig 14964 bp, 12 predicted proteins | sample 1672671 | NCBI WGS metagenome assembly OLQH01 (sample SAMEA3136712, study PRJEB25190) | human gut metagenome
CAAGGAGAAAGATAAAGGAAAAACCCCGGATAAAAGCAAAACAGAGGATAAATCTTCAGAGGAAACAGGTAAAAAGGAGGAAGGCGTACCAGGGGATAGCAAGAACGATGAAACAAATACAGAAGATATAAAAAAGAATGAGAAAACAGACGAGGAAAAGAAAAAAGAGTCTGTAAAGGAAACAGAAAATGAGAAAAAACTGCCGGACAGCACCCAGCCAGAAGAAAAAGCAAATGTCCCGGCAGCAAAAGGTATAGCGGCTATGCCTAAGGCTGTGCCGGCGAATGTGGATGTTCCTCAGGCAAAAGCAGGAAACAGTAATACGGAAATATTAACGAGTATGACTTCCGGGTTAAGCTGGGCAGGGAGCGGTACAAAGGACGATCCCAAGTCCCCCATTTACCCGAATGAATATTATAAGAGAACAAGCAGGAACGTGCTGGTCGTTCAGGCAGTGGACAGCGGTGCTAAAGTAAATGATCAGGATCAGCAGATTTCTCTTCCCCTGTCTTATGGGACAAATATCTGTGAATTCTATGTCCGGGCTTCTGACGGGACAACGGTGGCCTATTATTCCATGGAAGTGTACAGAAATAAAGCTGGCCAGAATGACTGGCCAAGGGATCTGGGGGTTGAAGCACCCAGTGCACCCGGGGCATCGGACGGCAAGATTCTTTATCTGAAGAGCGATGTTTTGTATGATTACAGAATAGCAAAAGGGGAGTGGAAATCTGTACCGGCGGGAAGCACGGAGATCCCCAATCTGGCTTCAGGATCTTATGAGGTAAGATTTGCTGAGACAGATACCCAGCAGGCCGGTTATAATGTGGCAAGGGTATATATTTACGAGAGAGAAGAGTATAACATTAGTGTGGATGACGGACTTCCGGATGAAATAAAAAATTCCATTGAGATACCGGACAAGGCAGCCTACGGCTCTTCCGTAACCTTGAAGATACCGTTTACATCCCGGAAGCTGGTGACTGAAGTCGGATATAAGATAACAGCCGGAGGCACTTTTGGAGGAACCCTCACAGGATTTGACTATTTTGAAGGGAATACGTATGTGCTGGTATTTACCATGCCGAAAAACAACGTACATATAGACGAGATTATTGTGGACGAGGCAGGAAACTGGCATACCATAACCAAACAAGACGGCGGGGTATACCGATTTATACAGATGGACGCTACCGTGCAGACCCCCGGGGACATGATGACAAAAAAGGATGTAAAATATTTCAGACACGGTACCCAGGCAGAGATTTCACTGACCTCATACTCAGATCCCCAGTCTTATGAGGTAACCTCTTTTGAGGTCAAAGACAGTAAGGGCAATGTGGTGGCACGGTCTGCTGACGGAAGCAAAATTTCTGTGACTGCAGAGGATGATCTGACAGTCGTCCCCGGAATCACAGTGCATTATGCAGATCTGACAGAACTCAATAAGCTTCTGGCGCAGGCGCCCACCCAGGAGGAATTGAGTCTGTATACAGACGACACGGCTAAGGAGATGGCGGATTGTCTGGCTCTTGTGCCTAATATGTCAGATGTACTGGTCTCCAGTCAATGGCTGGTGGATGACTTTGCAGCGAGGGTACAGAAGGCATTGAATGCTCTTGTTTACAGAGATGTGGATTATACGAAGCTTCAGGAAAGCCTGGACCGTATTCCGAAAGACACAGGAGATTTTACGGAAGAAACTGTAAATAAAATGAACAAGCTGGCTGAAGAGGCGAGAGACGCCATTGGCAGTAAGTGGGATATCCGCCGGCAGGGCGATGTGGACAATCTGACGGAGGCATTAAACGCCGCAATTGATGGCTTGACCATGCGTCCGGCGGATTACAGCAAAGTGGAGGCAGCAAAAAAGAAGGTACCGAAGGACTTGAGTGTTTATACGGATGATTCCGTGAAGAAGCTTAGAAAGGCACTGGATGCCGTTGTGGAAGGCCTTGACTTTACCCATCAGGAAGAGGTGGACAAGATGGCGGCGGATATAGAGACTGCTGTCAAAGCGCTGGTCAAAAAGAAAGCAGAAGATCCAAATAAAAAGAAACCTGTTACGGAACCCAAAAAAGATACAAAATCTGATGATAAGAAAAATACAAAAAGCCCCAAGACAAAGGATGAGGCCCCTGTTCTTCCTCTGACGATCCTGTGCGCAGGCACTGGTCTGGCGGCACTGATCATCAGACGCAGGAGAAAGAGCAAAAAGGCATAAAGAAGAGGTTTTATTCCATCCAATATGTGATATAATGTGCATGAGCGAGGTAGCAATGTTGTTATAAATGATACTAAAGGATGGAAGATGTATGGAAGTAAAACGTGTAGATGATTCTTTGACAGAGCAGACGTATCTGCTGATGCCAAAGCACAGCAATGGATATGGAAGGCTGTTTGGAGGAAAGCTGGTAGAGTGGATCGATGAGATGGCGGGGATTGTATCCCGCCGCCACTGCCAGACAGAGACCACTACAGCCTGTATTGACAATCTGAACTTTAAGGCCAGCGCCAAGACAGGGGATATGCTGGTGCTTCGGGGAAAGATGACGTATGTGGGAAGAACCTCCATGGAGGTCCGGGTGGATACCTATGTGGAGGATTTAAACGGACTTCGGAAGATGATTAACCGGGCATATCTTGTTATGGTGTCTGTGGACGAGAACAATAACCCTATACCGGTTCCAGGCCTTGTAATCGAGACAGAGTCTCAGAAGGCTGAGTGGGAGAGCGGTATGAAGCGTTACGCACTCAGAAAGCAGAGAAGAAAAGAAGGATATTAATATTGAATTTATGCCGGAGGCTGAAACAGGGCAAGGTCCGGAGGAAAAAAGGAAGCATATACAAAGAAGAGAAACAGGGCAGCCAGGAGAGCGCAGGAGATCCACTCTCCCCTCTCTGTTCCTTTTCTCTGGAACGGGGAGTTCGTAAGCAGGCGCAGACTGAGAAAACAGGAAAGCCCTGCAGAGATGAGAAATACGGCAATGTCGGCTGCCAGATAGTTTTTGCCCAGGATACCTGTATAGGTATAAAAAAGAATTGGGATGGCGCATAGTCCGGCAAGGAGACTTAACAGGTGCGCGGTGAAAAAGCGTGGATATGTGTTTCTGAGCAGAAGTCTTTCTACAAAAAGAAAGACGAGATAAGGGAAAAATAACAGCTTCAGATGCTCCCAGGTGGATTCATTAACTGGTGAGATAAAGGCAGCCAGGGGGTTTCGTATAAAAAGTGCAGAAGGCTTCCCGCTGCGGCCACAAACAGAAAGCCGGCCCAGTGAAGATACTTGATTTTCCGGTGCATAGGTCTCTCCTCTTTCCTCAAAATAATACAGAGCTAAGTGAACAATAAAAGGTTCTACCTGATAATTTATGCAGTTTTTTGGGCTTTATCCTAAAAAACAGCAAAGGACAGGTGGAACTTTTTTCTATTACAGGGTATACTTAAGGGAAAAGAGTGCCAAAAGGAGAGTGTCAGAATGAATCCAGCATATAAAAAGCTTATGAAATGTTATGACTGTTTTCAGAAGAAAATAAATTTTAAGCCCCGGGCAGCACTGGTTCTGGGCTCTGGGCTGGGAGATTACGCGGAAACGATTCAAATTGCAGATACACTGGACTACAAAGAGATAGAAGGATTTCCGGTCTCCACAATTCCGGGACACAGAGGCAGGTTTGTCTTTGGATATGTGGGAGAGGTGCCTGTAGTGATTATGCAGGGAAGAGTCCACTATTATGAAGGATATCCCATTGAGGATGTGGTGCTGCCGGTCCGTCTGATGAAGCTTATGGGGGCAGAACTTCTGTTTCTCACCAATGCGGCAGGGGGTGTCAATTCTGTGTTTCAGGCAGGAGATTTTATGATGATCACAGATCACATCTCAAATTTTGTTCCCTCCCCGCTGATAGGGGAAAATATCCCCGAGCTTGGGGAGCGGTTCAGTGATATGAGCCAGGTATATGACAGGGAGCTCCAGGAAATCATAGAACATACGGCGGCAGAACAGCAGATCCCACTGCAGAAAGGCGTGTACATCCAGCTTACAGGCCCTAATTTTGAGACCCCTCACGAGGTGAAAATGTGCCGGATTCTGGGAGCGGATGCTGTAGGAATGAGCACTGCCTGCGAGGCCATGGCGGCTAACCATATGGGCATGAAAATCTGCGGGATTTCCTGCATTACCAATCTGGGATGCGGGATGACGGACCAGCCTCTCAGCCATCTGGAGGTCCAGGAAATCGCGGACAAGGCTGCCCCCATGTTTAAAAAGCTGGTTACGGAAAGTATTTTGGCTATGAATAAAATTTTGTAGAAGAAAAGAGTGTATCAGAAAATAAAACCAGACAGATTATAGGAGAACTTATGAGTGAAAAAATTTTACTAATTGACGGACACAGTATACTGAACAGGGCTTTTTACGGCCTGCCGGATCTTACCAACGCGGAGGGGCTGCACACCAATGCCATCTACGGCTTTTTAACCATATTATTTAAGACACTGGAAGAGGAGAATGCCCAGTATCTGACGGTTGCCTTTGACGAACACGCACCTACTTTCCGGCACAATATGTATGAGGCTTACAAAGGGACGAGAAAGCCTATGCCCCAGGAACTGAGGGAGCAGGTTCCCATTATCAGGGATGTCCTGGAGGCTATGGGAGTAACGATTGTCTCCAGGGAGGGCTACGAGGCAGATGATATCCTTGGCACTCTGGCCAGAAAGGGAGAGGCGGCAGGCATGGATGTCACCGTGCTTTCAGGAGACCGGGATCTGCTGCAGCTGGCAACGGAGCACGTGAAAATCCGGATTCCCAAGACCAGAGGGGGCAAGACAACCGTAGAGGACTATGACGACAGGGGGGTGCTGGAGGCTTATCAGCTGACGCCGCCCCAGATCATTGAGCTAAAGGCACTTATGGGTGATTCTTCCGACAATATACCGGGTATACCGGGGGTAGGGGAAAAAACAGCCACTAAGATTCTGCTGGAGTATGGGACCATTGAAAATGCCTATGCCCATGTGGAAGAAGTCAAGCCCAACAAGGCAAAGGAATCCTTAAAGGAACACTACGACCTGGCTAAGCTGAGCAAGGAACTGGCAACCATCTGTACAGACTGTCCCCTGGATTACAGCTTTGAGGAGGCCAGACTGAAGGATTTGTTTACCCAGGAGGCCTATGAATGGTTTAAGGAATTAGAGTTCAAAAACCTTTTAAACCGCTTTGAGAGTCCCTCATCTAAAAATCAGGCAGAGGAGCATTTTCAGAGGATTACCGATCTCTCACAGGCAGATGCCTTTTTGTCTAAGGCAAAAAAAGCTGACCGGGCCGGAGTGCACCTTCTTCTGGAGAAGGGAGAGGTTTTGGGACTTGGAGTGGCCCTGGGAGAAACGGAGAAGACAGAAGCAGCATTTTTCCCTGTGGAGGGATTTCTCACAGAAAGATATCTTTTGGAACAGCTGGAAGGGATCTGCAGGGGGGCTGGGCAGACAGCTTCTCTGAATGTGAAGGAGATGCTCAGTAAGATACAGATTGAAGAACACACCAGGATGTTCGACGGAGGGATCGCCGCCTACCTTCTGAATCCTCTGAAATCCGCCTATACCTACGACGATATTGCCAAGGAGTACCTTGGACTTATGGTGCCTGCCCGGGAAGATTTGCTGGGAAAAGTTTCCTATAAAAAAGGGCTGGAGGAGAAAGAAGAGGAAGTGACTGTGAGCTGCTGCTACATGGCGTATGTGGCGCTGGCCGGTATAGAGCCTTTGACAAAAGCTCTGGAGGAGACAGGGATGCTTTCCCTTTTCCGCGAGATGGAGATGCCTCTGTTATTCACACTTCATGACATGGAAGCAGCAGGGATCCAGGTGGAAGGGGAGGAACTGAAGGAGTACGGAAGCCGTCTGGAGGTCAGGATCAAAGAGCTGGAGAGTATTATTTACCAGAAAGCGGGGGAGGAATTCAATATCAATTCTCCCAAACAGCTGGGGGTTATCCTTTTTGAGAAGATGCAGCTTCCCGGGGGGAAGAAGACGAAGACCGGCTATTCCACGGCTGCTGATGTCCTGGACAAACTGGCGCCGGATCACTCTGTGGTTGCGGATATTCTGGAGTACCGCCAGCTGACTAAGCTAAAGTCCACCTATGCGGACGGGCTGGCAAATTATATTGGTGAGGATGGAAGGATCCACTCGAATTTTAACCAGACGATAACGGCAACGGGGCGCATCAGCAGCACAGAGCCCAATCTTCAGAATATTCCGGTGCGCATGGAGCTTGGGCGCCTGATTCGAAAGGTATTTGTGCCCAGGGAGGGCTGTATCTTTCTGGACGCAGACTATTCCCAGATCGAGCTGCGGGTGCTGGCCCATATGTCCGGGGATGAAAAACTGATACAGGCTTACAGCGAAGCCCAGGATATTCACCGCATGACAGCCTCTCAGGTCTTTCACGTACCCTTTGACCAGGTGACGGATCTTCAGAGACGCAATGCCAAGGCAGTGAACTTTGGAATCGTATACGGCATCAGTTCCTTTGGCCTGAGTCAGGACCTGAGTATTACGAGAAAAGAAGCTGCCCAGTATATAGAGAATTATTTTGAGACGTACCCCAAAATCAAAGGGTTTCTGGATGGCCTGGTAAAGCAGGGAAAGGAGCAGGGGTATGTGACCACCCTGTTCGGAAGAAGGCGTCCGGTTCCGGAGCTTAAGTCCAGTAATTTTATGCAGAGATCCTTTGGGGAGCGGGTGGCCATGAATGCGCCTATTCAGGGAACTGCCGCGGATATTATAAAGATTGCTATGATTCGGGTCAATGAGGCCCTTAAGGAGAGAAAACTGAGGACAAGGCTGGTTCTGCAGGTTCACGATGAACTCCTTTTGGAAGTGTATGAGGAAGAACTGGAGGAGGTGTCCCGTATCCTGGAAAAGGAAATGAAGCAGGCTGCGGACCTGGCAGTGTCTCTGGAGATAGATATGCATACCGGAAGAAACTGGTATGAGGCCAAATAGGGCCGTGAAATAAAGGTAGAATTCCGCTGTAACTTATGATAAAATGCTTTCGTGGGTGTCCGAAACCGGGAAGGGTGGGGCACCCCGGCAGGAGGAGGAAGCGTATGAGAGTGATTGGAATCTCCGGAGGCGTGGGCTCCGGAAAAAGTTCCGTGCTGAACTATATTGAAGAGAATTATGACGCCAGAGTGGTGCAGGCAGATGAAGTGGGGTATCTCCTGATGCTTCCCGGCGGTGACTGCTATCAGGAAGTAATTGAGCTGTTCGGAGAGTGGATTGTGATGGAAGACGGCACTCTGGACAGAATGAAGATTGCAGAGATTGTATTTCAGAAAAGAGAGATGCTGGACCGGCTGGATGGTATTATCCACCCGGCGGTGAAGGAATACATAAAAAGGGAAGTGGCCAGGGCAAGAAAAGAAGATGTGCCTTACTTTTTTATAGAGGCCGCTCTGCTGATAGAGGAAAAATACGATGAAATCTACGATGAGCTCTGGGTGGTATACTGTGAGCCTCAGGTGCGCAGGGAGCGCCTCCGGAATGACCGGGGGTATACAGATCAGAGAATCGACGAGATTTTGGCCAATCAGCTCAGCGATGATGAATATGAAGCTGCCGCAGACTTTGTACTTTACAACAGCGAGGATGTGGAGCATACCCATTTACAAATCGACCGAAGGATGAGAAAATATGAAACTATGTAGTATAGCCAGCGGCAGCAGCGGGAACTGTATCTGTGTAGGCAGTGACAAAACTACCCTGCTGGTAGATGTGGGCATCAGCAAGAAAAAAGTAGAGGAAGGGCTCAACACCATTGATATGACAGGGCGGGATGTGAACGGGATTCTGGTTACCCATGAGCACTCGGACCATATCAAGGGACTTGGAGTATTTGTACGGAAGTATGAAGTGCCTGTGTACGCTACGCCGGGAACCATTGAAGAGATTAAAAGATGCAGTTCCCTGGGAAAACTGCCGGAAGGCATTTTCCGTCCCATTGAGGCGGATGAGAATTTTGAGATAGAGGATTTGAAGGTAGAGCCGTTTACTATTTCCCATGATGCAGCCCAGCCTGTGGGATATAGGATCCGCCATCAGGACAAGTCTGTGGGGATTGCCACGGACCTGGGAAAATACACGGACTATATTGTGGAAAAGCTGGCCGGATCGGATGTGCTGCTTTTGGAGGCAAATCATGATGTGAATATGCTTCAGGTGGGGCCGTATCCCTACTATCTGAAACGGAGGATACTGGGAGAGCGGGGACATCTGTCCAACGAGCTGGCCGGGCGGCTTCTGTGTGAGCTGCTCCACGACAACCTGAAGTCTGTGATGCTGGGACATCTGAGCAAAGAGAATAACTACGAGAAACTGGCTTATGAAACTGTATGCGCGGAGGTGACCATGGGGGATAATCCTTATCACTCCAAAGATTTCCCCATACAGGTGGCACACAGGGAACAGGCATCAGAAATGATCTGCTTTTAAAGCTTTCATACATAGGAGGATGTGAAAAAATGAAAAAAACCATTATTACTGTAGTAGGAAAAGATACGGTTGGAATTATTGCAAAAGTATGTACGTACCTTGCGGAAAATCAGGTAAATATTCTGGACATCTCCCAGACAATTCTGGATGGATTTTTTAATATGATGATGATTACAGACGCGACCAAATCTCCCAAAGAGATCGGGGAGATGGGAAAAGAACTGGAAAAGGTGGGAGAAGAGATCGGTGTTATGATTCGCTGCCAGCATGAGGATATTTTTAACAAAATGCACCGGATCTGAGACGGAAGATGCAGGATTGACAAAGGAAGGATAAGTACATGATTAATATATTTGAAGTACATGAAACCAACAAGATGATCGAACAGGAGAATCTGGATGTACGTACCATTACACTTGGCATCAGTCTTCTGGACTGTATCGATTCCAGTCTGGAGGAGGTAAACCGGAAGGTGTATGAGAAAATCTCCCGTCTGGCCAGAAATCTGGTAAGCACAGGGGATGAGATTGAAAAAGAATACGGGATTCCCATTGTAAATAAAAGAATTTCCATCACCCCGATCTCCCTTGTGGGGGCCGCCGCCTGCAAAACGCCGGAGGATTTTGTGACACTTGCGCAGACGCTGGATCAAGTGGCAAAAGAGGTGGGAGTGAATTTTATCGGGGGATACTCTGCTCTTGTGTCCAAAGGGATGACTCCTGCGGACGAGATGCTCATCCGGTCTATTCCAAAGGCCCTTTCAGTGACAGAGCGGGTATGCAGTTCCGTGAACCTGGGCTCCACCAAGACAGGAATCAATATGGATGCGGTTAAGCTTATGGGTGAGATTATCCTGGAAACCGCAGAGTATACCAAAGAGCAGGACTCCCTGGGATGCGCCAAGCTGGTGGTATTCTGCAATGCACCGGATGACAATCCCTTTATGGCAGGGGCATTCCACGGCGTCACAGAGGCAGATGCCATCATCAATGTAGGCGTCAGCGGACCTGGGGTTGTGAAGACCGCACTGGAAGCTGTGCGGGGAAAAGACTTTGAGGTGCTGTGTGAGACAATTAAGAAAACCGCTTTTAAGGTCACGAGAGTAGGTCAGCTGGTAGCTCAGGAAGCATCCAGAAAGATGGGGATACCATTTGGCATCATCGATCTGTCTCTGGCGCCGACTCCGGCTGTGGGGGACAGCGTGGCAGAGATTCTTCAGGAAATCGGCCTGGAATACGCCGGGGCACCGGGAACCACAGCAGCCCTGGCCCTTCTTAATGACCAGGTAAAAAAAGGCGGGGTAATGGCATCCTCCTATGTAGGAGGCTTAAGCGGGGCATTTATTCCCGTAAGCGAGGACCAGGGCATGATCGATGCAGTGCTGGCCAATGCCCTCACCCTGGAAAAATTGGAGGCAATGACCTGCGTTTGCTCCGTAGGACTGGATATGATAGCCATACCGGGAGATACTAAGGCATCTACCATATCCGGGATTATAGCAGATGAGTGTGCCATTGGTATGGTGAATCAGAAGACTACAGCAGTAAGGCTGATCCCTGTGATTGGGAAAACCGTGGGTGATACCGTGGAATTCGGGGGTCTGCTGGGATATGCACCGGTTATGCCGGTAAACCAGTATTCCTGCGAAGCCTTTGTAAACCGGGGAGGAAGAATCCCGGCGCCCATACACAGCTTTAAAAATTAAAATACAAAAGGGGACAGGGCAGTCTGAAAATGGGACACCCTTCTTCTATTTAGGGACGTGTTCCTCGCAGAAGGAACACGTCCCTAATTTTAACTTGACAAAAATGGTTAGAATGATCTAACCTATACCTGGGAATACTAAATGTTATGTTAAATTGCAATGAGGAGGTTGTATGTATGAGAATTTTATTTTTTGATACGAAAACTTATGACAGGGAATCTTTTAATAAACAGCTGGAACATTATCCGGGGATTACCATTGATTATTTAAAGGCGGATCTGGCTCCCAAGACGGCTCCCCTGGCTAAGGGATATGATGCTGTCTGCGCATTTGTAAGTTCTGATGTGGGATCCGAGACCATGGATGCCCTCCATGAGGCGGGAATCAGTCTTGTTTTGATGCGCTGTGCCGGATATAACAATGTGGATCTGGATAAGGCGAGGGAATATGGCATTCAGGTGATGCGTGTGCCCGGATATTCTCCGGAAGCTGTGGCGGAGCATGCCATGGCGCTGGCACTCACCGCCAACCGCAGGATCCATAAGGCGTATGTAAAGGTGAGGGAAAATGACTTCAGTCTGGGCGGTCTGATGGGCTTCAACTTCTATCAGAAAACGGCGGGAATCGTGGGAACTGGTAAGATTGGGGCAGCTATGGCAAAGATTTGCCGCGGATTCGGTATGAAGGTCATTGCTTATGACGTGTATCAGAATCCAGAGCTGGATTTTGCAGAGTATGTTACTCTGGATGAATTGCTTTCCAGAAGCGATCTGATTTCTCTTCACTGCCCTCTCATGGACAGCACCTATCATTTGATTAACCGTGAGACCATTGCCAAGATGAAGGATGGGGTGATTCTGGTCAATACCTCCAGAGGCGGTCTGGTCAAGACAGCGGATTTGATTGAGGGCATCCGGGCGCGGAAGTTCTTCGGGGTCGGACTGGATGTATATGAGGAAGAGACCAATAATGTATTCGAAGATCGTTCTGACGAGATTCTGGAGCATTCCACAACGGCACGGCTTTTGTCCTTTCCTAATGTTATGATTACTTCCCACCAGGGATTCTTTACTCAGGAAGCCCTGGCAGCTATTTCCGGCACAACTCTGGACAATGCGGTTGCATTTGATGAGGGAAGGGAAAATGGAAATGAAGTAAAAGGGTAAGTAAGCCCTAAGCCAGCAGAACGCCCCGGGTCAGCTCATGGCTGAATTCCCGATGGAATTTGGAGGCCAGTATGCTTTCATATAAATTGGAAGCAAAAACTTCTTTTTGAAATAACCGGTATGCCTGGGGAGTGAGAAGCTCTTTTGCGGCAGCAGGGCGGGAAATCACAGGAATCCGCCCTGCTTTTTTTATTTCAGCAAGAAGAGGTGCAGCCTCCCTGCGAAATCCCAGGATACGGGCGTAAGGCGTCTGCTGAGGGATATCTTCCGGGCTGAGCTCCAAAAGAATGTGCAGCAGGGCCCTGCTGATCCTGGTGTAGGTCAGCTCTTTTGTTTTAAGAATCTCCGTAAAATAGGAAAAGCTGTCGCATTGATTCTGCCGGTTGATTATACGTCTGGCCAGATCCTCGGACACATCCTGAAAGCGCAGGAGACTTTTTTTGCTGCTCCCGGAAGATTCCAGAAGCAGCTTATAGCGAAGAAGAGAAGAAAAATCGTCCTCTGTCACCGGACCGTTTGTCCCAAGGGCATTGGAAAATATTTCAAAGGAGGCAGGCGGCATATGACACTCCAGTACAGAGAGATTTTGACCGGTCTCTATTGCTCTGCGGATAGCGCTTGCAGAGCTAAAATTTGCTCCCAGTTCCCGGTCATGATATCCGCAGTCTTTTCGCTGTATGGTCAGGGGGCATATGGGACTGTCCAGAGCCGCCAAAGCCTTGCAGTACTCCACCCCAAGGATATTGTTGGGGGAGGAGAGGAGCGCCAGGCTTTGGCGTGGCTCTTCTCCCTGTTCAGTGAGGAAGGCTTCCAGTGCTTCCTGGCGGGCGGCAGGAAAAGATTTCCCGGTTTTTAGGCTTTCTTTTAACGCCAGGGAGTAAGAGGCGGGTTCCTCACAAAGCAGTGCAGCCGTTTTCTGAAACGGCAGAATCTCTCCGGATTCACTGCCGAAGCACAGACAATCCACGACTCCCAGGCTGTCCAAAAGTGTTACGGCCCCCCGGGCGAAATATTCAGCGCTTCCGGTGGCATAGCAGACAGGAAGCTCAAGCACCAGGTCTCCGCCGCATTCCAGGGCCATTCTAGTGCGGGTATATTTGTCAAGAACAGCGGGCACCCCTCTCTGCACATAATCTCCGCTCATGACAATAATGACATAATCAGCCCCTGTGAGACGACGGGCTTGTTCCATATGATAGGCATGGCCGTTGTGAAATGGATTATATTCTGTGATCAGAGCTACTGTTTTCATAGACGCGCAGGTCTCCCCTCTAAAATTATGGTATCTTTTATTTGACTGCATTATACGCAGAACCGAAATAAAAATCAAGAGAAATAAGAAGTCTGCCGCCTTTTAGAGTGTATGAAATCGGAAATCCCAGGTAATAATCCATGTATTGAATTAAATACAATTTTGCCGTCTTTAGGGGAATGAAAACCTTGTGCCTGTAAATAAAAGGTTGTATAATTATGATATGTGAGGCTTTCCAGGGAATTGGTAGCTTCCGAAATCAGGAAGAAAAGGTGAAAACCAGCAGAAGAAAGGAGTCAAAAAAATCATGGGATTTATTGACGTAATTAAAGAAAGAGCAAAATCAAATAAGAAAACAATTGTACTTCCGGAGACCGAAGACCGCCGAACATATGAGGCAACAGCTCAGATTTTAAAAGAAGGAATTGCCAACGTAGTTCTTGTAGGAAGTGAAGAAGAAGTAAAAAAAGGAAGCGAAGGTTTGGATATCAGCGGGGCTGTTATCGTTGACCCGGCAACTTCTGATAAAACAGCCGGTTACATAGACAAGCTGGTAGAATTAAGACAGAAAAAAGGCATGACACCGGAGCAGGCTAAGGAAATCCTGTTAAACCAGTATTTATACTACGGTGTTATGATGGTAAAAATGGGCGACGCAGATGGAATGGTATCCGGTGCCTGCCACTCAACAGCAGATACCTTAAGACCCTGTCTCCAGATTCTGAAGACAAAACCCGGTACTAAATTAGTATCTGCATTCTTCTTAATGGCAGTGCCTGACTGCGAATATGGTGCAAACGGTACTTTCGTATTTGCAGATTCCGGTCTGAACCAGAACCCGAATCCGGAAGAACTGGCAGCTATTGCAGCATCTTCTGCAGAATCCTTCCAGTTATTAGTTCAGGAAGAACCAGTTGTTGCTATGTTATCCCACTCCACCATGGGCAGTGCAAAGCATGCTGACGTAGATAAAGTAGTGGAAGCTACCAAGATTGCAAAAGAACAGAATCCGGAACTGAAGTTAGACGGCGAATTCCAGCTGGATGCTGCCATTGTTCCAAGCGTGGGACAGTCAAAAGCTCCCAACAGCCCGGTAGCCGGAAAAGCTAACGTGCTGATTTTCCCGGATTTGGACGCAGGTAACATCGGATACAAATTAGTACAGAGACTTGCAAAAGCAGAAGCTTACGGACCTGTGACACAGGGTATCGCAAAACCGGTAAACGACTTATCCAGAGGATGCTCTGCTGAGGATATCGTTGGTGTTGTTGCCATTACTGCTGTACAGTGCCAGGCTGAGTAAGGAATAATAAATCTACGGAGGAAATTAGAAAATGAATGTATTAGTAATCAACTGCGGAAGCTCTTCCCTGAAATTCCAGTTAATCAATTCCGATACAGAGGCAGTGCTTGCCAAAGGCCTCTGCGAAAGAATCGGTATCGACGGCCGCCTGGTGTACCAGCCGGCAGACGGTGAAAAAGAAGTGACAGAAGCTGCTATGCCTACACACAAACAGGCCATTCAGATGGTCCTGGACGCTCTGATGAATGAGAAGACAGGTGTGATTAAGAGCCTGACAGAGGTAGATGCTGTAGGTCACCGTATTGTACACGGGGGCGAGAAGTTTGCTTCCTCTGTGGTTATCGACGGCGAGGTTTTACAGGCAGTAGAAGAGTGCAATGATCTGGCTCCTCTTCACAATCCTGCAAACTTAATCGGTATCCGCGCATGCCAGGAACTTATGCCGAACACACCAATGGTAGGTGTATTTGACACAGCCTTCCATCAGACAATGCCTGAAAAAGCATATTTGTACGGACTTCCCCGCAAATATTATGAGCAGTATGGGGCAAAATAAACAGCAAAAATGAAATGGGGAAAAGAAATTGAGTCAGAAGACGAGAAAACTGCTTCGTATCGGAGCATGGATTTTATTCGTAATATATCTGGGTCTGCTTTGCTATTTCCTGTTCTTCTCAGAAATGATGGGAAGAACCTATTCCGAAAGAAGCTACCATTATAATCTTATGCCCTTAAAAGAAATCAAGCGGTTTATTATTTACCGGAAGGCACTGGGCGCGAAAGCAGTCTGCTTTAACCTTCTGGGAAATATTGTCGCTTTTATTCCTTATGGAATGCTTCTGCCATTACTGGCACATAACCAGAGAAAGTTCTACCGGGTAGTGCTTTTGAGTTTTGACTTCAGTCTGCTGGTAGAACTGGTACAGCTTGTATCCAAGGTAGGAAGCTTTGATGTGGATGATCTGATTTTAAATACCATCGGCGGGGCAATTGGATATGTTGGATTTTTGCTGGCAAATCATATCCGGTGTCACAAATTTGA
>OLQH01001789.1_pt1 | contig 14929 bp, 13 predicted proteins | sample 1672671 | NCBI WGS metagenome assembly OLQH01 (sample SAMEA3136712, study PRJEB25190) | human gut metagenome
GCACGCCTTACATTATGGGTGAGTGAATCCATGATAGTTTACCTCCTCTAAAAAATTATTAGTTTTTTCGTGTTTTTTAGAATGTCTCACAAAAATGCTAGTTATCCAAGGCGTGTGGTTTGACGTTTACTAGCGACCTGCTGTAAACATATTTAATTTGCAAACTAGTTTGGTCCCGACATTAATGTCGGGACCAAAACTATTCGTAAAACTGCTCTTCAACAGAAATGGCATTAAATAATTTTAACTTTAATGCTTATCCACATTTGACAAGTCTTCTTCCGCAGAAACAATGCCAGCTCTTTCCTCGCTAGAATCTAAGCCTTGCGTCTGTCTGGCAAATCCTTTTGGGACAATGATGGCACTACTGATCACGTCGGATTGGTAGAACGGGTAGAAAATGGCCGCGTCTACACGGTGGATGGAAACTCCGGTGATATGGTCCGGCAGAGCAGCTATTCTATCGGAGACATCAGCATTTACGGGTATGGAGTACCATCCTATTGACCGGAACAAGAAAAGGCCAGCCGCCTGTGGGCGGCTGGATACATAGAAAAAATTTTAGTGCTTATTTTTTTCGTGCTGCTTTGCGGTATTCTGCAGGCAATAACCCTGTACTTTGTTTAAAGTCATGGGCAAACCGTCCGGCATTGCTATATCCAATAGTTTTAGCAATCTGCATCATTGTGAAATCTGTAGATACCAGCAGCATTTCCGCATGGCTTAATCTACGTTGACGGATATATTCAGAAATGGTACATCCGTATTGTTGCTTGAATAAAGATTTGAGCTTTGTACTTCCCATACAAGCGATATTTGTAAGATGTTCTAAAGACAACTCCGTTTGAAAATGATCGCTAATATAGGAAGCTACTGCATTCAGATATTCGATGTCCTTGATAGAAATCAGCTTTTCGTCTCTTGTTGGATGATTCTGGCGGTAAGCTAAAATTAAGGCGATGGCTTCTGCAATTTTTCCGTCATAAAAGAGGCGAGCAGACATCCCCTCTCCTTGATAATGCCAGATTTGACGCAGGATTGCGACCAGTTCAGGAAAATGAACAGTTTGGTCAATATTTAAAAGTGCCTCTTGGGGATTTTCATACTCGCTTCCGTAGTTTTTTTTCAAATACTTAATATAGTATTCTGGAAAAATTTCAATTCCAATAGAACGGATCGGGATATTCTTATGAATGATCGCGCGATAGCTTTGTTCACCACCAAAAAATATTTTTACAAAATCTGCCTGCAACCGACGATAGGGAACAAGTTCCTCACCAGCAACAGACTCAAAATATGTAATGTTCAGACTTTCTGGCCACTCCATAGGATGGACATCCAGAAAATAATCTTTGTAGTAAAGAAAGTCGTGGATTTTGATAGCATATAAATCTTTTTCTTCGTAAATCCAGTAATAACCTTTTCCACATTCTTTAGAAAGCTGATAGAGCTTCCCTGTTGGGTTATATGGACTGATAGTTGGAATTTCCGTGAAATTAGACTTTTCTAACTTCATGGAGAAAAAATTTTCAGTTTTTGCCATAGTAGCCGTACTCCCTTGCTTGTACATATCAGACGTTTTCTGATACACATTGGACGTTTTGAATGACGCTTTCTTGATAAGCGCTGTTCTTTTATTTATACTCAGATATGGTTAGCGGCATCTAACAAAATCATATCAAAACTAAATTGCATAGTCAATTCAAAGGAGGAATTTAGAATGGAAAAACTGAATGGAAAAGATTTAATCAACGTAGGAATTTATTCCGCAATTTACTTCGTCATTATGATGATTGTTGCAATGCTGGGCGTTATTCCCGTACTATACCCAACGTTGGTTATATTTGTGCCGATTATTGGTGGAATCCCGTTTATGCTCTTTTTAACGAAAGTGAAAAAATTCGGTATGATCTGGATTATGAGTATTTTAATGGGTGTACTGATGATTGTATGCGGTATGGGATATTATGCTCTTATTGTGGGAATTGTTACCGGTCTGCTGGCTGAACTTGCTTTCAGAAGTGGAAAGTATAACAGCACTGGGAAAGTGGTACTGACCTGTGGCATATTTGGCCTTTGGGTATGGGGAAATTATTTGCAGCTTTTTATTGACCGGGAATCGTTCTTTGCCAGTCCGACACGTCAAGGTCTGGGAGAAGATTTTATTAATACGATCAACACGCTGTTACCAACATGGATGTGCCCGGTTATGTTAGTAATCTGCTTTGTCTGCGGTTTACTGGGTGGACTGATCGGAAAGAAAATGTTGAAAAAACATTTTTCAAAAGCGGGGATTGTGTAAGATGAAAAGTGGATTGCTGCAGGCAAGCATAGAGGATCGGCGTTTGGTTTTAGATCCTCGTACAAAGTTGTTTATGCTGATTACAATAGCGATTTTTGTTTTAGGCGGAACTGCTTCGGATGTAATGCCGTTTGCAGCGCCTGTTCTCTGTGCGATGCCTGTATACTATCTTTTTATTGACCGTCAGTATTACGCTCTGACTACCTATGTTATTTTATATGGCAGCCTGTATTTTATTAACGGTTGGATTGTGCCGGGATTGACAGGCAGCGCACATTATATCCTTTACATTTTAACTGTTTTTATCATCCGTTTTCTTCCGGGAATTATGATGGCAAGATATGTGTTTTCCAGCACAACGGTCAGCGAATTTATGGCAGCGATGGAACGTATGCGTGTAAGTAATAAAATCACAATCCCTATGTCTGTGATGTTCCGTTTTATTCCTACTGTGTTGGAAGAATTTTCGTCAATCAACACTGCTATGAAAATGCGAGATATTCGGATTGGTGGAAAAAATGCTTCTAAAATAGTCGAGTACCGTTTCGTGCCGCTAATGGCCTGCTGTGTCAAAATCGGAAATGAACTTTCTGCTGCGGCACTGGCAAGAGGATTGGGAGGCGGGATAAAAAGGACGAATATCTGTAAAATTGGTTTTCATGGTTGGGACAGTTTTATGTTTATTATTTGTGCGATTCCCTATGTCGGTCTGATTTTATCTGCTATTGGTATTCTTGAATAGGCGAAAGGAGGAAACCTGATGATTGATATACAACATTTGACCTTTACATATCAGAAAACAGAGGTTGCCGCCTTAAAAGATATTTCACTGTCTATTCCAGCAGGTCAATGTGTGTTGCTGTGTGGAGAATCTGGCTGTGGCAAAACAACGCTGACACAGCTTATCAATGGTTTGATTCCTCACTGTTATGAGGGACAAATGGCTGGGGATATTTTTTTGAACGGACAGAATATGCGGAATATGGAGTTGATAGAAATTTCCCAAAGGGTAGGAAGTGTCTTTCAAAACCCCAAAAGTCAGTTTTTTTGTGTGGACACAACAAGCGAAGTTGCTTTTGGCTGTGAGAATTTAGGTCTGCCGGAATCGTTGATTTTGCAAAGAATACAGGAAACTACAGATAGACTGAATACCCATTCTTTAATGAATCGGGATATTTTTCGGCTGTCAGGAGGTGAAAAACAGAAAATCGCTTGTTCCAGCGTGGATGCTATGCACCCGGAAATCTATGTGCTGGACGAACCGACTTCCAATTTGGACATAGATGCGATTGAGGATTTGAAGCAGATTGTTCGGCTGTGGAAAGAGCAAGGAAAAACAATAGTGATCGCTGAACACCGACTATACTGGCTTCGGAGCCTGTGCGATAGAGTTATCTGCCTGAATAACGGGAAAATTGTTTTAGACACTCCTATGTCGCAATTTTCTTTGCTGACAGCAGATGAGCGAAATAGGATGGGCCTGCGGCGGATAAAACCGTTGACACCTACTTTCCCACAAAAGCAGACTGTGAGTTCTTCAAAATTGAAACTGGAGAATTATACCTACTCCTACAAAAAAGAACAGGTGCTTAATCTTCCAGCGCTATCTATCCCGGTTGGTGCAATTATTGCTGTTATCGGCCATAATGGTGCCGGTAAGTCTACTTTTACGCATTGTCTATGTGGCTTGCAGAAAGGATTTAAGGGGAAAGTCCGAAAGAACGGAACAGTATATAAGCCCCGAAAAATGAGAGAACTTTCTTATTTGGTCATGCAGGACGTTAATCATCAGCTTTTCTGTGATACCGTCTTTGAAGAAGTCAGATTAGGCATTACAGATGATGAATTAGAGAGCAGAAAAGGAGCGATTGACCGATTATTAGGAAAACTTGATTTGTTGGAATTAAAGGAAAGGCATCCTATGTCTTTATCTGGAGGACAAAAACAAAGAGTAGCGATTGCGTCTGCGATTTTAGGAGAAAAAGAGATATTGAGTTTTGACGAGCCTACCAGCGGTCTCGATCAAAGACGAATGGAAGAAACCGCCGATGTGATACGTTCTATCGGTAAAGATAAAACGGTTCTGATTGTTACCCATGATCCTGACATGATTGTACGTTGTTGTACCCATGTTCTCCATTTAGAAAACGGACAAGTGAAACGATTCTATCCTTTAGAGGCTGGTATGGAAACAGAATTTCTAACATTTTTTGAACGAGATTAGGAGGTGTAGGTTTTGAAAAAGAAATCAAATCTAAGTAAACTGATTCAATTTGCGGGAACTCATAAATACCTGACGTACTTATCATGGATTCTTTCTGTGATAAGTGCCATGCTTTCTCTGTTCCCTTTTTGGTACATATGGCAGATTATGCGGGCGGTATTGGAAACAGATCCCACATTTTCTTCCCCGGAGGTTATGATTGGTTATGGCTGGGCGGCTGTCGGATTTGCGGCGGCGGCTGTCATTCTTTATATTTTGGCGCTTCTTTGCGCCCATCTTGCTGCTTTTAGAGTTGCAACAAATATCCGTCTAAAATTATCGGAACATATGATGACGCTTCCTTTAGGCAGTTTAGAAGCATTTGGAAGTGGGCGACTTAGAAGAATCATCACAGAAACAAGCGGTTCGGTAGAAACTTATCTGGCCCATCAGCTTCCAGATCAGGCAAAAGCCTATGGAACAATTATTGCTCTGCTGGTACTTCTCTTTGCGATTGACTGGCGTTTTGGGCTGTTAAGCCTTCTGCCTATCGTGCTGGGCTTTCTCTCTATGGCTTCTATGGCTGGAAAGAGTATGCAGGCAAAAATGGCAGAATTTCAGACCGCATTGGGAGATATGTCCAATGAAGCTGTCGAGTATATCCGGGGAATTCCTGTTGTAAAAACCTTTGGACAGACCGTGTTTTCTTTTAAGCGGTTTAAAGGTTCGATTGACAGGTACAGCGAATGGGCTACAGCCTATACAAAAGAAGTTCGCAGACCAATGGTACTTTATACGTTAGGGATTAACAGTATTTTTGCCTTTCTGATTATTGGCGGACTTTTGCTGTCAGAGAATCCAGTAAATATAGACTTTTTGTTGAATGTAGTCTTTTATATCATTATCACGCCTGCTATTACAGTTGTATTGGGGAAGATTATGCACCAGAGTGAAAATCAGATGATCGTTACAGATGCTCTGAAAAGAATTGATTCTGTATTGCAGATTTCTCCATTGACTGTTTCAGAGACGGAACACCCTGCAAATGCCTCTGTAGAACTTAGAGATGTCACTTTCAGTTATGATGGGGAGAAAAATGTCTTAAATCATATCAGCCTTTCCATCCCTGCGGGAAAAACGGTTGCCTTTGTTGGGCCGTCCGGCGGCGGAAAATCTACACTGGCAAATATGCTTGTCCGTTTCTTTGATCCTCAACAGGGCGAAGTATTGATCGGCGGTGCAAATGCGAAAGCGATTTCCAAAAAAGAACTGATGGAGAATATTTCGTTTGTGTTCCAAAACTCAAAACTTATCAAAGGAACAATCCTTGATAATGTGAGGTTGGGTAAACCAGCAGCCACAGAACAGGAAGTATTAGAAGCCCTGGAGTTGGCGAGATGTCAAGACATTATCGAGAAATTCCCTGATGGCATTTACACTATGATTGGAACAAAGGGTGTTTATTTGTCTGGCGGTGAGCAGCAAAGAATTTCTATTGCAAGGGCTATCTTAAAAAATGCCCCTATTCTTATCATGGACGAGGCAACTGCATTTTCTGATCCAGACAACGAAAATAAGATACAGTTAGCAATGAAAGAACTGGCAAAAAATCATACGGTTATCCTGATTGCGCATAGGTTGTCCACCGTCAAAAATGCAGATTGTATCTATGTCTTGAAAGATGGAGAGATTTGTGAAACCGGCAATTTTGATGAATTGAACAGTAAAAACGGTATCTTCCATGAAATGTGGAAAGATTATCAAAAATCTGTGGAATGGAGGGTAACGACAGTATGATTAAAAAATTACAGAAAAGATTTGCTTTGTCCGAACAGGGCGCAAAAGATACCATTATCGGCAGCTTAGAGAGTGCCTTTCAGAATTTAACCTTCCTTTTCCCCGCAGGTCTGCTTTACCTTTTGTTTATGGATTTGAGTGCAGGCAAGGGACAAAATCATATCATTGTATATGCCATCGGCTGCGTCATTTGTCTGGCACTGATGGCTGTTTCTACATGGCTTCAGTATAATGGAACTTATCTGGCAACCTATCAGGAAACGGGCAAGCGGAGAATCGCTGTGGCAGAAAAGCTGCGAAAAATTCCACTGTCCTATTTTGGAAAAAAGGATTTGGCAGATTTGACATCATCCATTATGAATGACTGTACAGTGTTGGAAAAAAGCCAATCCCATTATGTTTGTTCTCTTGCAGGTTCCGTAATTTCTACAATACTTGTTGCAATCGTGCTTCTGCTGTTTGAGTGGAAAATGGCGTTAGCGGCTTTATGGGTACTTCCGATTTCTTTTTGTATTATTGGATTTTCATCCCGTGTCCAAAAAAGCCTTTCAGGGAGAGCGTCACAGGCACAGATTGAATTTGAGGACACTGTTCAGGAAAGTATCGAAGCTATGCGTGACCTGCGCTCAAACAATGCCGAGAACAAGGCGTTGGACAAATTAGAGAAAAAAATCAGACAGGTGGAGAAACGCTCAATCGCTACGGAATTTGGAATATCATCCTTTATCACAACTGCAAATCTCGTTTTAAGATTAGGAATTGCAACAACTGCACTTGTGGGAATCATTCTACTGGTTCAGGGAAAGACCGATATTTTAACATTCTTCTTTTTCCTGTTAGTGGCATCCAGACTGTATGATCCTCTTGACGGAGCGTTACAAAATCTTTCAGCCATTATTGCTACGAATACGAATATTCAGAGAATGGATGAAATTTTAGACCATCCCATTCAGGAAGGAACATGTCAGCTTGTCAATCAAGGATATGATATTTGCTTTGAACATGTAGGTTTTTCCTATCAGAATGGAGAAAATGTCTTAAAAGATGTGTCTTTCACAGCAAAGCAAGGAGAAGTAACAGCTCTTGTCGGACCATCCGGCGGAGGAAAAACAACCGTTTCCCGTCTTGCGGTCAGATTTTGGGACACCAATGAAGGAAAGATTACTGTAGGTGGTATGGATATTTCCAAAGTAGATCCAGAGGCGTTAATGTCACTTTATTCTATTGTTTTTCAGGATGTTACCTTGTTCAATAACACGATTATGGAAAATATTCGTGTGGGGAATCCGAGCGCAACCGATGAAGAAGTCATTCAGGCGGCAAAGCTGGCGAATGTCGATGAATTTGCGGAGAAGCTGCCCGAAAAATGGGACACCATGATAGGCGAGAATGGCTGTGAGTTATCGGGCGGAGAACGTCAGAGGATTTCTATTGCAAGAGCATTTCTGAAAAACGCACCGATTATTCTCATGGATGAAGCGACTGCTTCGTTGGATGTTGAGAATGAAACACTAATTCAGACGGCAATTTCCCGTCTGATTAAAAATAAAACGGTATTAGTAATTGCACATCGTATGCGTACTGTGACAGGGGCAAACAAAATTGTTGTTCTATCTGACGGAATTGTGGCCGAGCAAGGTACACCGATAGAACTAATCAATCATAATGGCATATTTGCCCGAATGAGTAAATTACAGACAGAAAGTGAAGAATGGGTTATTGCATAATTGATTTTTGTACTTTTAACAGATAAATGAGGAAGTAGCTGAAACAATCTATGAACGTCATTTGTTTTTTACAAAGCAACTTATTGCAGCAGGTGTTGATCCCCAAATTGCGGAAAACGACGCCTGCAGGCTGGAACATGTCATCAGCAATGTGAGTTTCTCTAAGCTGAAAGCAGCAGTAAAGTAAAAAGAAGCACCCCGATTTTGAACGGTACAGCTTAGAGCAAGAAACGATATTATCACTTCCCGGCCTTGAAATCCACCTGGACAAGCGGAAGGTATATCGTAACAATCAGGAGATTAAGCTGACAGTGAAGGAATATAAAATCCTCTGCTTTTTAGTGGCAAACAGGAACCGAGTCCTTACTTATGAGCAGATTTATCAAAGAGTATGGGGCGAGGACGCAATCGGAAATGAAAGTAATGCGGTGGGCTGCCACGTCCGTAATCTGCGGAAAAAACTGCTACAGGCGGTCTGATTTTCAGGCCGCTTTTCCTATGTGTGCCTATCATTTGCGCTTTTTTTCTGTATTCTTAAAACATCGCTAAGAATAAGTCATTTTTCTTGTGCAAATTGTCTGAAAATGCGATGAACTACTACATATCTACTGTGAAAGTCCCATCTTTCTACTATTTCATAGCTTAATTGCGGTCTATTTAGCTTGTTTCCTGACTACTCAGGAAAAATATTTCTACCCTCGCCCCACCTGTATTTTCAGAATTTGAAAGTTTAATACCTCCACCATATTTTTCAGCCACAGTTTTTGCAAAAAATAGTCCCATCCCATAATGGGCTTCGCCATTTCTACTTGTGTCATCCATAAAAAACTGCTCTGTGCCATGCAATAATGCTTCTTTTGTAAATCCTGATCCGCTATCCTCCACAATGAATGTCAGCCGGCCATCCTGCTCCTTTGCGTCAATATAAATGATTCCATTTTCTTTTGTATGCTCCACTGCATTCTGAATCATATTCATTACGGCCCGGAACATTGGATCATAAGCAATCGTTACCTTTTTATCACTTTGTTCCGCCTTCCAATCTATCTTCTGGTGATAGATTTCTACCAGTCCGAGTGCCTGTTCCTTTATATCTGCGAAAAAATCTTCTAACCTCACCGTTGTATAGGTAACATCACTGCAATTCCATGATTTTGTGACATCTATCAACTGTTTTACATAACTTTGTATCTGTGTTGTGCCGTTCAAAACATAAGTGATATTATTCTTCTGTTCTGTGGTCAGTTCAGTCTCTGAAAGTAGTTCTGCATTTCCCCGTACAATCGTAAGAGGTGTTTTAATATCATGCGCCAAAGCAGACATCTGCTGTTTCTTTTCCTGCTCTGTTTTCCACTGCTTTTCTAAAGATTCTCGCAATGCATCTCGCATATCATCGATTGCCGATAAACAGTCATCAAACTCTTTGATACCGGAACAGGATGTCTCATATTCCAGATTTTGATCCTTTATTTGTCCGATTGCGTCTAATACAGGCTGCATCTGCTTTTTGATTCTTTTTCCAAAACGTATGGACGGAATGATGATAATCGCTACCGCTCCAATCACAGACATAATAATCATCACATTCTGTGGTCCTATAAAATGCTCCCTCAAAAAAGCTGAATGATATTGAGGTGTCAGGCGATATTGCAATACAACATATTCATTTTCCCTTACAATTACTTTATAAAAATATTTCCCGGATGCGTTTCCGTACTTTGCAACATTCCATGCTATCTGTTCGTATTGTTCTGACAGATCTCCACCTATTTTCTCTCCATTCTCTGAAAAGATTACATAATCACAAAGTGCGGGAATCATCTCAGCAGTCACTTTATCTGCACGTAGAATCGTATCATATGCTTCATTAATCTTTTGCTCTGCATAATTTGCCGGATAAATACAGCCCACACTAATCAAAAGGTACAGCAGCAGATAAGCAACAATCACCAAACCAACTAATGATCCAAGCATGACCAGTACATATCTCATAAAAATCCTGCTGAGTGCATTGCTTCTCTTTACTCTTCCCATTTATATCCAATCCCCCAGACTGTTTTTATCGGCATATAATCATAATCCGCAAATTTTGCTCTTATATTTTTGATATGCGTGATTATAGTACTGTCATTACTCTCATTATCAAAGCCAAAGACCGCTTCCAATATCTGTTCCTTCGAGAAAACCTGTCCTCTGTTTTTAGCCAGAAATTCACAGATTTCGTACTCCGCTTTCGTAAGAGGAAGTTCCTTATCATCAACCAATAGTTTCTTTTGAGATATTTGAATACAGACCCTCCCCAAAACCATCCGGACAGAATGTTCCCTGTGCTCTCTTCTAAGATGTGCATTGATCCTTGCCCGAAGTTCCATCACTCCAAATGGCTTTGAAATATAATCATCTGCTCCTAAAGAAAGTCCGTTTACCAGACTGTTTTCCTCCGTTTTTGCCGTAAGAAACAAAATCGGACAATCCACAAGTGCCCTGATTCTTTTGCATAATTCGAAGCCATCAATTCCAGGCATCATAATGTCCAGTAAAATCAGGTCATAACGATGTAATTCTTCCATATTAATTTTTAGTGGATTACTTACTTTGGTAACCAGATGTCCATCCTTATTCAAAATGCTTTCTATCATTTCCAAAATTGCCGGTTCATCATCAACTGCCAGTATTTTTGCCATAGTTTCCCTCGATTCTATTCCGATATTCTGTTTCCTTCCCAGTGGTTTACCCACCAAAAATAGTATACCATACTAATCCCTGTAAATATTAAGCAACCTGGTATGAATGACAACCATTCACCTACACTAGTTTCTCCCAATACAGATTGCAGATAAGTATATGGTACTCTACCCGTCCAGCAGACAAATACATATTTCCACACATAATCTCCAAGTCCGGTAAGCATCAATGCACTAATTAGTCCTGATATAATCCCTGCTCCAATGGATACCCCTTTTCCAAACTGAAAAGCCAGAATCAGCTGCCACAGATAAAGTGGAACACTGCTTCCCCACAGCAGCAATGCTGCAAATATACATCCTTTCATGATTTCGATATCGCTTGATGCGATTCTTCCAAATCCAATTCCGAATATGATTGCTGTCAATAGGATAGAGCACAGACACAAAACCAGTAGCATCAACAGTTTCGATAAAAATGCTGCAGGTTTATCCGGTAAAGACAACAGATTTTGAAAATCACCTGCATTTTGTTCCTGTTCCATCACACTTGCTGTAAAAATTCCAATAAGTACCGGAAGTCCTGCTCCTATTGCCTGATAAAATGCAATCACTTTCATATTTTCATTCCATGGTGAAAAAAAGTAATATATTAAAAATATAACGCTGGTTATAATCGGAATCAGTAAGTGTGCCAGAATCACAGATGTTCCTTTCATCTTTCGCAAGTCTGCATTAAGAGATCTTCCAATCATCTTATTTCACCTCTCTTCTCTCAAACCATTTCAAAAACAGAACCGTTACAAAAACAAACCAGATGATTGAGAGACACATTCCCGGAACAATGACTCCCGTATCCAAAAGAGGATTCCCTGCTTCTGCGGCAAGTCCATTTGGTAAAACATGAAGCAACGGGCACATCATTCGCATAGGGATTGCAGAAACAAGTACATACCAGATTCTGGTTTGTGATATTACCACACCGCTGACGGTAATAAACAGGCAGACGAACAGGTTTACAATCATTCCAAATCGTTCACTTAAAAATAAAGCTACCGGAATCTCCCATAACTCAGAAACCGTCAGAAACAATACTGCAATCAACGCTCCTTTCACCGGAACATGTGTCGTTAGAAGAAAGCCTCCAAGCGTTGCTCCTGCAAACACAATCACATTAGAAAACAAAATCATGTACCCAATATAAATAATTTTCCCCAGCAACAATTTTCTTCTGTCTGTGGGAATAGTCATTAAATGATAGTATTTTATCTTTTTCTCCTGCGCCACAGAAAGATAACAAAATAGAGCAATCATCCCCGGCAGCAAAAGTGTATACCACCAGTTCCAAACACTTTCTGCATAAGCATTTGTCATCCCAAGAGTAAATATAAATGCCATGACAAATGTAAGAAGAGGAAATCCCCAGATAAACTTTTTTCGCATGGTTCTTTTGGCTTTTTGATGTTCTGCTTTTATAATATTAACCATGGATTTCACCTGCTTTCTGGTTTTTTCTTACCACATTCATAAACAAATCTTCAAGATTATCTCCCTGCTTTAATGCTCCTTCGTATCCTAAGATTCCACCTGAAATAATCCCGACTTTATCTGCAAGTAACTGTACCTCTGAGAGAATATGACTGGAGAGAATTACAGTGATTCCCTGTTCCGGAAAAGACCGGATCAGCTCTCGTAATTCCTCGATGCCTATTGGATCTAATCCATTCGTAGGTTCATCCAATATCAAAAGTTCCGGTTCTCCAAGCAATGCCATTGCAATGCCTAGTCTTTGCTTCATCCCCAAAGAAAACTGTCCTGCTTTCTTCTTTCCGGTGTTTGTAAGTGATACAATCTGCAAGACCTCATCAATTCTGTTTTCATCTGTACCAAGCAATAATTGTCTTACCTTCAAATTCTCTCTGGCGGAAAGATTTTCATAAATAGGCGGATTCTCAATTAACGCTCCTATTTTTGATAAATCTTTCCTATCCCAAAGTTTTCCATCAAAGTAAATCTTTCCTGCAGTGGGTTTCATCATACCGGTCAGCATTTTCAATGTGGTAGATTTTCCCGCACCATTCGGTCCAAGCAGTCCATAAATCTGTTTCTTTTCTATATTAAGTGAAACATTATTTACCGCTTTTTGCTTTTTAAAATATTTACATAGATTTTGTGTCTGCAACATCATTTCCATCTTTTCTATCCTTCCTTCTATATTTCATTTCTTACTGAAATATAATCTATCAGGGAAAAATAAAGATTTGATGAAGATTGCTACATTTTAGAAAATCTGTCCCGGAAGTTTTTTCTTCTCCATATACGGGAAGTAAAGTTTTTGTTTTCATTGAAAATTTCCGCCCATAAAGGCTTTTTTGTTCAATGAACTTTTATCCTGCAATTTGTGCAGACCGTCTGCACAAATTACTTTTGCCATCCGAGTATGACAGTATCGGCAAGGAGCAGACCAAGACCGCCACAGAGTTAGCATATGCCGAGATAATCAGCTATAACAAGAAAAACCTTGAGAGAGAACTTCAGAACGAGAGCCGACAGCAGAACAGACAACAAAATAAAGTGAAACGGAGGGAAGAAGAAATTTGATAGAAATATGAGTGTCATTGTGGTATTATATTACCAGTGCAAATTGAGATTTGAATAAAAAATCAATATGTGGGGAAAATAGAATGAATGATAAGGAAAAGAAAATACTGCATTACCGCGAAGAAAATAAAACTGTCAAATACGGACAAACCGTTTTTACAGGCTCATCGCTTATGGAGATGTTCCCAATAAACAAACTATTGGAAGAACACAACGATAGCATGATAGTTTATAATCGAGGGATTGGCGGCTTTGTGTCACGAGAGCTGTTGGAAGTTATTGATTTTTGTGCAATAGATTTGAAACCGTCGAAAATCTTTATAAATATCGGTACAAACGATCTTAGTGACAGTAGTATTCCAATTTCAGAACTTATGGAAAACTATGATAAAATAATTTCCGAAATTGAAGCAAGGTTGCCCGAAACAATAATTTATCTTATGGCATATTATCCAGTGAACTATGAAGCTGCTGATGAAAATATGAAAGAATATTTGAAAATACGAAATAATGAGAAAATCTGCATTGCTAACGTAGAGGTAAAAAAACTTGCGGAAAAACATAGCCAACGATATATTAATATAAACAAAAATCTTATGGACGAACAAGGCAGGCTCAAAGCAGAATATACCATAGAGGGTTTGCATATAAACGAGGACGGTTACAGAGCTATTTACGATGATATTATAGCTTATGTGAAAGAGCCGATTTTTGATAAGAAAACTAAGGTATGATAAAACTCATTAGTTATAAATTATGTCTTATCAAAATTCCAGTTTTTAACAACCATTACAACAATCACAACTAAATAGGTAACACAGCGTCAGAACTGCTGCCACTTCTTCTATTACTACTCCAACTAATTTCTCGCACCAGTGGTGCGAGTTTTCCGAACCACAATATGTCAGATAGAAATTTCGCATTCTCCATAAATTTGCAGCCGAGTATCCTTTAGCTCCATCCTTTCCAGACATCCGGCTGATATCCAAGTGTAGACTGCTTTCCATTCCTTACAACCGGAGTTTTGATTACCTGCGGATTCTCAAGTACTTTTTCCAACTTTCTACGCTCCGCTTCGGTCGGTGCAGAACCGAAGTCCACTGGACTTCGTGCACCCTCATCCGTAGTATATTTAATAAGTGCAAGCAAATCTTTGTCTTTGCCATCCCAGTTGATCATATTCTCCAGACCGCCATTGACCTGAGCCACAGAGTTAAACTCACCCTTGCTCATTCCCTTTTCCTTCATATCAATAAACTGATACTTAATGCCTCATTCTTTGAAGAAACGCTCAGCCTTCTTCGTATCATTACATTTCTTAGTTCCAAATCGTTTCCTGATTTTCCTCTGTTCCTAATGGCAGAATATCTGAATATAATAATTTCATCCTGCACCCCCTCGTACACTTTCTGTATATAATTCTACTGCAAATCAGTTAATAAATTTAGAAGAGAAATCTCCGTACACATAAAAGCAATTTATTCCACCACTTCATCTAATTAAAAAAAGGCCAGAAGCCACCTACACCAGTGACTTCCAGTCTTAACTTTTACCTATCTTACACCCCGATCAGCCCCTCTCTCCGGCTTATCTTTTCCCTGCTTTTCTTGAATAA
>OLQH01001791.1_pt1 | contig 14861 bp, 15 predicted proteins | sample 1672671 | NCBI WGS metagenome assembly OLQH01 (sample SAMEA3136712, study PRJEB25190) | human gut metagenome
GGACGAATGTATGACAGGGTTAAAGCCATTAGATAGGATGGAACGTGGAGAGACAGGTATTGTCTGTGAGATGCACTCAGAGGACAGATTACGCAGGAGGCTTCAGGATATGGGGCTGATTCAGGGAACCTGTGTGGAGTGTGTGGGAATCAGTCCTCTGGGGGATCCGGCCGCTTATCTGGTGAGAGGTGCAGTGATTGCCCTTAGAAAAGAAGATTCCAACTGTGTACTGGTAAGAAGCTATGAGTGCTGAGAACAGATGGAAGATTGGGCTTGCGGGAAATCCGAATGTAGGGAAAAGTACCGTGTTTAACCAGCTTACCGGATTAAAACAGCACACAGGAAACTGGCCTGGAAAAACAGTGGTGAATGCAAGAGGAACATTTTCGTTGAACGGGGGAGAAGGGCTGCTTGTGGATATTCCAGGTTGTTATTCTCTTATGGCCCATTCCCAGGAAGAGGAGGTTGCCAGGGACTTTATCTGTTTTGAGGAGCCGGATGGAGTTGTGGTAGTGTGCGATGCTACCTGCCTGGAGCGAAACCTGAACCTGGTTCTGCAGATTACCGAGATATGTCCCAGAGTGATGGTCTGTGTCAATCTAATGGATGAGGCCGGGAAAAAGGGGATCACCATTAACTTTTCCCTTTTGGAGGAGCTTTTGGAGGTTCCGGTCGTACCGGTAACAGCCAGATCCAACAAAGGCCTTTCGCATATGGTTGAACTGCTTGGCAAAATGCTGACAGAAGAGGAACAGGAGCGGACAGTCCTGAGATACCCGGAGTATGTGGAAAAGTGCGTGGAAAAGCTGGAAACGGCGGCATGTGGGTTGATAACAGGTTCGGACAAAGAAAACGGTGTGGATATCTGCTCCCTGAAGCGAAAGAGACGGTGGCTTTGTGCCAGACTGCTGGATGGGGACGAAAGTTTAATGGATTCTGTGAAGAAGTATTTCTGCCTCTCCGGGGAGGAGGAAGAAGTATTCTCCCGAGCCCGGGAAGAATGCCTGGGAGAACTGGAAGAACAGGGGATTACTGTAAAACAGCTGCAGGATGATATGGCGGCAGTGTTTGTACGGAAGGCAGAAGAGATTGCAGGAAAAACGGTCCGGTACAGCGGTTCCTCGTATGCAGGGAGAGACCGGAAGCTGGATTGGCTATTTACCAGCAAGGCAACCGGATTTCCAATTATGTTTTTGGTACTTTTGGGGATTTTCTGGCTTACCATTTCCGGCGCTAATTATCCCTCCCGTCTTCTCAGCACAGGGTTTACGGAAGCAGGAGAGAAGCTTTTGCATCTGCTTGAGCATGCCGGTGCGCCTTCGCTTCTGTCGGGTATACTTGTGCAGGGAGTGTACCAGGTAGTTACCTGGGTCATATCAGTGATGCTGCCCCCCATGGCAATTTTCTTTCCGCTTTTTACACTGATGGAGGATTTTGGATATCTTCCCCGGGTCGCCTTTAATCTGGATCGGTGCTTTAAGAAATGCTGTGCGTGCGGAAAGCAGGCCCTGACAATGTGTATGGGTTTTGGGTGCAATGCCGCAGGAGTCGTGGGGTGCAGAATTATCGATTCGCCCAGGGAACGTCTGATCGCGATTTTGACAAATAATTTCGTACCGTGTAACGGAAGACTGCCTGTGATGATTGCTATTATCTCCATGTTTTTTGTGGGGGGAAGCTACGGGATTGGAAGCTCTTTTCTGTCCGCATGTCTGCTTGCCGGGATGATTCTGCTGGGGATCTTTATGACGCTGCTGGTTTCCAGACTCTTATCAAAAACCATATTAAAAGGAATTCCGTCTTCTTTTGCGCTGGAGCTGCCTCCTTACCGGAGACCACAGATTGGAAAGGTTATCGTCCGTTCTATATTTGATAAAACGCTGTTTGTGCTGGGGAGGGCAGTCCTTTTTGCTGCACCCGCAGGAGTTCTGATTTGGGTATTGGCGAATGCAGAGGTGTCCGGACAGTCTCTGTTGTACTACTGTACGGATTTTCTGGATCCCTTTGGGAAGATGCTGGGGATGGACGGGGTAATCCTGATGGCATTTATTCTGGGGCTTCCGGCTAATGAAATTGTAATGCCTATTATTATAATGACCTATCTGGCACAGGGGACCCTCGTTGATATGGAAGATCTGACCGTTCTGAAAAGTCTGCTGACAGAGCATGGATGGACCTGGATAACCGCTGTCAGTACCATGCTTTTTTCTCTGCTCCACTGGCCCTGTTCTACTACCTGCATGACAATATATAAAGAAACAAAAAGTCTGCGGTGGACCGGGGCTGCTATCCTGATACCTGCGGCGGCAGGGATCCTGGTGTGCTTTTTGTTTACGCAGTTTGCGGGTCTGACAGGAGTGTAATCCGACGCTTTTCTATCTCTAGTATGCCTTCCTCTTTCATTTTTTTGATTTCTCTTACCATGGCACTTCGGTTTACAGACAAAAAATCTGCAAAGTCTATCATGGAAAAGGGGAGGGTAAAAGCAGTGCTCTGGTATTTGGCGGACTGCTGGCGGAAAAAGCACAGAAGCTTTCCTCGGATAGAACGCTGGCTCAGAACTTCGATCCGTTCACTGAGGAGACGTGATTTTTCCGATAACAGGCGGAGCATATTCCGTATCAGTTGTGTATGGCAGGGGCATACTTTTGCACAGTTTTGAATCAGGTGGTCATAATCAAGAAAGAGAATCCGGCAGTCTTTCTGACAGAGAGCAGTAATGCAGGCATATTCCGGGAGATAAAAAGCAAGAGCTTCCCCGAAGATATCTCCGGGAGCCAATTCTTCCAGAATTGTCCGGCTTCCGCTGTATTCATAGCGGACCACAGAGACTTTTCCCTGAAGAATGATTCCCACAGACTGCTGGCTCCCTCCATAGGTGTAAATTATGTCCCCTGAGTGAAAGGCGGCCGTATAGGACTTCATACAGGCGAACATTTTTTTGCAGTCCGGATCGGATATGTTTTGAAAAAGTGCTGTTGCTGTGGTATTCATGAAGGAACCTCCTAGTTTATAAAGTTTTTATTATTATAGAGGATGTATGTTGCAAATGCAACAGAAATTCAAGAAAATATTTGCTATAGTATAAAAGCAGTAAAAAATACGAAAAATATTACAAGATTCTTAGGAGGTTAAGACATATGAAAAAATATATTTGTGAACCCTGCGGCTATGAATATGATCCGGAGGTAGGAGATCCGGACGGCGGAATTGAGCCGGGAACCCCTTTTGAAGATCTGCCGGAGGATTGGATTTGTCCGGTGTGCGGATTGGGAAAAGATGTATTTATAGAAGCATAGCAGACAACCGTGTGTCCGGGGCGTATGTCTCCGGGCACATTTTTTATTCCGGACTTTATGAAACGGCAGAAATAGTGTATAATATGGGGTAGAATTGTTTAAAAGTACGAATCAGAGGAGGCCATACATTATGAATGTAGTAGAAGTAAAAAAGGATATATATTCAGTGGGAGCGGTGGACTGGAATGTGAGAAGCTTCCACGGATACTCCACCAACAGCGGAGCCACATATAATGCCTATTTAATAATGGATGAAAAGATTACGCTGATTGATACCGTAAAAGCGCCGTTTGCAAAAGAGCTGCTGGACAGGATCCGTGAGATTGTGGAACCAGAGAAAATTGATTACATAATATCCAATCATGTTGAGATGGATCACTCAGGTGCGCTTCCCCAGGTAGTAAAGGCAGCGCCCAATGCTACTGTGATTACCTCAGACCCTAACGGAATGAAGGGATTATCAGCCCACTACGGGAAAGAAATCAAATATCAGACAGTAAAAGCGGGGGATACCCTGGAGATTGGCAAAAGAACTCTGACTTTTGTTGCCACACCCATGCTTCACTGGCCGGATAATATGGTAACCTATTGCCCGGAAGATAAGATTTTGTTTTCGAATGATGCCTTCGGACAGCACTATGCATCCAATATGCGGTTCGACACACAGGTGAACCTGGATGATGTATACAGAGAGGCTAAAAAATATTACGCGAATATCCTTATGCCTTACGGTGCCCAGGCAAGGAAAGCGCTGGAGATTGTAAAAGGACTGGATATGGAAGTAATTGCACCCAGCCATGGCGTTATCTGGACAGAGCATATCGGAGACATTCTGGAAAAATATGAAGAATTTGCCGGAGGCGGAACAAAGAAGAAGGCCTGTATTGTCTATGATTCTATGTGGCACTCCACAGAAAAGATGGCCTTTGCTGTCGTGGAAGGATTCTCAAAGGCTGGAGTGGGGGCTCATCTGTATGATCTCAAAGATAATCATATCTCCGATATTATGACGGATCTTCTGGACGCAGAATACATAGCCGTTGGTTCCCCTACGCTGAATAGTCAGATGATGCCCACAGTAGCAGGTTTCCTGTGCTATATGAAAGGCCTGGCCCCGAAGAATAAAAAAGCCTTTGCGTTTGGTTCCTATGGCTGGGGCGGACAGAGCGCGGGCCTGGTAAATGCGGAGCTGGAGGCATGCAAATTCCATATTCTTATGGATCCTGTAAAAATACAGTATGTCCCTTCCGAGGAAAGCCTGAAGGAACTTTCGGATAAAGTGGCCGCTGTGGAATAAACCGGATAAAATCAGAAGTATGTCATATGTAAGGGACACCGCCCGATGCGCTGAGTCAGCATTTGGAAGTGTCCCTTATATTTTGTCAGGTAGATTCCTGCCCCTGCCATATTATTTCTTACGCTGCTGCATGAGTTTCATTATCTGATTCATTTTCATCAGTTCCTCGGGAGTGCTGTATTTCTTTATGGCCTCAATGATGACGGTCATTTCCTCCTGGGTAAAAGTAATGTTCGCTGTCCGGCTTTTCTGGGCAAGTGCCATAAGAAAGGGCATGAGCTCTTTCTGGGAAAGGCTGCTGCTTTCAAAAACCATCTTTTGTAAAAAATCAAGCTTTTCCATGGAAATGCCCTTCAAAGAAGGATCCTGCATCCATTTGGGTTTTTCAGAGGAACTATTTGCGTCCATATAATCTGCCATAATTATTGTTCTCCTTCCGGCGGGCTGTCCCGCGCAATCGTATTATCTGTGGAAGCCGCTTCTGTGTTAAAATCTGACTGGAACATTTGAAACATGGACTGCTGCTCGGGTGACAGCATACCCATCACCATATCCATTGGATTCATGCCGAAGGGATTGCCGCCTGTTTTATCTTTATTGTCCTGTCCGGCTTCCGGAACAGGGCCGCTGCCGCTGTCCGCAGCTGCAGTACCATCTGCCTCATTTGTACTCATTCCCTGAAATAGATCCATATACTGTTTCATTTCCTCATACATCTGCATGGCATTCTGTATGGACTGGAACTGTTCGAGCATGGAACGTACCTGGGGAGGACAGTAATTTTTTATTTTGTCACAGATGTCACTTAAGGAAAAAGGGACTGCCTCATCCCGAAAACTTTCAGGATGTGAACGGGTAAGACGGAGAGTGTAGTCAAATTCCATGAATTTAATCATGACAGCCAGCCCTCTGCGGCTGTCGGGACTGCAGTAGGGCAGCAGGATTTTCATTATTTGTATTTGGTTGGTTGTATACAGAGCATCAAAGGTCTGTAGATAATCTTTATCATTCTTCTCCATATCCCGGTCCTTTTCCCTTTCATAGAAATACTATGTCGGCGCCGGAAACATAAGAACATAAAAATAGGCTCTGTAACAGAGCCTATTTTCATGTATGTGCCCAATATGGGCGCAGTTACATTAGCAGAAGCCGTTTCCGCCGCCACAGCAGCAAAGCAGAATCAGGATCCACATCATGTTTCCGCAGCCGGAGTTTCCGCCGCAGCCGTTGGAATCTCCGCATCCGCATCCGCTTCCGCCGCCAAAGCTATTTCCGCCGCCGCAGCAGCAAAGCAGGATCAGAATCCAAATCCAGCTTCCAGCACCGGTATTTCCGCCGCATCCGCAGCTCCCGCCACAGTTAGTTGTACAACCACAGCCGGTGTTGCTGGTGCCACAACCGGTATTGCTGCCGCATCCGCAGCCGCTTGCTGTTAAATCACTCATGTTTATTTGCCTCCAAATTGGTTTTTATGGTTTATACTATGCCGTACAGCATGTCAGTGTTTCCAATGATAATAAAAATTTTTTTAATTATTGTTTCTGGTATGGGAAAACAGCTTTCGTTTTATGGAATAACTGAATCTTCCTTCCAGGATCCTCCATTCACCCACCACCTGCCCCAAACATACTTTAATAGAAAAAGAAAGAAACATACAAAGCAATGGACCGGGTTAAAAAACTGATACATGCGGAAGAAGAAGAGGTATTTCCCTACACCGGCTCCGGCGTCACCGTTGCAATTCTGGATACCGGCATAGCCATGCATCCGGATTTTGCAGACAGAGTTATCGGCTTCCGTGATTTTGTGGGAACCAGCCGCATGCCCTACGATGACTGCGGTCATGGTACTCATGTGGCCGGATGCCTGTGCGGAAACGGAGCCTGTTCGGGCGGCCTGTACGCCGGAGTTGCACCCGGATGCAGGATCCTGTCGGGGAAAGTCCTGGATGATAAGGGAGATGGCACTATTTCCAATATGGCTGCCGGTATTGAATGGGTTCTTGACAGCCGGGAGCTTTATCAAATAAAGATATTAAATATTTCAGTGAGTATGGGAGAAACCGATCATGTAAGAATGATGCAATATCTGGTGTCCTGCCTGGAGAAGGTATGGGATGCCGGTATTTTTGTGGTAGTGGCAGCAGGCAATAAAGGACCTGCCGCCGGCAGCATTTCTCCTTTGGGAGCCAGCAGGAAGGTGGTGACAGTAGGCTGCCATGACGGGAATTCCTTCCATGGCAGGCAGAATTCCTGTGAATCCTATTCCGGCAGAGGCCCCACCTGTGCGGAATTAAAAAAGCCGGATATTGTCGCACCGGGGACGGACATCATGTCCTGTTCCGCAGGCTTCCGCCAGACCGTAAGAGGCTGCAGAGATGCCTATATTGTAAAAAACGGCACATCCATGTCCACGCCGCTGGTGGCAGGAGCAGCCGCGCTGTGCCTTCAGAAATATCCGGAATACTCCAATGAACAGCTGAAACGGAGGATTCTGTGGTCTGCATCCGATTTGGGAGAATCCTGGAGCAAGCAGGGCTGGGGTATGCTGAATGTGGCACGGTCACTCAGGTGAAAACAGCATGATATAACAGAAACACAGAAAGGAACCGGATAAAACTGATAACCGGTTCCTTTTTTACTGCGGTGTTTTGTGATATAATTATTATACTTGCAATTTATTGTAAAAAAGGAGGTTTGCTATGTATTATTCAACAACCTGTTCATCGCCTGTCGGCATGCTTACACTGGCTTCTGACGGCAATAACCTCACCGGATTATGGATAGAAGGACAAAAATACCATGGAAATACCATGGCGGGAGAGATGGTGGAAAATAAGGAAATTCCTGTTTTTGAACGGACAAGGAAGTGGCTGGATAACTATTTTGCAGGCGGAAAACCAGCTGTTTCGGAAATCCCGCTTGCTCCTGCCGGAGGAGAATTCAGGCAGGAGGTATGGAAAATCCTCTGCCAAATTCCCTATGGCAGCGTGATTACCTATGGCGATATCGCAAAGCTGATTGCAGAAAAAAGGAACAGGCCGGGTATGTCGGGACAGGCTGTAGGAGGTGCGGTAGGGCATAATCCCATTTCCATCATCATTCCCTGTCATCGTGTTGTTGGTTCCAACGGAAGCCTGACCGGTTATGCGGCGGGAATAGATAAAAAAATACAGCTGCTTAAGCTGGAAGGAGTGGATATGTCGTCCTCCCTTTTTGTTCCCAAAAAGGGAACTGCGATTTAAAAAATATATGTATAGCAGCTTTGTGAAGTTCATGGCTGATGAGATTTGAACTGGAGGAAAAAATATGTCAATCGAGATAACAAAAGTCTACAAGGAACATTTCCCTGCATTGCGGTTTATTGGTACTTGCTATACAAACGAAGACAGAGATTCTGCGGGCGGCTTTGGTAAGCAATGGGACGAATGGATGAATAATGACAGGTTTCACATATTGGATCGGCCTGTTTTTCCCTGCTGATGCTGCGGTACCCGAGGGGTATGCCTCCATAGACCTCCCTGAAAGCAATATTGGAGTGGGTTGGGTGTGCGGCAAAGAAGAAAACGGCGAGATTTATGGCGATGCCCATGGAGAAGTATGCAAGAAACTGGATGAGGATGGTTTTAACAGTTTTCGTAACGATATCACTGGTGAAAATACATACTGTTTTTTTGAGAGATATCATTCTTTACGTTTTACACAGAAAGACGCAAACGGAAATGTTACCCTTGACTATGGAAACTATATTTTATAATAAATCTCTAAATCAGGAAATAGCGGATGCTGAACACGGGCATCCGTTTTTTCTTGAATATAAGGATTTTCGGAACAGCCATATTAAAAAATTATTGACAGGACATGTATAATTGTATACAATTATACATGGATTAAAGGATAAACTATAAGTAGGTATCCGAAAAAGAAGCGGAAGTCCATGACTGTTTCTTCTGAGGGCCTGAGAAATGGAGAGGTGCCATGAATTCGAATGAAACTTTTTCAAACCGTCCGGTAAGCATGAATGACAAAAACAATCTTCTGGAAATAGAAGAGCATATGTACATACTGGATGACGTCGAGAAACCCAATGTTTTCAGAAATATGTTTCCTTATTCGGAGATTCCGAAGATTCCTTTTAATGACAGGATTGTGCCTCACAATATGCCTAAGGATATCTGGATTACCGATACTACCTTCCGCGACGGCCAGCAGTCCCGCGCTCCCTATACCACGGAACAGATTGTGGATATTTATGATTATATGCACCGGCTTGGGGGCCCTAATGGAATGATACGGGCCTGTGAGTTTTTCCTTTACAGCAAAAAGGACAGGGATGCGGTATATAAATGTATGGAAAGAGGCTACCAGTTCCCTGAAGTGACCAGTTGGATCCGTGCCAGCAAAGAGGATTTCAAGCTGGTTAAGGAAATTGGCATGAAAGAAACAGGTATTCTGGTAAGCTGTTCCGATTATCATATTTTCATGAAGCTGAAAATGACCAGACGGCAGGCCATGGAACATTATCTGAGTGTGATCCGGGAATGCCTTGAGGAAGGAATCAGCCCCAGATGCCATCTGGAGGATATCACCCGGGCGGATATTTACGGCTATGTGGTTCCCTTCTGTCTCGAACTGATGAAGCTCATGAAGGAATATAAGATTCCGATTAAGATCCGTGCCTGCGATACCATGGGATATGGGGTAAATTATCCGGGGGCCGTTATTCCCAGAAGCGTGCCGGGCATTATTTATGCGATTCATACCCATGCCGGTGTTCCCCACGCCCTGATTGAGTGGCACGGCCATAATGATTTTTATAAAGCGGTATCCAATTCCACCACGGCCTGGCTGTATGGATGCTCCGGTGTCAATGCGTCTCTGTTCGGTATAGGGGAACGTACCGGAAATACGCCTCTGGAAGCCATGGTATTTGAATATGCACAGCTTAAAGGGGACTTAAACGGAATGGATACTACGGTTATCACGGAGCTGGCGGAGTATTACGAAAAGGAAATCGGATATCATATTCCGGAGAGAACCCCCTTTGTAGGAAAGAATTTCAATGTGACAAGAGCGGGGATCCATGCGGATGGCCTCTTGAAAAATGAAGAGATTTATAATATATTTGATACGGAGAAGTTTTTAAACAGGCCTGTTATCTGTGCGGTATCCAATACATCCGGACTTGCGGGTATCGCCCACTGGATCAATACCTATTACCGTCTGAAGGAAGAAGATCAGGTAAGCAAAACCTCAGAACTGGTGCATGAGGTAAAGGACTGGGTGGACGAAGAATATGCCGGCGGACGTGTAACTGTACTGACGGATGAGGAATTGATTAAAGTAATTGATAACGCCTGCGAAAAACTTGGCATAAGCTTGGGCGGCAGCCAAAAAAACGCGGCAGGAAAGCTGGACAGGTAAAATATGGGTGACAAAGATGCAAAACAAAGGATGCCGCGCTCCGCGGGCCATCCTTCTGTTCAAAATGAAGTCACGGATAAGTATTCCCTTCGGGGCCGTGTCTTTCATAAGCTCAGGGAGGATATCCTGAGCGGGAAATACAAGGAAAACGAGGAACTGCGGGAAGCTGCGATCGGCGATGAATTAGGTGTAAGCCGTACACCGGTGCGGGAAGCCTTCCGCCAGCTGGAGCTGGAAGGGCTGCTTCAGATAGTTCCGAACAAGGGAGCCTATGTTACCGGTATTACGGTAAAGGATGTAGAGGATATTTATGCCATCCGCTCTCTGCTGGAGGGACTCTGCGCCAGATGGGCCACCGAGAACATCAGCAGGGAACAGATGGAGGAGATGGAAGAGAACATCTATTTATCCGAATTCCATGCCGGAAAAGGCCATGCCGAGCAGCTGGCGGAGCTGGATAACCGTTTTCATGACATTCTGTACGAAGCATCCAACAGCAAAATGCTGGAGCATGTGCTGAGAGAATTCCATGAATATGTACTGCGTGTCAGGAAAAAAACATTATCGGATGACGCCCGGGGCGTACAGTCCAATGCTGAACACCGCCAGATTATGGAGGCGATTAAGCTGCGTGATGCGGATCTGGCCGAACAGCTCGCGAATGCCCATATCCGCAAGGCTTACCAGAACATGGTTAAAAGCGGACTCTACGAGGCTTATGAAGAAAATGAGTCCGGGGATGAGACCCGGGCGGAACAGGAGATGTAAAGAATGAATAAAATTGCGATGAACACACCTTTGGTAGAGATGGACGGGGATGAAATGACCCGGATTCTGTGGAAAATGATCAAAGACGAGCTGCTGCTTCCCTTTGTGGATCTGAAGACAGAATATTATGATCTCGGGCTGGAACACAGGAATGAAACAAATGACCAGGTTACTGTCGATTCTGCAGAAGCTACCAAAAAATACGGCGTTGCCGTAAAGTGTGCCACCATCACTCCCAACGGCGCCCGTATGAGTGAATATAACCTGAAGGAAATGTGGAAGAGCCCTAACGGAACGATCCGCTCCATTCTTGATGGTACGGTATTCCGTGCTCCTATTGTGGTGAAAGGGATTGAGCCTTGTGTCAGGAACTGGGAAAAGCCTATCACAATTGCGCGTCATGCCTACGGTGATGTATATAAGAACGTGGAAATGAAAATAGAGGGAGCCGGTAAAGCAGAACTTGTATTTACTGATAAAGACGGGAATGTATCCAGAGAAACTATTCATGACTTCAAGGACGCAGGCATTATTCAGGGTGTACATAATACCAAAGCATCTATCACCAGTTTTGCACGGGCATGTTTCCAGTATGCAGTGAGTACAAAGCAGGATCTGTGGTTCGGTACCAAGGATACTATCTCCAAAAAATACGATCATACCTTCAAGGATATTTTCCAGGAAGTATATGAACAGGAATATAAAGAAAAATTTGATGAACTGGGGCTGGAATATTTCTATAGCCTTATTGACGATATAGTTGCCCGTATAATGAAGGCTAAAGGCGGGTTTATATGGGCATGCAAGAATTATGACGGAGATGTAATGAGCGATATGGTTTCATCTGCCTTTGGCTCTTTGGCTATGATGACCTCTGTACTGGTTTCACCGGAAGGAATCTATGAATATGAGGCAGCTCATGGAACCGTTCAGAGACATTATTACAAATATCTGAAAGGGGAAGAAACCTCTACTAATCCTGTTGCTACTATTTTTGCCTGGACGGGTGCTCTGAGAAAGCGAGGCGAACTGGATGCCATTCCGGAATTGGAGAAGTTTGCAGATAAACTGGAGAAGGCAACGCTTGCTACGATTGAAAATGGTGTGATGACTAAGGATTTGGCTCAGATTACAACTCTGAAGGATGTTACTGTGCTGAACAGTCAGGACTTTATCGGAGCTATCCGCAAACAGCTGGAAGCTATCCTGTAGTCTGCCTATGAAAAAGCTGATATCACAAATATCTAAATTCGGGATTGCGGACGGAATCGCAGCAGATGAAGCATATCGATAAAAACAACGGCTTGATTCCTTACGAAAAAGGTGTTACAGTATTACGTGCTGGTACTTTAGAACACTAAGTAAGGGGCAGAAGAAAAATGAAAAAACTGATACAACAGATATTAAAATTTGGAGTAGTAGGATTTTTGTGCTTTTTTATCGATTATGGCATCATGGTTGCGCTGACAGAACTATGCGGGATATCCTCTGTTATTTCCAGCGGAATTTCCTTCTCCGTTTCGGTGATTGTGAATTATATCCTGAGCATTACCGTTGTATTCGATGCAGACAAGGAAGCGAATAAGGCGAAGCAATTTGTCATATTCCTTATTCTCAGCATTATCGGCCTTGGTATCAATCAGGTAATTATGTGGGGAGGAACCTCCTGGCTGGATCAGTATATGGAACGCTCCTACATGCTGGTTAAAATTGCGGCAACAGCAGTTGTCATGGTTTATAATTTTATTACCAGAAAGATATTTATTGAGAAAAAGCCTGAAAATAACGGATGAGTTCCAAATTGTACATGAATACAGAAATTAATGAAGCCTGCCGGAATTAATCCGACAGGCTTTCCCATTCTTCCATCTGAAGCAGAAGATTTTCTTCGATTTGTTCTTTCTCTCTGGCTAATTCCTGCAGTTTTGCAACATTTGTGCATACGTCGGGACGCGTCATTTCTTCATCAATTTCCATACTGCGTTTTTCCAAACGTTCGATTTCTGATTCACAGCGTTTCAGGGCATTTTCCTTTTTCCGCTGCGCGGCAAGCGCCTCTTTTTGGGACTGCCAGTCCTGTTTCAGACTTGAAGCGGCAGAGGAGGAGGGATTGCCTTCCCTGCTTCCTCCGGCAGCCGGAGGAAACGCTCCGTCTGTTTCCGGAACAGAGAGAGTATTTTCCGCCTTCTTTTCCAGATAATAATCATAATTGCCAAGATATCCGGTAAAAGAACCGTTTTCCAGCTCCAGAATCCGGGATGCGGTGCGGTTGATAAAATAGCGGTCATGGGAAACATAGAGGACAGTGCCGCTGTAGCTGTTGATGGCATCCTCCAGGATTTCCTTGCTCATGATATCAAGATGGTTGGTAGGCTCGTCCAGGATAAGGAAATTGGCTTCTGAAAGCATCAGCTTTGCCAGGGAAACACGTCCCCGTTCCCCGCCGGAGAGCATTTTTATCTGTTTGAATACATCATCACCGGTAAAGAGGAAGGCAGCGAGTACATTTCGGATTTCCGTATTCGTGAGAGTCGGATATTCGTCCGATATTTCTTCAAATAAGGTCTTGTCCGGGTGAAGCACATGATGCTCCTGATCATAATAACCGATATGTACCTTGGAACCCAGCTTGATTTCACCGGCATCCTGTTCCACAAGGCCGTTAATGATCTTTAAAATGGTGGTTTTCCCGGTACCGTTATCACCGATGATTGCCACATGTTCGCCGCGCTTTAAGGCAAAAGAAAGATTGTCGAACAGTCTTTCGGATCCGAAGGCTTTTGCCAGGCCTTCCACCTGCATGACATCATTGCCGCTCATAATACGCGGAGTGAGTTCCATTCGCATATCCGCCCTGGTTTCCGTGGGCTTTTCCAGTACGTCTATTTTCTGCAGCATTTTTTCCCGGCTTTCGGCCCGCCGGATGGATTTTTCCCGGTTAAAGGAACGTAATTTTTCTATAACCGCTTCCTGATGCTTTATTTCCTGCTGCTGATTCATATAGGCGTTCCATCTGGCGGCACGCAGCTGTTCTTTTTTTACTGCATAATCGGAATAGTTACCGGAGAAGACAGATACCTCCGTGCCGTCTATTTCAATGATCTTAGAGGCTATTTTATCCAGAAAATACCGATCATGGGAAACGATGAGCACAGCCCCTTTATAATTCAGCAGATAGTTTTCCAGCCAGGCGATGGAAGACATGTCCAGATGGTTGGTAGGCTCATCCAGTATTATCAGATCGGGTTTGCGAAGCAGAAGCTTTCCCAGGGCGACACGGGTTTTCTGTCCTCCGGAAAGGGTGGAGGCCTGTTTGGAAAATTCTTCCTCGGTAAATCCCAGTCCTTTTAATACTCCGGTGATTTCACTTTTATAGCTGTAGCCGTCCGCCTGCTCAAACTGATGGGTATAAAGCGCGTATTGTTCCATGAGGGCGGTGAGGGCATCGCCCTCCACATGCTTCATTTCCAGTTCACAGCTGCGGATTTTTTCTTCCAGCAGGATGACGTCCTTTTTTACTTCCAGCAGTTCATCATATATCGTATTCTCACCGTCCGTCTCCGCATTCTGGGCGAGATAACCATAAGAAGTATCCTTTCCGAAAACAACCTGCCCGCTGTCAGCCTCCAGTTCACCAACGATAATGCGGAGTAGGGTGGTCTTTCCTGCCCCGTTAATTCCTACGATAGCAGCTTTCTCGTGATCTTCTATATGAAAGGAGCAGTTTTTGAAAACCTGCTTTTCATGAAATGCCTTATTTATATTCTGACAGGATAGTATCATCGAAACACCTCTTTAACTTATTATTCTCGTCTGAACATTTACAAGTTTACCGTTGAAATAACACACTGTCAAGTAAAGGGTGCAGATAAAAATACCGGGTGAGAGCCGCCGTGTCCCCAGCCCCTGCCGTCCGCCCGTGCGTGCCGTGGTCCTGCAAGGATTCCTTACTGGGGACGCTTTCGCTCGGATAAGCACGCAGCGGTACTAAGGCTGCAAAAGACGCAGCCCAAGGACCGGCGCGCTTATGACGCCCCGTACAGGAATCCTTGCAGGGCCACGGCGCGCACGGGC
>OLQH01001795.1_pt1 | contig 14814 bp, 14 predicted proteins | sample 1672671 | NCBI WGS metagenome assembly OLQH01 (sample SAMEA3136712, study PRJEB25190) | human gut metagenome
GGGGCTGTCAACGGCGGCGCATATGCGCCGTTCATCTTGACCGTTGACTGGCTCGACTGGCTTTGCTATTTTGTCAGAAAACAATTTATTTTAGCATACTATATACACATTCCAATAATGTTAATGCAAGAATAATATTTATAACTCGATAGTATTTAAGATAATATTTTTGTATTAGTATTCCTAATCCAATCCATGTGATTGTTGCGATTGTCCCAATCGTTGCAATTATCATTTCAAATAATAGCAAAATGCTAAGAGATGTGCTGTAATCTGTAATATAGCCTGTCAACGCAGTAATGCCAAACATATATATTTTGATATTTACAAATTGAAGCATAAATCCTTTTGTGAAAGACGCTGATTTGCTGTCGCCACTTATATCTGGCTTACTGGCAGCAATATGAAAGGCCAGCCACAAAATATAGGCGGCACCAACATATTTCAGAATTTTCAAAATATCGGGAAGAAAACTACTTACACCAAAGACAAATATTGCACAAATAGCCTGAACAATATAATAGCCTACAAATATCCCTAAAAAAAGCGGTTTTCCTTTTTTCCAACCATAATTTGTTACTGTATTCAGTGCAAGAATATTTCCGGGTCCTGGTGTAAACGCATTGATTATACAATACACCAAAAAGCTGGTAATAATATAAATTGGCATGAATTTTCCCTCCATGCCAATTAGTATATCACGACATTCTATTCATATAAAATTCTATTTGGAAATGCTTATCCATAGTTTGTAACTATGCAAGTCCAATATATGTTTTCATCTCATCAAACGTTGGTTTCTTAACCTTTGACTTTCTATGAATATAAAGTCTCGGAACTGCTGTCAAAGTAGACTGAAGCATCTGGAGGCGTAGATACTGATAATAAAAATCTGTCGAAATTTCCTTCATATTCGGATTTGTCTTCGGATAATATTTCACCTGAATAAACTCGAATGTACCATCCTCGAAAAATACATCCACATCCTCTAGATATTCTGAACAGACATACTTTACTTGCTTCTGAAGGAGACACATAATTGTAATATAATCCTGAAATAGAAATCCTCTAATCTTACTCGTTGCATCTCTATCCTTATCACCATCATACATGGCTGACAATTTGTCAAATTCTTCTTTCGTATATAGACTCACGAATCATTTCCCCTCTTTATTTGCATCTACATATCCTTTTTCAATTCATCTACATACAGATCCGGATGCTGCATAGAAAATATTTCTTTCTGCCTCTCAATCTCTGCTTTCAACTGCTCTTTCGTAGGCAAATAAGTCAGATATTTTGACATGAACAATCGATCATTATCATGAAGTACCGAATATCTGGCAATATCCTCATCTGTTTCTGAACACAACAGAATCCCAATGGTAGGGTTATCTCCCTGCCCTCGCTTTAAATCATCATACATACGCACATACATATCAATCTGTCCCACGTCTTGATGAGTAATTTTGCCCATCTTCAAATCGATTAGGACATAACACTTAAGTTCAATATTATAAAAAACGAGATCAAGATAGTAATCCGAGGTTTCCGTTACAATGTGCTGTTGACGAGCCACAAAGGCAAATCCTCTCCCCAGTTCCATCAAAAAATCTCTAATATGTGAAAGAATGGAGGACTCTAAATCTCCCTCTAAATAGGTATCTTCATTTTTAAAACCGAGAAATTCCGCAATCACTGGACTTTTAATCAATTCAAATTGATTTTTCTGAAATTCCGCAGTTTTCTGTTTCATTTCTTCAATTACAGCCTCTTTTTTCGGCGTCTGAAGAAGTCTGTAATAATATTGCGTACTAATATTACGGTCTAACGTTCTTGAGCTCCAACTCTCGTCAACCGCCTCTTTCATATACCAATAGCGTGCATTTTCATCTGTAACACGAAGAAGACTCCTAATATGCGTCCAGTTAAGATTGTGAACGCATGCGTTCACAATCTGTTCATCGGGAAAGCACTGATAAAATTTGATGTAATAATGCAAATTCCTTTTGGAATAATTTTTGCCAAACTCCTTTGTCAAATCGTCTGCCAATGCAGAAATTAAACCTCTGCCATACTCTGCACGTTCACTGCCGCCCATTTCCTGCTCTACAATTCGTTTGCCAATATTCCAATAAGTAAGCAGCATTGCCTTACTAGAGGCACTATAAGCTGCTTCTTGTCCGGAAGAAATAATGCTTTTAATTTCTGTAATAACTGATTGGTATGGCGTCAAATGATTTTCCATTATGTCACCTCAATTTTCCATAATAATTATATTTTAACTTGCTTTTACTGTCATATCAAGACACTTTCAAAAATGGTGTAGTAGTGGTGTAGTAAGCGCCTTTCTGCTTCGCAAAACCATTGATTTTACTGGCTTTTCCGGGACTTTTCAAGATACTGCCGTGGCAGATGAATAGTATCTTAATCATATTTTTTATCTCCCTCCATTTCCAGCAGCGCAACAAACTCATCATAATATTTCGTATGATGCTGTACCCTTTCCCGCAATTCTTCTTATGCAACCTCTTTATACCTTGTATATACATATTCATATATCTTCTGACGATATCCAGATATACTTACCTCGTCATAACATTCCGGCAATTCTGCCCAGAGTGTATCACGAATCAGGTTATCGACAGCTGCTTTCGTTTCCTGTTTATCCGTCCAGTGGTCAAGTTCAGATATCTTGCCCTTAATTTTATGAAGTAAATCTGTCGCAACTTCTTTCAATTTTTTAATATCGCTCTTACTTAAATCTTCACGGAACAACATATCATAGAAAGAAAGTTCTTCATCACTGGAGAATCCTTCTCGAACATATCTCTGCTCTTCCTGATTCATTTGATTTGCCAAATCCATCAAATCCATAAATGTTTTTTCGATAGTTGCACGATCCTGCTCACTATTATAATCATCAATAATCTGCTGATAACGTTCATAATAATTGATTCGGTCAGGATTGCAGAACATCATTCTGTCCAGTTTCTGCTGAATCACTTCTTCTAAGTCTTTTAGAACCAGATTCTTTTTCTTTACCTTGGCAAATTCTCTACGTAATAAATCAAAATCAATCGCACTGATATCAAAACGGCGTGACTCTTCTCGCACCATTGACGGCATATGCTGAATTTCAACATAAGAACTGATAATCGCATTAATTTCTACCAGCAAGTCCGTAGTATTGATATGTTTACGCTTTTTCTGCAGCTCTGCATAGATAGCAGCTATTGCCTCATATTCTTTTCTGGTGCGACCGGTAATATCATCACGATCCGTATATTTCATCAAGCGATTCAGTTCAGATGCATATGTTGTAAAAGCTTTCTTATCCTCAATCGTTCCGCACACCGCATTTGCTGCTTCCTGCAGATAGGAAAGTTTCTGAAAATCATATGCATCAATCAGCATTTGCAAGTCAAAGTCATTCTCTGCCAAAAATAATTTTGCTTTTCCGATTGTTTCAATAATACGGGCAATCAGCTTCTCTTTGTCTACAGTTGGATCAGTGCCACCGTTACCACCAACATTTGCCGTATAATCAGCAAGGGCCTTTCTGAGTGCTTTCACAATGCCAATATAATCAACAATCAAACCGTTGCTCTTTCCTTCTGAGACACGGTTTGCACGAGCAATTGTCTGCATAAGAGTATGTGCTTTCAATGGCTTGTCCAAATACAAACAGGACAGACATTTTACATCAAAGCCGGTAAGCCACATCGCACATACAAATACAACTCGCAGCGGATTCTTGGAATCCTTAAATTCCTTATCCAGTTCTCGTTTTTCCATTTTTGTGCGGTGATATTTAATATCCAAATCCCACTTTTTGAAGGTCTGAATTTCGTTCTGTTCCTGGCTGATTACCACAGCCATCTCCGTTTCCTGCATCCACTTCAGCTTGCGTTTCAACTCCTGTGCTTCCTGCTGAGTAGCAGTTTTAATTTTAGCCTTTAATTGCTTTATTTCTTCTTTCCAGTATTCCCGCACATAGTTGTACATACGGACACAAGTCACTTTATTCAGACAAACGAACATAGCTTTGCCGCTTGTCCATAGGCCTGAATAATGATTTACAAAATCTCTTGCAATGGATTTTAACCTTGGTCCAGCCGTCATAAGATGAATTTCTTTTGCGAATTCAGCTTCCAATTTATCCTGCTGGTCAACGTCAATGTCTGCATTTTCGATCGCATCCAAAATCTGCTCTGTAATTTCCGGATTATGTAAGTCAAGAATTTTCTCGCCACGATTTTCATAGTAAAGTGGAACTGTCGCACCATCCTCTACCGCTCTTTGGAAATCATAAACCGATACATAGCCACCGAAGGTACGGGCTGTAATATTGTCACTGGACAGCAAAGGCGTTCCGGTAAATCCAATACGAGCTGACGTTGGCAACAGTTTCATCATATTGTCAGCAAAAATACCATACTGGCTGCGATGCGCCTCGTCAGACATAATGATAATATCGTGATCCGGATATATCGGTTCTAAATTTGGCTTATTAAATTTCTGAATCAGCGTGAATATAAAACTCGGATTACCTTTTAACTTCTGCACCAAGTCCTCACCGCTGGTAGCTATAAACTGTGCGGACTTATTCTTTCCAAGAAGTCCACAATTTTCAAATGTATCACTAATCTGTGAGTTCAGTTCTTCACGGTCTGTCAGAATGACAAAGGTCGGTGAACCTTCAAATTTTCTGCGTATTTTCTGAGCTAAAAATACCATAGAATAACTCTTACCAGAGCCCTGCGTATGCCAGAATACACCCAATTTACCATCATTCAGTTTTCTGGCAGCGTAAGCTTTCATGGCTTCGTTTACACCAAGATACTGATGATTACGGGCAAGAATCTTTGCTGTACGTCCGCCGGAATGGTCAAACAGAATAAAATTCTCGAACAAATCAAGGAAATTTTCTTTCTTACAAATACCACGAAGCATGGTTTCAAGCGCGACACTGCCCTGGTCTTCTTCAGCAAGGCGTTTCCACTCATGGAAGAACTCATATTTACTTCCAAGAGTGCCCACTTTAGCTTCTGTTCCGTTAGAAAGCATAAGAAAGGCATTGTAATAGAACAGATGCGGAATGGTATCCTGATAGTCGGTATAGTTATCATCAAATGCATTCTGTACATCCACGGTATTCCTTTTCAGTTCCACAAACAGCAATGGAATACCATTTACAAAGCCAACAATATCCATCCTTCTGCGGTACAAATCGCCATGAATTTTCAGTTCTTTGACAGCAAGAAAATAATTGTTGTCCGGATTCTGAAAATCGATAACCGCTGCTTTATTTATTTCCGCTTGCCCATTCGGTTTCTTTACAGTAACCGGAATTCCGTCACGAATCAGAAAGTATTTCTCCTCATTTACCTGCAAGAGTGATGATGTGGAAAGTCTGTTTTCCAACACCTTCTGTGCTTCGGAAATCTGATTATCGTTCATCCATGGATTCAGTTTTTTCAAAGCTTCACGAAAATAACGAAGCAACAATATCTCGTGATAGCTTTCTCTGCCGAAAGTGCCGTTTTTTCCTAAAACTTCTGTATTGTCAGCAAACCGGACATCCCAGCCCAATTCGTCACGGAGCAGATTACCGGCACTTTCTTGTACTAATATATTTTCGGAATAATCGTAGCTCATATCCATTCCTCCTATAGGTACTTATAATTTTTCCAGTTTAATATTAGAAAAATCAAATCTATTTTCCAGATATTCGATTATCTTATCAGATAAGTTATCTAACTCATTTAAATATTCTGGATAACTCAGACCATCAAAACAATTCTCGATAATGCCATAAAACGGTTTATCAATACTCTTCAATGATATAACCTCTGCGTTTTCAAGATTATAATGCATCATGCAATTACGCAATTTCGCATTAAAAATCTCATTTCCTCTTTTTAAAATTTCATCTATTCCTATTGTTTCAAACAAAATACCCTTATTGTTTTTACAATGATTATCAAAACGTTCCAAGGCACGTAAAGTATAATATGATACAACAAATTCTAAAAGGCCATGTGTTACCATCTATAAATAGTGGTCTTACCATATATTTCACAAAATTCATATTACATAGTAAGTGCAAAAAGAAAAGATTTAATTCCTTAAGCTCAGAATTTAAAAATAGTGTATTCCGCTTATTTGAATTCATATCATAATAGTAATTTATTACTACAGATTGATCGTTTCTTTCAATGGCAGGAACTTCCAGCGTTTCTGCTAACCCTTCTCTTATAGATGCAACAAATGAGCCTATCTGATATCCAATTTGATAATTCTTATCCTTTAAATTCGGATCAAACATACTACCTACTGATAGAAAATCTGCTAATTGTTACGTGTTGCCGACAATATGCCTATCATATGTCCAATAAATTCCCAAATTTAAATGTATATTCATCTTTTTCAGAAACTCAAATCTGAGCTTTTCTTTGTAATCTCTGTCTTGTTCATCATCAACAGAATCCCTCCGCATATATTTTTATGTGGTTACGAATATCCTTTAAATCTTTAGCTATCGAATCCGGCAAGAAATTCTCTCCCATATATTCTTGGCACGACTGAACAAACAAGGCATAGTAAGGAATAATTTCCATTGAGAAAATGGAATCTCCTTCAGTTTGTAACAGTGAATATATTGCTTCTGCATCTTCTTGCATAATGCGAATGGATATCAAACGTTCAATTTCTTCTAATTCGCTCATAAAGTTACCTCTTTATCGCAAAATTTCTGCTAATTTATCTCCGGATTCTGTTCTTCTATATTTCTTATCCGTTGAAATTGATTTTGTTAATGTTTCCCAGGTCATATCTATACTTCCATTCTCTCGCTTTTGAAAAGCAGAAAAATCTGTTATTTCCACCATCAATCCCAATGCAACCAAAAGAAGAATTGATTCACCACCAATATTTTGATGGACTATAAACTCTGTTGCATCTGACGTTAGCATTTTGCTATCAAAAATTAAAAATCTATCTATTATCTCTGCATACATGCTTAATTCTTCCCAAACTATTTTACCATCTAAGTATGCCATGTATAATTTCGCTAACTGCTGAGGTTTTTCAAATCCTATATATCGATCAATTAAAACAAGCAAATATTGTAACTCCTGCTCACGGAAACTTTTTCTTTCTGCAAATTTTCTACGCCGTCGTTCTTTATCTTCCTTCGAGCAACTACCTTGATTAATTGCGATTATAAAAGAATACAGTTTCCCCAAGCAATGTCTATCATAAACTTTACTTCCTATGCTGTACAACTTAAAAGCTGTTCCAACAAATGGAAAATCTTTTAATATTCCATCATCCATACATAAGTCAACTCCGAATTCTACCGTATTACCAGCGAATTCAACAATATCCGCTCCTAAAGAATCTTCGAATAAGCCAACCAGATTATTTTCCTCCATATCCTACACCTCAATTTCTCCGTTCATAAGTTTGGGCAATAAGCGATTACGGGCTTCTTTTGCTTTTTCGATTTCTACTGACTTTTTTAAAATCATCTGATACATATTTTTTGATAAAACGCTATATTTTGATAACACTTCATTATTGGGTATTAAAACTGTTTCATGTGCAAGAAAATCTTTCCACCTATAATTTACAATACTACTTGCACTTTTCTTATCATATTCTCCTGTTTTTCCAGAGGCTCTCATAAATTGAAATGTATCAAACAAAAGTTGAGAATACTGTTCTTTCGTTCTAACAAGTTTGCAGAAACTTGCACACATAACTGGCATCTTCAAATAATCAAGTACAGTATCACGGATCAAAATTGTCCTTGCAACACCTTCTGTTTTACTACCGCCTGAAACCTCAAATATGATATCACCATCCATAAGTTTTCTTGACTTTAAATTATTAGTAGCGTGATACCTGAAAGGAATTCCTGAAATATTACCATGTGTTATGCCATATAGATCAGTACCTCTTACTACGTAAGCTGGATTATCACATTTTTCTGTCACTGTATCTTCTCCCCAGCCTCCGCCGATTTCATATTCAACTATATCGGAAACAAAATAACGTTTCCACCCCTCTGGCAAGCCGTCGATGATAGGCGTGTCTTGATAGTCAGGAAAACACAAATCAATAAACCATTCTTTATACAAACGCTGTGCCGCTTCTTCAAGAAGTTTGATTTGTTTTTGGTTGTTTTCAATAAGGGCATCATAGGATTTCAGTATACTAACAACCTTTTTCTGTGTTTCAATATCTGGAATTAAAAGTTCAATATCTTTTATCAAAGCTATCGGTACTGCTTTTTGTGCCGTTCCTTTGGCGATTGCATCTATCTTTCTCTGCCCTTCATATGATAAAATCCAATAATACAGAAATTCTGCCGTAAGATTTTCATCAAAATCTTTGAGCCAAGTCAAATTACCATCCGCAAAGTAAAACATATCTTCTTCTTTATAAATATAAGGAATGCCATATGTTCCTCTTGTAGTAATCAGTAAATCACCTCTTTTAGGCACGCCAAACTTTTCCTTTACTGCCTCATAAGCTTCTACTCTTATATAGTCGCAGTCAGTAACTTCTTGTCCATTAACTTTTTGGATTATTTCTTTTGAACAATAAAAAGGGATTCCACTATCACTTCTGTCAGACAAGTGAAAGCGTTTACTTGAAGTTACAACGCAATGCTTTCCTAACGTTGTCTTTTTCCAGCTCATACCCCCATCTCCTTCATATTCTGTGAAATAATATCCATTAACTCATTGGATTCTGCCTGTAGAGATAAAAGTTCACGATGAATTTCTGCCATTCGTTCTTCAAAATTTACGCCGTCATCTTCCAAAGGTGCTACACCCACATACGCACCCGGTGTCAGTGACCAGCCTTTTTCTTCAATTTCTGCAATGGTTGAAGCTTTGCACAGCCCAAGTACATCAGTATAAACACCTTCGCCAAACTTTTCATAAAGCCACACTGCCTCTTTTGCAACAGTGATTTCTTCATTCTTCGCTGCTATCAGTTCATCATAATATGTCTGCACTCGTTTTTTCTCATTTCTTCCGGCGGCTTCTACTTCGATTTTTGCCCGCTTCTGTAAATCTTTCAGTTCTTCTTTCAAAAGGTGAAGCGATTCTTCAAAAGATATAGCCTTTCCAAGTACATTTTTATATTCGGCAATAAGCTGATGATATTTTTCAATCTCGCCACGATACAGCCATACGATAGCATTCAGATTTTTCAGCTGCCATTCAGACCATTCGTTCAATGTACGGTCTACCACTGTATAATAGTTTCTTGCATCAATAAACAGCACTTTGTCCTTTGTTTCTTCTGACTTTCCTTTGTCAAAGAACCATAGAGAGCAAGGCAGGGATTTTGTGTAAAAGAAGTTATTTCCCACGCTTACCATTGCGTCCACATGGCCCGTTTTTACCAGTTTTTCACGGATATCCTTGTCTTTGCCCTGGCTGTCCGTAGCTGAGGACGCCATAACAAAGCCTGCACGACCATTTTCATTAAGATATGAGTAGAAATAGGAAATCCACAGATAGTTACCATTGCCGATTTCTTTGTTTTTATTAATCGCTGGCGTGCCAAATGGGAGACGGCCTGCACTTTCAGCCGACTCCGCTTTTACTTTATCGACATTAAACGGCGGATTTGCCATTACATAATCACAGCAACCGTTCAGATTATGTGCATCATAATAAAAGCTGTTTGCCTCATCACCAGATTTGATTACACCGGTGAGGCCGTGTACAGCCATATTCATCAAACAAAGCTGAGCGTTGTACTCCACCTTTTCCTGTCCATAGAATGTCATAGTATTATTGGCATTCATACCGGAATGATTTACAAAATCGCCGGACTGAATAAACATACCACCTGAACCGCAAGCAGGATCCAACAGAATACCGCTCTTTGGCTCGATAACATTTACAATCATTTTTACCAATGACTTTGGAGTAAAGAACACGCCATCATCAGAAGCAATATTTTTTGCAAACTTATTCAGGAAATATTCATAAATGCGGCCGATTATATCGCCGCCCACTTCGTCCAATGCACTGTTATTGAATATACGAAGAAGCTCTGACAGTATTTCATCAGAAAAATCTGTATAACTTTTCGGAAGGACACCGGTGAGCTGCTCACTTTGTTCTTCAATCAACCGCATTGCATTGTTTACCACTTCACCCAGACTGGTCATTGTGTGACCATCTTTGTTCAGGATGCAGGCAGAAGCAATATCATCTGGAAGATTCAGCAAATAATCATACTGTGCCTCTTTCGGAAGATAAAGCGCACTTTTCGCTGCAAAGTCACTTGCTTCCAGCGGCATTACACGCCCGCCACGAGAAGGACGATTTTTCAAAATCTCCGTTTCCACCATTTTATATCTGCTATACGCATAACGCAGAAAAATCAAACCAAGCACCGGCATACAGTACTGGTTAGATGTCAGCTTTGAGCCTGCACGCAGCAAGTCTGCCGATTCCCATAATTCTGCTTCTAATTTACGAATGTTTATCATCAGTTAGTCTCCTTTATTTCCAACCACACTCTTTAGTATTTGTCTGGTATTTCTTTTCTAAAAATATAATCCATATTTTGTTTCGATTTTATTTATTTCTACTTTAAATGAATTTCGAAACTTTTTCATAGCATTATCAAAGCTCAAATCTTCCCATTTATCCCCGTTCTTAAAAATAATAGTTGGTAAATCCATAGGTTGCACTTTATCAAGATATACATTGCACGCATCAACCAAATTCAGTATCATTCTTTTTTCCTCAGCGGTTAAAGTCATACTTTCTGTAACAGAAACAAGCGTATACTTAATTTCTAAAACAGATTCAATACACCATTCTTTCTTTTCCATTTCAATGGGATTTACCAATATTCTTTTCGATTCAACAAAAAGCAACAAATACGAAAATATTTCTTTTGCAGATGCCTTCTTATTCCAAGAACCCCCTCCAAATGGTAAACTTATACCATTTATTTCATATTTCATTTTTCGTTTCCTATTTTGGAATTGCACACTTTTTATATACTCATTATCCGATGCTTGTAGCACTCCCATTATTCCGCTCTTTCTTCACTTTCTACTTACTTATCATACTCAATCCTGAAATAATCCAAATACGCTTTATATTTATCCTGTGCCGTCAAGCATGTATTTGTCAGATAGCCTTTTTCGTTGTTCCATTCTTTCAATCCACGATAATAGAACATCTTTAGATTATCCTCTATGATGAATGGAACAATATTATATTTCAGACATTCTTTAAACATAATCAGTCTGCCAACACGACCATTTCCGTCCTGGAACGGATGAATACGTTCAAACTTCACGTGGAAGTCCAATATATTTTCAAAAGTCTTTTCTTCTTTTCCATTATACTCCGTCAGCAGACCTTTCATTTTATCGGCAACTTCTTCCGGAAGTGCTGTATCCATTCCACCTACTTCGTTCGGTATCTTTTTATAATCACCTACAGCAAACCAATCTTTTCTGGAATCACTAGTACCATTCTTCAGAATCAAATGTAACTCTTTGATGAACTTCTCTGTCAGCGCTGCCTTTGCATTATCAATGATCACATCAATACAGCGAAAATGATTGGCTGTTTCAATCACATCATCCACATTCAGCACTTCTTTTTCTACACCTATGGTATTGGTTTCAAAGATATATCTGGTCTGATCATGTGTCAGGCGGCTGCCTTCGATATGATTGGAGTTGTATGTTAAATCAATCTGTGTCTTATGGTAAATCCCGCCAGAATACTTATTTTTTTTCTGCTCCTGCAAAATTTCCAGCAATGTTATCGGCCGTTCTTTCTTCTTGTTGGAACGCTCAGGTTTTTCAGCATTTTCAGGAATTTTCCAAGTCTTTCCGGTAAGAAATGCACCGTTCACTCGTCCCTGAGCACAATAATTTCTAACACTACGCTCTGATATATTCCACTTTTTTGCTATTTCAATAACTGAACGGTATCTCATCTGCTATCCTCCGTCATAAATCAAATCAAAAAACAACACTCATCTACTGCTTAGTATATCACATTATCGGCAAAAATATCAATCCTTATCTCTGCCACAGTTCTGTTTTTCAGCCGATAAGCAATGTCTTATTTTACTCCACTTCAATAAAAAATAGTATTTTTATCATATCTTTTATATCCCTTCATAAGCCTTCAAACCTTGATACAATCGAACATTAGCAATTCGATTGCCATGTATTACGGGCTTTCCGGCACTTTTTTCGATTTTTGTTAATAAAGTTAAGCTCGATTTTAGCACCACAAACAAGACAGTACATATAAAGAACGCCATCCGCTGAGGCTATCCATTCCATTTTGCATGTCAGAAGTCTCCTAACTTTTTCAATTTAGCATTTTACAGAGTCTTTTTTAACATTATGTAATCATCCGTTCGGTATTCTTCGTAAAATCCGTTTTTTAGGAAAAGAGAAACTGCAGGATTGTCAATTACAATATCATCAAACATGAATTCAATTCCATTTTGCTTTGCACATTCACACAGGAGGTTAAGGCCTAGGGAACCGTAACCTTTCCCACGATACTTTGCCATAACAATTATATCCGCAATATATATTTGCCTGTTCTCGTCAAAGTGATATGCTATCTCACCAACAAACATATTATTATCATCGAGAATATATCTATAAAACCTTTTACCATCAGGATTTCTTACCCAGTAATCATACCAACTTTCCCATTTATCTTTTGGAAAGTGAATTGTACCACCCCACTTTTTATTAAATTCCATGGTTTTTTCATCATTTATTAATTGCTCCCGAAACCACATGTCTTCTAATGAAGGAACAACCAATTTAATCATGTTTTTATCTCCTTCTTAACAATTTTTACAATATACATTTTATCAAGAAACCATGAATACTTCCTCCATTCGATAAATTGTATAACCCTTCACACCCACTATGAGAACTGCTACCCTTTTAGAATATCCTTTTTCTTCTATTCATCTGATAAAAGTTCCGTAAAATCACGCATTACTATCTGTGATAGTAAGAGCAAGTTTTGACTATTGTGAATGTACCGACCCTTACACAAACTGGAAGCTATCGCTACAGGCAGCTACAGATCTCAATAATATTCTCAACAATATAATCTGGCTTTTCATCATCTCCAGTTATTTGCCAATAACCGCCAAAGCCTTGTTTTATCCATATTGTTCGCATTCCCATTTTTTTAGCGGGCATAATATCATTATCTATTCTATCTCCAATCATTATTGCCTTATTAGCCTCACACTTAGCCCTTTGCAAAGCAATTTCAAAAATTTTAGGATTTGGTTTTGACACACCTTCTTCTGCCGAAGCAATAACTAAATCAATAGATACGCCTTGATTGTTTCTTGTTGAAAACATAATCAAAGATAGCGTGCGCCGCTTCAAAAGTACAGCCTATCCCCTGATAATCAGCATCCAACAAGGACTACATGTATCACAAACTGAACTTTCATCATCCGGCTCTTCTGTTCTTGAATATGCATCTATCTCACTAATCACTTTACCTGCGTGTTGAAGTATAATTGCGGAATAATACTATGTTTCATTTATACGTTTTTCATTTCTTCTTTCACTTCATTCACCATGTACAACTTCATAAGAGATTTAGTTAATATGTTGGCTTATGAAATTTTTTATCAGCGTTGCGGCTTCTTCCGCATTGGAAAAGAGAGAAGGGTGCCCTCCTTTTGGGAAAAGATATATGGAAGATTCAGAAAGCATAGAAGCCATTTCTCTATACTCTTCTTCAATATTGTTTCGGCAACTTTCATCTTCTCTACTTCCCATGAATAGGATAGGCGTTTTTAATTCTTTCAACGGCTTATGGAATAGCGGACGCTTTTCCTCCGCACACTTCAATAAAGCTTCTGTATCAAGGTCAACTACCTTTTCCCAGTCTGCGCCCTGACACCATTCGTAAAACTCTCTTGACTGTATATCTTCTTTTGCCATTTTCCTTTCAGATAAAAGATTGGTGGAAAAATCCTCATTAAGAGTACGTCCATCAAAGCTGTCCGCAATAACTACATGAAACAAGTCAGGGCGTTCCAGTGCCGCATTAACAGCCGCCCACGCTCCGCCGCTTGTTCCGATAAGGCTGGCCTTTCCACATTGTAAATGTTCCGTAAGTGCGACTGTCTGCAAAGCTTCGTCATGCCACATATCCGGTGTAAAGCTTTCTACTCGGTCGGACTGGCCGTTCCCTAAAAAATCAATCAGAATACATCTGAAATTTTCTTCATATAGTGGCATGAGGAGTTCAGACATTTTCGAAGAGGCGGTATTGCCATGCAGGAAGATAAGCGGCTCTCCTTGTCCGTATTCTTCATAAAAAACAGACTTGTCCTGATAGTTAAAATATGCCATATTTGCACCTACCTTTCTTTTGCTTTATCTACCCCTTGTTTTTGATACTCTGGAAGAACAAGCAATTCTGTAATCGTACCAAAAAAATATCCGTCTGTAAGAATACGCAAACATCCTACAAGCAATTTATTATCATACGCTGTAATATTCATCGTTCTAGATAATGCGGTTTGTGTGTGCTTCATATCATAGTCTCCTCTCCATATTTGATTTGCAAGGAAAATGAAGGCCGAAGCAACAAGTTTAGTATCATTAACTTTATATTCCATTGTATTCCTCCGTTAGTTACAAGGCAGCCTTTTTCAAATCAGTAATAAATTGTGCCTGTTGCTTTTTCAGATAAGATTTTACAAAAGGCTTCATAAAGAATTTTTTGACTGTTACGTATTCTG
>OLQH01001797.1_pt1 | contig 14796 bp, 15 predicted proteins | sample 1672671 | NCBI WGS metagenome assembly OLQH01 (sample SAMEA3136712, study PRJEB25190) | human gut metagenome
ATCGAATTCAAGGTGTCTTTCTTTTATGCAAAATCACGAACTTGCTCATTTATAGCTATCAATATAAAAAAATCATTTTCATTATAATCTAAAACTCGTAACAAAAATTCTAAAATACGAAAGTTTTTATGTATTGTGATTAAATATGCATGTCTCATATCTCTTCCCCCACATACAATCCCTCTGGATTTCTAAACCAAATACACCTCATTCCTAAATTTTTAGGAGCAAAAAAATCTTTTTTCTTATTATCCCCTACATAACACATTTCTTCATAGTCTACATTTAATCTTTTAGCCATCAACTCAAAGGCGGTCTGATTAGGTTTTCTAAACTGACTACCTCCCAATTCATCTGTCACTATAATTTCATTCATTAATTCTTCTAAATGTAATGCCTTTATTTTTGCGCGTTGTCCTTCTGGACGCCCATCTGTAATCAATCCTATAAGATACTTTTCCTTTAAACTCTCTATCATCTGTTTTACACCTTTATATAGATGAATATCTGGTGTTTGATAACGATAGGCGTAAAGACATTTATTTTTATATTCATCAAAAAAAAGATTTTCTTCCTTTAAAAATTCGTCTATCGCTGGTTTCCCTGCTTCAAAATAATTCCACAGTTTCTGTTCTATATTCTGTATCTGAGGAAACAATTCTGCTATTTTTCGATATCCACTTCTAACATATGCTTTTTCACTATAAAGAGTATCATCCATATCAAAAATAATAGCTTTTAATCCATCTAAATATTTCACAACATCTAGTATATTAACAATTTCAATTATATTATTTTTATCATGCATCTTCTATCGCCTCATTGATACAAATACTTTGGTCGAATCTACTATAAATAGCACCATCTTTTGCTGCTTTCTCTTTATATTCTAGTTTTTCTCCACTAAGCATCTTTATTACTGCTTTTGCACTATTTGCCCCTGCTTTAATACTTAACGGTGCCCCTCCTCCAAATCTAGGATTTATTTCAATGTAATAATTCTCTCCTGTAGTTTTGTCTTGAATTAATTGTACTGTAATCTGACCACAAGGTTTATAATCAGATATTAGCAATTTCATTTCCTCAATCATTTTTTCATCTTGACAAATGCGCGTTTTTAAAACCTCTCCCGCTCTTACTGCAAGACGCTCTCGTGGTGTAATATATACCGGGTTTCCACTATAATCACAAAAAATATCTATTGTGTATTCTTTTCCATCGATATATGGCTGTATAATATAATCTTTAACTTTTTCTGCATAAATTTCCAAATCTTGAATATTGCCCACTTTATATGCATCTACACTAGAACTTCCATCTTTAGGCTTAATAAATGCCGGATATCCCGAATTATATTTCTCTATCGAATCAACTGGTAAAGGTGATTTTAATCCAATCGATTGGAAATAATCTGCTGTAAATCTCTTATCTCGACATAATTTCACCTTTTCCACATCACTTACCAAAACCTTTGTTCCAATTTCCTCGAATTTTCCTTTATTTTTTGCCAGCAATAATAAATCTGTATCAATTGTTGGAATCAAGCAATCAATTTGATCCTTTTGGCAAATTGCAAGAAGTTGTGGTATATATTTTTCATCACTAATTCTGCAAACAATTTTTGTTTCATCACAAAAAAATAATGCTGGAGCTGTATCAGTCACATCTGTACCTACTATTGATAATTCTATGCCCATTTCATCTGCTGCCATATGAAAGGCTTGCATAAGTTCAACTCTTCTTCCTACACTAGTAAATAATATTTTCATTTTATAATAATTCCTCAACTTTTAATATTTTTTGTATTTAAAGGTTCTTCTGTTCCCATAAAAACTTCCATAGTTGCGCTCGTTTCCGAACTAATCCCATCTCGTTTCAACACATTCCAAATCGTCTGAAAGATAATCTTCCAGTCACCCAAAAATGTCACATGATCCACATACTCTACGTCGTATTTGAATTTCTGCTCCCAGCTGATTGCATTTCTTCCATTTGCCTGAGCAAGCCCACTGAGTCCCGGACGCACTTCATGGCGACGTTTCTGCTCTGCATTATATCTCGGAAGATATTCTACAAGAAGTGGACGTGGTCCGATAATGCTCATATCACCTTTTAAGATATTAAACAGTTCCGGCAACTCATCTAAGCTTGTAGAGCGCAAGAATTTTCCGAATTTTGTAAGTCTCACTTCATCTGGAAGCAGTTCTCCATTCTCATCACGCTCGTCTGTCATCGTACGAAATTTATACATATTAAATATCTTTTCGTCCTTCCCCGGACGCGGCTGTTTAAACAGCACCGGACTTCCAAGTTTCACCCGCACCAGTACTGCCACAACCGCTATGATAGGAGATAGAACTGTAATTGCCAGCAAAGACAATAAAAAATCCATCCATCGCTTGACATATTTTTTATACACTACTCGCTCACCCTTACTTTATTTCTGAAATAACCCTCTCACTACTTTGATAATACGTTCCATATCTGCTCTCGTATTCTTAATATCACTCGGTAGACAAAGTCCCCTGTTGAAGATATCTTCTGCAACACTTGTTCCGGCTTCTTTCGTTGTGATAAAATCGCAATTCTCATATACCGGCTGCATATGCATTGGTTTCCAAATCGGACGGCTCTCGATATTCTCATCACTCAATGCGTTGATGATATTCATCGGTGTTACCTTGCTGTCTTTAGAAAGTGTCATTGCTGACAGCCAGTAGTTTGCTTCACAATCTTCCGGAATCGGATTCATTGTAATCTCCGGAATATCTTTAAACGCATCTTCATATGTCTCATAAATATTTCTCTTCAAAGAAATATTCTCATCTAAATAATGAAGCTGTCCTCGACCGATACCGGCTGTAACATTTGACATACGGTAGTTATAACCGATTTCTTTATGCTGATAGAACACTTCCTGCTCTCTCGCCTGCGTTGCAAGGAATTTTGCCTTTTCAATCGCTTTCTGATCCGGTGACACAAGCATACCGCCTCCGGATGTTGTGATAATCTTATTACCGTTGAATGAGTAAATACCAAATTTACCAAAAGTACCGGTCTGCTGTCCGTGATATGTTGCGCCCAAACTTTCTGCTGCATCCTCAATCAAGATTGCATTGTTCTCTTCACAGATTTTCATAAGCTCATCCATTTTCGCCGGAGTTCCATATAAATGCACAATCACGACAACTCTCGTATCCGGATATTTTTTAAACGCTATACGCAGTGCTTCCGGATCCATATTCCAAGTATCTTCCTCGGAATCGATAAAAATCGGCACTGCATTCTCATAGCAAATCGGATTACATGTTGCTGAGAATGTAAGAGAAGATACGAATACGTTCTCACCTGCTCTGACACCTGCAAGCTTCAACGCAAGATGGATTGCCGCTGTTCCAGCGCTGACTGCCGCTGCATATCCGCCATGTACATACTGAGCAAGCTCTTTTTCAAATTCATTGACATTCGGTCCAAGCGGAGCTACCCAGTTTGTATCAAATGCCTGTTTTACAAATTCCTGTTCCAATCCACGAATCGTTGGTGAAGATAAGAAAATTCTCTTCGCTTCCGGTTCTTTATGCTCTTTGATCACATATGCAGGAACGATTTCTTTTACGAGCTGTCGAATATTGTCGCTGTTGTTTTCCGCTGCAATCTGCAAAGATCTCAACTGTCTTAAAAATTCTGTCTCGTTGAATTCAATTGGTTTTCCGATGTGAATCAGCTTATTCGCTGTATCCTGCATTCCTTCTTCATCCATCAGAAGCTCTTCGTACAACTTCTCGCCCGGACGAAGTCCTGTGTATTTAATCTCAATATCTTCTCCGACTTTGTATCCTGACAAGCGGATCAGATTCTTCGCAAGATCGGCAATTTTGACCGGCTCTCCCATATCAAGAACAAAGATTTCTCCGCCTTTTGCGTAAGCTCCTGCCTGAAGCACAAGAGATACCGCTTCCGGAATCGTCATAAAGTATCGGATAATATCCGGATGTGTAACCGTAACCGGCCCACCTGCTGCAATCTGCTTTTTAAAGAGCGGAATGACACTTCCGTTGCTTCCAAGTACGTTTCCGAAACGTACTGCCACGAACTCTGTATCATACTTATGGTTCAATGTCTGTACGATCATCTCACAGATACGCTTAGATGCTCCCATGATACTTGTCGGGTTCACCGCTTTATCTGTGGAAATCAGTACGAATCTGTCTGCTCCGAAAGTTCCGGCTGCAGTTGCCAGATAATATGTACCGACGACATTATTCTTGATCGCCTCATTCGGGCTGCTTTCCATAAGCGGCACATGCTTATGCGCTGCTGCATGGTAGATTACGTTTGGACGGTATTTTTCCATAATCTCATTGATACGATGAGAGCTTCTGACAGAGGCAATCAGCACAACTAAGTCGAGATTTGGATATTTCCGCTGTAATTCCTGCTGTATATCATATGCGCCATTCTCATATATATCCACGATGATCAGCTGTTTTACATCGTGTGATGCCAGCTGACGGCACAACTCACTACCGATGGAACCGCCTCCACCGGTTACCATGACAACTTTTCCCTGAACATATCCAAGAATCTCATCTAAATTCGTCTGAATCGGCTCTCTTCCGAGCAAATCCTCAATATTCACTTCTCTTAACTGTGACACGCTGACCTCTCCGTCAATCATCTGGTAGATTCCCGGAAGGATCAGAAGATCGCAGCCTGTATCTTTGCAAATCTCTACCAAATCTCGAATCACCTGCTTAGAAGCGTTCGGGATCGCGATGATAATCTTGTCGATATGGAAACGCTCTACTGCTTTTTCAATCTTATCACGTCCGCCGACAACCGGGCATCCCTGAACGTATTTCCCTTGCTTTTCAGGATTGTCATCAATCATACAGCATGCTCTTCTTGTGACATTCTTACTCAGACCAATCTCTTTTACAATGGCAGCTCCGGCATCTCCGGCTCCTATTACCATAACATTGGCAATCTTCTCTTTCTTGCCGCGCGCGTGGAATTCATTGCGCATATAACGCACAAATCGATACCAAAAACGAATCACGACAACTAAAATTTCTAAAAATGTAATATATAAAATTGGATAGCTCTTTGGTGCGCCCACACCTGCAATCCACATAACAATCCAGTTCAAAATTCCGGCTGTCAATACTGCCAGCCCGGCATTCACCAACTCATTGACACTTGCATACTTCCAAAGACTTGTATACAGGTGGAACAGTGCAAATATCGCCACTGTAATCACAACATTGAACGGCATATACTCATATACAGACTGTAGTACATTCGTTCCGATATCTGAAAATACAAACTCACTCTGTACCCAAAGTGCAAGGAACGATGCGACCCCCATCGCAATAATGTCAAGCAATAACAAAACAAATGCTCTGACACGCCACTGAAAGTTTCCCAAAACCTCTCTCATCTAACCATCCTCCAACTGTTTTATTTTGTCATATCTTATTAAAATGCCTTATCTTACCTAGTATGATATTATACGCTTCTTTAATGTTACGACATTTTTCTACTTTTGTCGACTGTTTCCCCAGAAAATTTTATACAATTTTTATTCACTTTTCAAATCATTGCATTAGGCACTAGCTACATTCTGCTGCGATTTTTCCCGGAACAGTAACAACCGCCGCCAGTATCCCTCCAAGCATCGGCACACTCAAAGTGACTTTTCCAAGGAAGTTTTCGTAACTTACCGGCTCCATATCCTCTTTTGCATTCGCATCCCCTTTGGTGACAAACTCACCGGATACACTGTTGTTTGACACAACACGGTGTGTGATAATCGAACCATTTTCTAAGGAGCCGTAAAATGCAATCACATCACCTTTTTCGATTCCGGACGGAGCCGTATTTTTTACATATACAAGGCTGCCTGTCGGAATTGCCGGCTCCATACTTCCACTGATCACTGTGTAGATCTGATACCCCGCAATCCGCGGAACTGTCAGCGGAATACATACGACAATGACAAGCGCCAGAAGAATTGTTCCCACGACACTGCACACCGTCGCTGCAATTGGTTTTTTCATCTGGTCTCTCCCTTTAGAATGTCTTATTTCTTTTTAAATCGTTTCACATATACAAATCCGGCTGCCGCCAATGCAGCTGCTGCCACTGCGATTGTTGCATAGATTGGAATACGGTTTGTTGTGCTTCCCGGACGATCCAGATCTTTGTTGTCCAAAGGCACATCTTCATCGTCCAAATCTACTACATTTTGTGGAACATCCTCGTCCGGAACTTCTGTTGTGCCCTGATTTTGGTTGTCTGTTGTTCCATTGTCTGTTGTGCCCTGCGCGTCTCCGTTTGCTGTATTTCCACCGGTTGTTGTTCCCGCATTTTGTCCGGCATTGCCGCCTGCGGTTCCTGTCGTTCCGTCCGGTCTTGTGATCACTTCTGTCTCAGTTGTCACCGTATCCTCCGGAACCGGCTCATATACGAATGTAAATACATTTTCTGCTTCATTCTTGCTCAAGGTCTTTGTCAGGTTGTAAGCCTGTGGCTGATAACCTTCAATATAGTGGTAGGCAACCATCGGTCTGTCGCCGACGTTTCCGTATAAAACCTCCTCTTATGAAATTGTTCAGGAGATTTCCTTCCTCGAAAACTCCTGCTTGTAAAATTTGTGAATTGAAAGCATGAATTTTCTGAAAGGACGGATTTTTCTAAAATCCGCTATATGAAATGTACTAGATTCCGGTTAGAACCGGTTAGAATAAATAGAAAATATAATGCTTTTTTTCATCATATCATTGAACTCTCTGGCTTGCAAGAACTTTTAAAGCGCTCCTTGCAAAGCATCTTTTATTACACAGGATACCGATTCCTTGCACACAATATAAAACACCACGCAACTGCGTGGTGTCTCACATTTTATTCAGCATATCCTTCTGGATTATTTGACTGCCATCTCCAAGAATCCTCGCACATCTCATCAAGTCCTCTTTCTGCTACCCAGCCAAGTTCTTCTTTCGCTTTTGTTGGGTCTGCATAACATGATGCAATATCGCCAGGTCTTCTCGCCTTGATCTGATATGGAATCTCTTTTCCGCATGCTTTTCCGAATGCTTTTACCATATCAAGTACAGAGTATCCGTTTCCTGTTCCAAGATTGTAAACTTTCACTCCTGCTTTTTCTTCGATCTTCTTCAACGCTTTTACGTGTCCAAGTGCAAGGTCTACCACGTGGATATAATCACGTACCCCTGTTCCATCCGGTGTATCATAATCATCACCGAACACTCCAAGGCATTCCAATTTGCCAACCGCTACCTGTGTGATGTATGGCATTAAGTTGTTTGGAATTCCTTTTGGATTCTCTCCGATTGTTCCGCTCTTATGTGCTCCAACCGGATTGAAGTAACGAAGTAATACTACGTTCCACTCTGAATCTGCTGTATGAAGATCTGTTAAAATCTGTTCCAGCATTGATTTTGACCATCCGTATGGATTTGTGCACTGTCCTTTTGGGCATTCTTCTGTGATCGGTACAAATGCTGGATCTCCATAAACTGTTGCAGAAGAGCTGAAGATAATGTTCTTCACGCCTGCATTTCTCATCGCATCACAAAGCACCAAAGTTCCTGCAATATTGTTATCATAATATTCTAATGGTTTCGCTACAGATTCACCTACTGATTTCAATCCTGCAAAATGAATTACTGCATCAATATCTTCTTTCTCAAAGATATTTTTCATCGCTTCTGCATCACGAATATCTGCTTCATAGAACTTAATTGTCTTTCCGACAATCTTTTCCACACGGTCTAACGCTTCTTTACAAGAATTACATAAATTGTCTACTACAACCACATCATATCCTGCACTGATCAGTTCAATACATGTATGGCTTCCGATATATCCTGCTCCACCTGTTACTAAAATCGTCATAATTGTATCCTCCTTCTAATCATCTTGTTAACAAGGACGAGAGTTTTTCTCCCGCCCTTTATTATAATACTTCACTCTAATATATACAACTATTTTGTTTCAAAACATTTTTTCTGTTATGAATTGTATTTTTTAATAATTTCCTGCATTGTATCCCATTTTGTTTCCATGTCTTCCACCAGTTTAAACTGTGTACGACATCTGTCAAGGTTATGGTTCTCTCTGTGGATCTTAAAGTATGTATCTCCCTGAAGGTGGTCAGTGAGGAATCTCATACCACATTCAAATGTCATTACTTTTGCTCCCATCGGCATCATTTCAATTTCTTTCTGTGTCAATTTTCCGCCGCATCCTTCAATGAAACCTTTTGCATACACATCAAACAATTCCATATCACAAGATACTTTTGAAAGATCCTGCTCGTCTTCTGCTGCTGTGCTTGCACCAAAACGGATAGAATCACCAAAGTCATTCATTGCAAGTCCCGGCATAACAGTGTCTAAGTCGATCACACAGATACCTTTTCCTGTCTTGTCATCAATCATGATGTTATTCAATTTTGTGTCATTGTGAGTAACACGAAGTGGAAGTTCTCCATTTGCAAGCATATCTCCGAATACATTTGCAACGTCTTCATGTGCAAGTACAAAATCGATTTCTTTCTGTACAGATGCTGCACGTCCGCACACATCTTCTTCTACCGCTTTCTTGAATGTAGCAAATCTTGCTTTTGTATCATGAAAGCCTACAATTGTCTCGTGAAGTGTCTCTGCCGGATAGTCTGCGAGCAGTCTTTGGAAATTACCAAATGAAACTGCGCTCTGATAGAAATCTTCCGGTGTCTCTACCTGATCATAGCTTGTTGCCCCTTCGATGAATTTATATGCTCTCCAGTAATCTCCCTGTGAATCCACAAAATATGGTCTGTTTGCTACAGTGCGAATTACGTTCAAAGTCTCTCTTTCCGGATCTCCACCGTTCTCGATAATCTTTTTGCGCAGATAAGAAGTCACTCCTAAAACATTCTCCATAAGTTCTACCGGCTTTGTAAAAATGGATTTGTTCATGCACTGTAAGATCACGCGCAGTCTTCCCATTTCCCCGATATCAAATGTCAAAAGGAATGTATCATTGATGTGTCCGTTTCCATATGGTCTTTGTTCAATCAATGTCCCTTCAAATCTAAAATTTGCAATTGCTTCATCTATTTGTCTATCTGAAATTCTTCCCATTATTTTTCTCCCCACAGGTTCTCTGGATACAAACCTGATTCTTTCATATTTTTAATCGCATTCACTACAACCGGTTTATCTTCTTTATATGTCACTCCGTACCATTTGTCTGCTGATGTCAGAACTGCCACTGTTGCACGGTCTTCTGCAAGCAGATTACTTACAACTGTCGGAAGGAAGTATTCACATTTCAAAGGATTTGTCTTAAGTCCTTCATCTAAAAATGCTGTGAATCCGTTCTTAATCTCCTGAAGAATGCTTGCTGTGAATCCCCACATATTCATAGAAACAATGCTTCCTTTTGGAAGTTCTGTCCATGTCTCTCCCTCATCTTCTGTGTACGCCGCTCCGTCTCCTTTTTTCTCGATGCGTGTTCTTTCCACAACGCTCACAAGCTCTCCGGCTTCGTTCATCGTGCAGACACCACGTGCCACATGACCGTTCTCAGTCAATGTATTTTCTAATTGATAACCTACCATTGTGTAACGGAATTTATCATCGTCTTCGTGTGTTGACAGATAATCATAAATTTTCTGGAATGCATCTCTTCCATAGTAATCATCTGCATTGATTACCGCGAAAGGTCCGTCAATCTCATCGATACAGCTGAATACTGCATGTGCTGTTCCCCATGGTTTCACACGTCCTTCAGGCACTTCATATCCTTCCGGCAAGTTATGTAAATCCTGGAATACGTAAGATACTTCCATTACTTCTTCCATACGTTTTCCGACAGCCTCTTTAAAATCAGCCTCATTTTCTTTTTTAATGATAAATACTACTTTTTCAAATCCCGCTTTTTTTGCATCATAGATTGAGAAATCCATAATGATATGACCTTGCTCGTCCACTGGATCAATCTGTTTTAATCCGCCATATCTGCTTCCCATTCCTGCTGCCATAATTACTAATACTGGTTTTTTCATGATTAAGACCTCCAAACCCCAATTTCTTTTCTATCTTTTATTCTAGTACAAATGTCTTTAAAAATCTTTATCTGATTAATCTCTATGTTTGTATTATTTACACTTTTTCTTTGCATTCTAGAATTCTATAAGATATAATATCATTAAAAACGCCTAAAATACAAGGGAGAAGATTTATATGAGCAATCGACGTTATGGTCTTGAGGAGACCGAACTTGAAAAACTGAATATCCGTTTACTATATATCACTCAAGCTCGATATGATACAGACTGGCACAGCATTGCCCATACGCATCATTTTACAGAATTATTCTATGTCGTTCAGGGCAGTGGCTATTTTCTTGTGGAGGATAAAAAATTTCCGGTCAAAGAAGATGACCTCGTCATCATCAACCCAAATGTTTCTCATACAGAGCTGGGCAGCAAAGGCAGACCACTTGAGTATATCGCACTTGGAATCAACGGCCTGAAATTCAAAGATGGGAATCTTGACACCACCTATGATTACAGTCTGCATAATTTTCATGAATATAAAGAAGAATTCTCTTTTTACTTAAAGACACTTCTTCGGGAGATTCAAAATAAAGGAGAGTATTTCGAAACTGTCTGCCAAAATTTATTGGAGGCGCTTGTATTAACATTGGTTAGAAGAACAAAGAAACAGCTGTCATTCACACCAACAAAAAAGATTACAAAAGAATGTCGTTTTGTCGAACAATATATTGATGAACATTTTATGGAAGATATTACACTTCAGACGCTGAGTGATCTCACTTATTTGAACAAATATTATCTTGTTCATGCATTTAAAAACTATAAGGGAGTGTCTCCAATCAATTATTTGATTAACCGAAGACTTGTTGAAGCCAAACATTTACTTGCTACAACCAATTATCCAATCTCCAAAATTGCAGCTTCCATCGGCTTTTCTTCCCAATCCTATTTTTCCCAGGTTTTTCGAAAAGAGACAGGCATGTCACCAAATGCCTACCGACAAAATGAAGAGTTACAAAAAGACACCGGACAATCATAATCCGGTGTCTTTCTATCATAATCTCTATTTATATCTGTGGTTGTATACGAACAAAAGAGTCAGCAGCCCAACAAGTCCAACAAGTTCCATCACAAGACCTGAGACTGAGATATTTCTTTGTCCAATAATGATCAGAGCCAGGCAGACAACAAATACGATAATCATAATAATGTTTCTTACTGCATTATTCATCTCATCTACCTCCTAACCTTTCAATCCACCGAGAGTCATACCCTCTGTCAAACGTTTCTGAACACAAATGTACAGAATCAATGTTGGTAACATAACGATTACAAGACCTGCATACATGATACCATAGTTTGTTGCTGTCTTCTGTACTGCCATCAGGTTCTTAAGTCCCATAGCAAGAGTGTCATTACCATCCATCAATGTGTAAGCGATGATATATTCATTCCAGAATGACAGGAAGTTAAACAAGATTACTGTAATAATACTTGGTTTTGCCATTGGCACCATAATCTTTGTCATCGTCTTAAAGTAACCACATCCATCGATGTAAGCAGCTTCCTCAAATCCTTTTGGAAGTGTTTTAAAGTAACTGCTCAGCAAATACACTGTAAATGGCAGTGCACTTGTAGCATAAATAATCGCCAATATGAGTCGATTATTCAAGAAAAATTCAACTCCCAAAGCTCTGTTTGCAGAACTTAACATCAAGAAAATCGGCACTACAATGTAGTTGATGTTTACAAAAAGTCCTGCCATAAAAGCACCATTCAAAATCTTTCTTCCTTTGAAGTCAAATCTTGCCAACACATAAGATGCCGGAAGCGCAAGAATCAATAACAATACAAGCGCAATCGCTGTAACAATTACTGAGTTCAGGAAAAATGTTCCCATGTTTGCATCACGAAATGCAGTTACAAAGTTCTGATAGCGGAACGTCTCTGGTAAAGACCAAGGACTAATATCCTTTCCGATAAATTCAGAGTTCTTTTTCAAACTTGCCATAAATACCCATGCAACTGGCACAATAATCGAAATTGCCAAAGCAAGAAGAGCTATATAGACAAGTATTTTAGATATAATTTTACCCGGTTTTTTCTTCATCTTTTTCGCTCTCCCTTCCTAGAATTCGTATACTTCACGGTCTGTAATCTTATTGATAATTCCTGACAATGCAAATGAGAAGATAAATACTACTACACCGATTGCCATACCGTATCCGTATGCACCGTTTCCATATGCCTGTTTATACATGTAGTTCAAGAATACTTCTGTTTTTCCATTCGGTCCACCATCTGACATAATCTGAACGAACAAGAAGCTCAAGTTGATTGTACTGATAATGTAGAATGTAAGTGTTGTACGGATATTGCTCCAGATCAACGGGAATGTAATCTTAGAGAACATCTGAAGTTCTGTTGCACCATCAAGCGATGCAGCCTCATAATAATCCGGTGGGATAGATGCCATACTTGACATGTACATAACCATGTAGTATCCGATTGCCTGCCAAACAAGTGCAAAAATCACTGAATAGATTACAATATTCGATTCTGACATCCACTGTCTTGCCAAACCGCCCAAACCAATTGCTCTTAAGAACGTATTCAAAAGACCGGTACTTGGATTATAGATTGCTCCGAAGATACCTGCAATAACTACAATACTCAAAATGTTTGGAATATAGAAAACAACTCTGAAAAAGTTATTTCCCTTAAAGTTCCCTCTCTGTAACAATGTCGCAAACAAAACTGCAAGCACGATTGTACAAAGTGTTACCATAACAATAATCAAAATGGAATTCTGCATTGCCTGCAGGAAATTCTTATCCCCCATTAAGTTTTTAAAATTCTCAAACCCTACAAATGTCTGTTTGTTCGTGATTCCGCCCATACGGTACAATGACATTCTAAATACATTCACTGTTGGAATAAAAATAAACAGTGCTAATAAGAATGTGGCCGGAGCCAGGCAAGCAAAAACAAATCTTCTTTGTGCGCTTTTTCTGTTCATAAATCGTTCCTCTTTCTTTAGAAAAGCGGTGAGTTTTGGAACTCACCGCTTTAAAAACTTCCAAGTCTTACTTCGAGTCTTCTCTGACTATTTAAGGTGCTCTAAACATGTAGCCCAAGCATCTACTAATTGTTTCTGATAAGCGTCAGCTGTTAAGTCTCCAGTATTAAGTGCGTCAATCGCTCCGTATACTGTCTTAGACATATCAAATCCATTGATAGCTTCAGTTGTTGCCCATACACCAGATACTGCATTGTATCCATCCTGAGATACTAATGTATATGAATCTTTAACTGGTCCCTCTGGAAGCTTATCAGATGCTCCAAGAACTGGTGGAACGATCGGTGTTGCTGTCTTTTCACCTGTCTCTTTATCTGTTGTTTCATTTGCTAACATAAGATCTACTACTTCATCAGAGTACATGAATTCGATGAATTCTTTTGCTAAATCCAAGTTAGGTGCTTCAGCTGGTACCCACATTTGCTCTGTGTATGTGTATACGTAGTTTTCCTGATCTGCTGAGAATTTTGGTTGTGCCATCATTGCCCAGTTGAATCCTTCTGGTGTAGAGTCAGCCATTTCACCGATTACCCAGTTACCGTTTGGCATAAATAATGCTTGTCCGTCGATTACTGCCTGCTGGTTCAATTTGAATCCACCATCAGCGTTTGCATTTGCAACTGTATCAGACCATAAATATTCTGGTGAAGCTAATTTAGCGATTGTGTCAACAACTTCTTTTCCTTCTGCAGATGTCCATGTATTTTTGTCGTACTGAACAGCTTTGTTGTAGAAGTCCATTCCGCCAGCCTGAGCTAACATCTGATACATTGTTGTATCAAAGTATCCTGTTGTAGGATATGTAAATACTGATTTTCCTTCTGCTTTTACTTGATCTCCAAGTGCGAAGAACTCTTCCCATGTTGTAGGAAGTGTGTATTTTCCTTCACCAAACAAATCTTTGTTATACCAGAATCCTGTTGGTGTGTATGTGATTGGAGCAAGGTAAACTTTTCCATCACCGTATGGCTGAGCTGCTGAGTTCTCCGTAATTCCACCTACTAATTTAGATGTTAACTCTTCATCAAATACATCAGAAAGATCTGCGATTGCATTCTCTTTTAACATTGTCTCTGTGAAACCACTTGGTTGTCCTAAGTTGTAGTATACAACGTCCGGAATATCTCCATTCTGGAAATCTTTTGTCAAGTCTTTGTCTAATTCTGAAGACATCTCTAACTCAACTTCTACATTCTCATGAGATTTTTCAAAAGCATCAGCGATTTTTTCCCAAATCTCAGTTCCATTACCACCTTCGAAAGCAGCAAATTTCAATACTGTCTTTCCATCAGAACTTGCATCTTTCTTTCCATCATCTTTGCTTCCGCATCCAACTGCCATAGAAGCAACCATAGCTGCTGAAAGAAACAGTGCTACAATTTTTTTCATTTTCATAACAATATCCTCCTTAATTGTTCATTCTGTTTATTTCTTGATATTTATCTTACACCACTACCGTCATTTTTTCTATACGAATTTTGCTCTATATTTTATATATATTGCTTTTCATGTTTCTTTTTAGGTTAATTACTTAAAAAAAATGTCTTTTAACCATGATTTTTACCAAAAAGAATCGTTCTATAAAATTGATTATCGAGTAGGAGGCTAACCATTAGTTGATTAGCCGACCTCTCACACCACCGTG
>OLQH01001801.1_pt1 | contig 14770 bp, 16 predicted proteins | sample 1672671 | NCBI WGS metagenome assembly OLQH01 (sample SAMEA3136712, study PRJEB25190) | human gut metagenome
TAAGCAGCGCTTTCTGGGCCGTTAACTCAATGCCTCTGTTGCCAGACATACAGGAAACAACCACTGCATCATAGTCCATAACGTCTCGGGTGGAAAATTCAAGCTCAATTGTCTTGCCGCTGGTCCTAAAATCCTGGGCAAATGCCTTGTAGGGTATTGTCAGCCGTGCATCACCGGCGACCCGCAGGACGGTATTCTTATCCTTGTCAAGCTGCCAGCCGTCCGATGTAAAGTTAAACCCAGTAAACACCGCCTGGATATCTCCATAGCTCCATGTACCAGGATCAGCCTCGTTGTTGCTCCTGCCATAGCTGGACAGGTATAGGGATAAGTCCTGTGTCTCCGCCCCAATGTCCATACTGCTCTCTGTGATTGTCAGGGCAATAGTCTTACGCACTGCTCCGCAGACAATCTCCAGGGTTAGGTCTCCTACTTTGTCAGCTCTATATGTCCAGATCTGCTGTGTACGGTCCACCGTCAGGGTATTTACTACCGTGCCATTTGCTGACAAGGTTATATTTGACAACATACTGCCGGGATTGTACACCATGTACTCAATAACAATAGATGCATACTGCTCTGCTTTTGTGCCCCTGTAGTTACTCACGATAATCGGTGCATCCTCCCCGGCTACGGTACAGATCAGCTCATAATACAGCTCATTGGACTTGATTTCTACTCCATCCACCGTGGCTGTAAAATATACCAGCAGGCTATGTGCTCCATGCGTCTGTGCCGGAATCACATAGGATTGCTGCCGCCCAGATGCAGATACCTCGGCTGTACCCAACTCGGTACCGTCCACCAAAAAGTGCATGGTCTTGGTAACATTACCCACGGTAGTATATGTGTATGTGATAGGCCCGCTGTAAGGCACGCTGACGTCAAAAGTTGATGATACACTGACCTCCACCACGGATACACTGTAGTTGATGGTCCGGCCATTGCCGTATGCATCTGTGACGTTGACCTTGACCATGTTTGCGCCAGTGCTCAAAAACTTACTGATATCCACGGTCACAGCACCCTGGGCCACGTCCTGGGTGGTCTTAACCAGGCCATTGATGGTGACTTTCAGGGTGCCGTTGCCTGTAGGCAGGTCATCCTCCAGGGATGTCCAGGACATGCTGATAACGCACTCTGCCCCGGTCGCAATGGACTTGGATAACCACCCGCTCGTATTGGATACAGTGAGCACCGCATTGTTGCCGGTGCCGCCGCCACCTCCTCCGCCGCCTGAAAACGGTCCCAGGGGGCCCTCTATCACTTCATTGCCGCTGGTCAGATAGAGATATCCGTCCTCTAAATATGCTCCGTCTATCTTACTGGACAGCATTAACTGGATGGCTTTCTGGCTCTCGTCCAGAGCACGGACGGAGTTTGTCGCATCCGCAATATCCCCGGACATGTTACTTTGCCCAGCTTCAAGCTGTTTAACGGCTTGATTGATTTTTCCAATCTCTGACATGATGTTATTTGTAACATCTGATTCCACATCTCCAATAGCCTTAACAATCTTTACAAGCTTATCTTCCACGGATTCCCCGTCGTTGCAGATGATCTCATCCGCATCCTTCGGGGCCATCAGAGCTATTTCGTATATCTTTTCCACTGCCTCGCATATCAACGGTCGCATCTCCTTGCCCAGCACCGTTTCCCGCATCTTCTGCAGTGTCTCCCGTATGTACGCCATGTCCGCCATCTTCATTCCTCCAATCCCTAGACAACGCCTGTGCCAGCTCTGCCGACTTCATTTCTTTTATCCGCAGCACGACCGGGGTCAATGCCACATCCAGCATACTGGCAGACATGTTGTATTTTATACCTACACCTGTCACCGCCGCTCTTAACTCCTCTGTTGCACAATCCAGTAGTGCAAATAAGGTTGATGCGTTTGTGGTGCCTTGTTCGTTCTCTTTTTCCATACTCCCCTCCTACGTTCCAATCATAAAACCATTTTTTACATTCATTTCCCGTGTCGTAAAACTCATAACGCGTCCGTCACCATCTACCTGTAGATCCGATATATAGGATTGCGTTTTGGTTTTGATGACCTGGTATATGGTGCTGCTGTTTGCATCGTTTGTGGTCACGATGTTGCCCTTTATCACAATGTCAGGGTATCCGATCAGGCGCATGGCAAGAGGATATGCACCAGAGTTAGCATTAAAATCTATCAATCCCCTCAGTGTATTATTGATGTATCCACGGATGGATGATGAACGTATGACCGTTTTACTCTGACCGGAGCTGCATTCAAAAGAGCCACCTGTGATAGATGCATTATCCATTGTGACGTCACTCAAAGATGCATTGTTTGCCGTTACATTACCGCTCGTATCCAGCTTAAAATTATCTGTATCTATTTTCAGACGCGGACCTTTAATGCTGATCAGCCCGGATTCCACGGATAACTGAGATGATATTTTCCCCTTATCCACCTTTAGGCTTATCTGATCTGCCGCCACTTTGAGCGCTGCGGCTATCTCTACCTCCTGGCCTGTTGCACGCTCCACCTCTGCTGATATCAAGCCCTCGGCCACCTTGAATTTTGCAGTCGATGTCTTATCTATCTCATCCGTAACAGCAGATTTGTATTCTGCGGACAATGCCTCCGCTTGAATCGAGTTGGCCTTGATAAATTCTCCCAGCAGCACACCGTCAATAGTCCAGGCATTTTTGTATGGACCGTTAAAGCCGTCACGTGAGAAACCTATGCCATTCATATTTATCTGCATGATATGGGTGGCTGCTTCTTTAGATGGTGCATTCATATAGAGATCGCGGAGCCAGAGTCCATTTTCATCATATTCCGTGACCTTATAACCGCCTTTGCTCCCGGTCAACATCTGTGTTGCGTTATCTATAGCAGACTGCAAAAACGAGCTGGTTATTTTCAGCTCATCCAAGTTCTGGTTCACATTCTTTTCAGATTCATTTCCCTGCTCTGTGTAACTCTTCCGGAGCACATTGCCCAGTACAAGGATGTTCCGATCAGGCTCCTGTAAGTAGATATCCAATTTCTGTACCGGGAAATAGCGGTCCATCCCATAAGGTGCAGCCAAGGCATGTACACTATCACCCAGCTCAAAGGTATCAAATTTGGAGCTTAACACGGACAGATCCACCGCATTGAGTTCTAAGGTCATGGTCTCATACTGGTTATCACGCAGCCATGCTTCGCCTTTGGTTTTAAGATTTTCCGGCAGCGTCACATCGTCCCAATGCACAACCACCGGTACCCATCCATACCGCTCCACGGCCTCCGGGATGTAAAGGTAATCCTTGCCGTCATTTACAGTTGTGATATCAACGTAAGCCTCCAGTCCCTCAACCGGGCTGTCATCCAGTCTGGATCCCAGAGGGATTATCTTTGTATAGAGATCATCCGATGTGGTATCCTCACTGTAATCCAGCAGATTTCTTCCAAACTGGATAGGCTGCTCACAGATCTTGCCGTAATCCTCTAACGTGAGCCAGTCAAGATATCTTACCCCGTCAACCTTCCTGATTTTCAGGTATCCGCCCAGCTTATCACAGAGTTTATCCCGGATGGCATCCAATGTATTTTCGCGGTTCGTCATCCGGTATATACTGTCGTTACTATCATGGACCGTCACAATCCCTGTCTGGTACTGTTTTTTAGCCTCCACCTGACTGTTATGCTCATTGATCCAGGTCTCCAGCATTTGCCTGGGTGAGAGATCATGATAGGCCGCCTGAGGCTGGATACTGTCAAATAAAAAGGCCAGCTCACCGACACAGTACACATGCTTGACGTTGTACAAGTCACGGCTTATATCACGCACCTCACCGTAAAACAGCTCCTTATCATCCTTGACAACCTGTACCATCGTCACACGGCTGGCTATCCTGTCGTAAAAGGTGCTGTCTGGAGTGATGTCAAACTCAAAGGTCCCCGAATCATTGAGGGCCAGGTGTAACTCACAGTTATTAAGGACAAGCAGCTCGTCCCCCGGGTACCAGGCCAATTCTCCGTCAATATAAACTTTATACACTACAATGACCTCCCTCTGAAGTCTATGGATAAGGTGCCGGTCCCGGTAAAGGTGAGTGTCTGTGTTGTGCCTCCTACACGCACCTCCGGCAGCCTGGTATTGCCCACCGGCAGAGGATAAGACTTGCCGCCGTAAGACAAGGCCAGGTCATTGGATGCAGTGACCGCAAAGATCGGCACCACATCCAGGCCGGAGCCAAGTATCTCAACCATCTTGCTGTCTGCAGTTATCTGGATGTCTTTAAGCTCCCGGATGACGCCCGTCTCAAAATTAAACGGATCCCACAACCAGTCCTCAATACTGGTCTGGACGTCATACTTATAGGGGTCAGCCGTTCCTGTAAGGACAAATTGGGATAGCACTGGGTCACTCTTTGTACTGCTCAGGTTTAAACGGCAGATATAATAGTATCCTAGGTCATCATCTGGTATCACCTGGATCCTCTGGCCGTGGATAGCGTTTGATATCTGGCTGTATATGGTCAGCCATCTACTGTAGCTTTCATCCATAAGATCAAACTCAAATTCAAGCCCTTCCCTGTCGTTGTACGTTGTACGGCCAGCCACTTCTGACAGATCCAGTGTCCCATCTGCCCCAGGTACAGATACTTTGTAAGTTTTAGGCTGCGGCATTGGAATGTTAATCCTGATAAGCCTCAACCCCCAATCTTTATAGGAGTGATAATCTCCAAATTTTATACCTGTCTCCATGCCGCATCTCTCCTTTAAGTCTTCTTATTGTTTATTTTACCAAGTTCGTCATTTATGACCGGCGCCAGTATCTTTCCTGCAGGTTTTTTATCAATGTATACGCCCGCTCCATTGATGGCCTTTGTTGCCCCGCGTTGTGCAGCGTCTTCGATATCTTTGAAATCTGTGATCCCAGTTTCTTTCGTCTCCGGGGCTTTTGGATTAGCAGGTTTATTCGCCTCGGACGCAACCGCATATGATCTTTGTGCTACAGTTGTCTGCATGTCACCAACAAAAGCTTTCGCATTTACAGCCTTCATGGTATCTACGGCATTTTGTACAGTTTCTTTTGCCTGCTTATCTAGATTATCAGATTCCAGCTCGAATCCTACACCAATACCAGCGACCATGTTCTTTCCTATCAGGTCACGCATCAGCCTGGATGGCGAATGGATGCCCAAAAAGCTCAATATACCGCCTATGGCATTATCAACGATATTTTGCAGTACGGAACCGATGTGGCTGCCAAGGGATAATATCCCGTTCACAATACCCTGAACGATGTTCCGCCCGATATTTGTAAAGCTGAAGTTCTCAAATGGAGCCTTTATGGCATTCAGGATTGTTCTTGCCGCTTCCTTTATTGCGCCGCCTATGGCCTTAATGCCTTTTCCAAGGTTTGTGATAAGATTCTTGCCCATAGACAGCATGTCCAGGTGAGTGATCGTGTTGAATATTGCTTTCACGATCTCACCGGCATTATCAATTATGACTGGTATGTTATCAATGATCCCCTTCCCCAGTGTGAGGATCAACTGCCATCCGGCTTTCAGGATAGTCCCTAAATTCCGGTCAAACGCATCCCAAAACGCATTTATAATCACTGGAACCTTCGCGATCAGCTCCGGAAGGGAATTGACAATACCTTCTGCGAGTGCCAGCAAAAGCTGGATGCCTGCATCAATAACAGTATCAATATTAGCGATCAAAGAATCCGCTAAAGTTAGGATGGCACTGACTGCCACCGGAACTAATTCTGGCAACTGCTGTGCGATCCCCTGGGCAAGTGTCGCCAGTAACTGCACACCCATTTCCAGGATCATCGGCAGGCTTTCTGTAATGCCCTGTAACAGCATGGTAAGGAGTTGTGCACCCATCGTAAGGAGTGTAGGTATATTCTCTGTGATTGTCGTGATAAAGCTTGTGAATATCTGCTGTACAACCGGAAGCAGATTAGGCAGATACTGGATTATCCCTGCAATCAGGTTCTGCAGGATTGCAAATCCTGTCTGTAGCAGCACAGGCAGATTCTGCTGTATGGTCATCAGGATTGATGTGACAGCCATTTTTCCTGCATTCATAAGCTCTGGCATTTTCCCCTGCAGTCCCTGTAATACATTCGTCAATATCTGTGCACCTGTACTAAATAGGGAACTTGACGCCTTCAATACGCCGCTCACAAGAGATGTAATGACGTTTGCTCCGGCAACTGATATCTGTGGGACGTTTTGCTTGATACCATTTAAAAACTGCTGGAGCATATCCACTCCGGCATCTACAAGTTTTGGGGCTTCTCCTGCCACTTTCACTACAATATCAGCCAGTGATTTTCCAATCTGATTGGATAGGCCTGAGAACCCGCCTTCCTGGTAAGCGGACATGATATCTTCCGCCGCATCAGACAGTAACCCTGTAAATTCAGCCACAGGCCCTTTATTGTCCTGATAGATCTGGATACCAAGATTCTTGAATGAATTGCCAATCTTCTGTACATGGACCTGCGCTGTATTGGACATAGCCTCATAAGCGTCATCCAGGGCCGTAGTGTTAGTAGACATCTCATCTAGTGTCTTATTCATTAGTTCCCCGCCCTGGTCAGATGTCAGGGTGAGGACTGTGTTCAGGGCCTCAACGGAGCCAAACAGCTTGGCCATCTGGTCCATGTTGCCGCCTGTGGCCGTCTTTACATCATCAAGAAATCCCGCAAATCCTTTGCTCTGCAGGGCTGCCGTTGAGAAATCCAGTCCCAACTGCTCCGCCATTTCAGCCGCCTCGCTGGAAGGCTTGATAACATTTGACAGGGCTGCCTTGATGCCTGTCATTGCCTCGCTGGTGCCGACACCATTCGCTGTCAGAGATGCCACGCCAGACAGCAGTTCATCTATGGATACTCCTGCAGCGTGTGCCGTAGGCGCCACACCGCCTATGGAGCTTGCCAGCTCTCCAAAGGTGGTCTTACCTAAGTTCTGTGTGACCAGGAACTTATTCGCAAGGCCCTCTGCATCTGTTGTCTCCATGCCATAAGCATTCAGGGCGGATGTAAGGCCGTCTACTGCCGTCTCTGTGTCGGTAAACCCGCCACGGGCAGCCTTGACGGCAACCCCGACCAGATCCACCGCGCTCGCAGTATCGGCTCCGGCAGATATAGCAGAGTATAAGGCCTCATTCAGGCCAGCGGCGGATTCTCCGGTGTCCGTAGAGAGCTGCATGACTGCTTTCCCCAGGTCTTCCATACTTACCTTAGATGTATCCGCAATCGTGCTGACTTTTGCAGCGCTTGTCTCATACTCTGTGCCGAATTTATATGCCGCCACGGATGCACCGCTGATAGCAGTTACCATCCCGCCAATGGCGGCAAGGGATGTCTTTGCCATAGCTGTTGCTGCGGAGCCTATCGCGGAAAACCCGGATTTTGCAAACCCTCCAAGCCCCTGCAGGCCCTTCTTTAGCCCTGACTGGTCCAGATCAGTGCCAATCTTTACAGTACCATCACTCGCCAACCCTGATCACCTCCTCACCGACCCGCTTTCATTTCTGACATTCTGGTCCTTACATATTCCTTCATCTGGGCATTACGCCTTGCAAGCTTCATTTTAGCGTCCGTATTATCTTCCGGATCTTCAAGCGCGTACATCTTTTTCATCTCATTTAAAAATCTGCGCCGCTCTTTGTCCAGTCCTGACGTCTTTGCCGTCCGGTAATACATGATCTTTGACAGTTTCAGGTCTTCTCCAAGAGATTCAAAAAGGGCACTAAACTTCCACCAGTGAAGGTCATAGTTTTTTGTTTCCTGCAAGTCGATCCCATACTGTGTTAAAAAAGCAGAATAGATATACGGCGCATCCTGCTCAAAGTCATAGCACCTGATGACCTTGCGTGGAGCACGTGAGGAGCCTCCACTACTTTTCCTCTCACGTTCTCCGCATCGATAGAACCACTGCAGCTTTTCAATGGCCGTTGAGAGGTTCTGCGGGATATCACGGTTATAGAAAATGTTCAGACAGTTCAGCATTTTTTGCTCATCGTTCAGCCGTTTATCAAACAGGCATATTTCAATAAGCAGGAATGCCCGGTATCCCCAGTTGATTTGGTACTCTCTCCCGTCTATGGCAACGGATTCCGGCAGCCTGTCTATAAGGATATTCATAAGATCCTGTCAGTGGAATATGGCTCTGTTATGGTTTCTTTCTGTTTTTTCACCTCGTCGAGGAATTTATAGTAGATCCCTGTGGCCTCGCGGACGTCATCACATTCCTGCAGGAGGTCAGCCCCTGTTGCTTCAATGAAAAACTGTCTGAACATATCCAATGTATCCGACAGTACCTCAGTAAGCCTGCTCTTAGGATTTGTCTTCTTTTTATTAATCTTCTTTTCTTTCTCACCCATGTGATCCAATGCAAGCTCCAAAGCTCCGGCCTGTTTCAGGCTGCTGATATTAAATTCAAACTCCACGTTATTGACTTTCATTTAAACTGCTCCTTTCCAGTAGTTCCCGATATCCACTTTTTCTTATACAGATGGTGCAGATGCCGTATAGGTATACTCCACAGGCGTGTTGCCGACTTTCTTGAATTCCACATCAAGGGTTGAAGATTCCCCCGCATTCCCGGAGCCGTCACTGTTCACGATCATGGATACCTGACCTTTTTCACCTTTCCCGTTCAGGATATTGAAATATATATAATCCGTGATGACGGCGTGTCCTGTCCCGTATTTCATCTTGTGTGACAGGATAAAATCCTGGGCCTCATCACCAATGTATCTGTCCCCGGACAGGGCAAAAGAGCGCTGTGTGCCTGTCTTTAAGGATGACTGCCCCTCCCGGATATAGGCCTTATCTGTTGTGATAGGGTTCAACTGTGCGTCCAGTCCTTCAATCCCCATCTGTACGACAGCATAATCTGCTTCTTTTGTGCTAGCAGCATCTGGTGTCAGGTTTATTGCAAATACATAATCATCGTTGGTTACCCAGCCTTCATAATCAGCTTTTGGAGTAACCCCTGCCATAAGTTCACTTAATTTCATTCTGTTTACCTCGCTTTCTCAAAGTAGATTACCCGGCACTGTAGCATGTACCGGGCAACACTGTTTTCCATGTCTATATCTGCCAGGTTTGGCATGTTCTGAAGGACTTCCATCTTCTTTACCTGGCACTTATCCCCGAAATCCGGGAAATTTTTCTGTTTGTCCTGTTCCTCTATCCAGTCCATAAAAACCTGGGCAAAATTCATTGCCTGCAGGTTCAGGTCATCCGCATCCTGGGAATAAAATTTAGTGATCATGATGGAAAAGGCATACTCCTTTTCATCTCCAACCCGGATGTAATGCTTCCGTACCTTGTCGGAATAGTTTGTCAGAAACGCCATCTCGTCATGGGAATCGCTGGAGAAATTAAACCGCAGCATAGTCCCGGCAAGCTCTTCTACCTTCGGCCTAAAAAATGCGGCCATAGCGTCATGTTTACTCATCTTATCCCTTCTTTCTGATGTATCTCTGGACGGAAGCGGCCAGATCATCACCCCTGGCGGTCATCATGGCTTTATCCCACTGGGAGGTTGCAAGTGGATGCCTGAATTTTGTGTATACCAGCTTTTTATTCGTCTTGACTTTTTTCGCACCCTTCCGGGACCATTTATGGCCTTCCGAATCCGTAAAACAGGCATTCCCGGTAATGGGGTCTACCATCACATTTCCTTCCCGCTGGTAATTCGCATATACGGACATATAGTGGACAATACCTTTTCCATTCTCCACATACACCCGCACATCTCTAGTCAGGTTCTGTTTCATACTGGGCACATAGGGTTCCATCCGCTTTTTTGCTTCATTCGCCATAAATAGCTGTGTGTCCTTATCCACGATGCCTGCACAGATCTGCGATATCCCCCTGTTCCAATGAAACTCCATTCCCATTTAACCACCTGCCCTATAATGTTTATCTACCGGGAAATTGGTATTATCAGAAAAAGACGTCACCCGGAAGGCATTCGGCTGATACTTTTTCAGTATTTCTGTCGCGGTATTTGGCGACTTATCCGTGATCACTTCCTTAACTGCTCCTTTAATGATCAGATCCCCTGTTTTAAGGGATAACGGTATTTCCTGTTCCGGGATCCTGGCGACATATACGTTCTGTGAGTTCAGTGTATTGCCGCTGGCTATAGTACCGGTTGCTGCTTTAAAGAAACAATTTTCTAAAACACGCCTTTTCCATTCACCCTTTCCTGACATTAACACCGTTATTGTCTGGTCATAATTCGGATTCACACTCTCACCCCCATAAAAAGAAGCCCTGTATCTGCTAAATTGCTTCGGATGATCTCCCTGATCTTCTTTTTCTGCCCTGATTCTGTATAAGGCGATTCCGAAATATCAAATGTACCCGACTGACCATCGTTGTTATACGATACCAGCAAACCTGCGCCATTATTTTTTGCCGCTTGATCCAGTATGCTCTGAGCCTGATACATAAATTCTGCAAGCTCGCATACACAATTCTTCACCACATCCGTCACAAGCTCCTGATGCCCGTGTAACCGTCCAAATGTCCGGTTATCAACTTCTCTGCACGCTTTTTTCTCCCAGTAAAGATACAACTCCTCCGGCACCACCGGGGGAGCATTCATCAGATAACTGTTCAAATAGTAGTCATATTCCGCATACATTGGCTGCCCGCCTTTCTTATGCGCCCGTTCCAGCCTTCAGGATAGAGAACGGACATCTCTTGGTCTTATCCTTCTGCAGTGCATTGATAGGGTTCGGGATCTCCCAGCCAAGCCTCATGACAGCACGAAGGGCGATCATATCATTCTGCATCAGGTTATACGCAATGCTGCCATCTGTATTCTGTATCACACCTTCTGTAAAGAGCTTAAATGTGATGTCCTGGCGGATGGAATACACCATCTGGCTGAAATCCCCGGAGATCATGAGTGCCTTTGACTTGTCAAAAGCTCCATTGTTCGGGAAGTTCATTGGGCTTCCGTCCAAGGAATAAGTCGTGCCAGTCTGCATGTCGGACTTAAAGATAGGCTGTCCAACCTCATCCCTCAGGCCCCTCAGTTTCGCCCTCATAGAAATATCCGCCATGTGCCCGTTTACGAAAAAGCCAGAGCTTTCCACCTTTGCAATCACTCCGTCTTCTCCCATAATCTTGTCGTACAGATTATCGGATGCACCAAGTGTTACGACAGACCCTGCCTTTGTTGCTGTAGTGACAAGGCCATCCCTCCAGGTGGTTGGCTTGTCAACGTCAAACAGTACAGCACCATCAATCTTGCCTCCGAAGGCTTCAATGATCCTCGGTTTTACCTCTCCCCAGATATCGTAGTCCGAATCGTCCAGCACGGATTCCGGTACCGGCACAATAACCGCGATCTCCTCGGCTGTGATAAATTTCTTATCCCAAGCCTGTTTTGTAGTCTGTTTCTGGCCCGTGTCACCATTGACAAAATAAGCGATTGGCAGCATATCCAAAACAGGCATCTTGTACTGCCTGGATGTCATGTTAGCCAGTTTGCGTCCCCTGGACAGTACCGCTGACTGCGTTACCACTCCCTGAATGATCTCATTTGATTCCTGTACAGGGATCAGGGATTCTGCCCCAGATCGGTCTATGATCTGCGCGTCCCCATCAAAAAGCCTTAAATTCATTCTTTCTTTGTTCATGTCTTTATCTCCTTATCTCTTTACTGCCATCCTGATGGCATTATTTATGGAACTGTTCATGCTGCCTCCTGAGCCCTGGGTTTCCGTTCCTGTTGATGTGGATACCCGATAGCTCCCCGCCCCCGTAAATTTAGGGTTTTCTTTCAGGAACTTCTCTGCAGCCTTTTTAAAATCCGTCTTATCATCCACCAGCTTGCTGACTTTGAACATTATATAGTCCAGGTCTTCTGCCTTTACTCCTTTACTGGACAGGATTTTCTCATTTTTGACCTGCTCCAGCTCTTTCAATGCATTGTCCCGTTCCTGTTCAATGGCCGACAGGTTTGGTTTATTCCTCTCCCTGTCTTCCCTAAATTTTTTAAGGGCGGCAGTCACTTCATTCTCTGACATTCCCTGTTGCTGAAAAAAAGATTTCAGCGCCGCCTGTTCCGCTCTCTGCGCCCTGGCAGATGCTATCTCCTCTGCCTGCTGGTAGGTATATGTTGTTCCGGCATTCACCTGGCTGCCGTTACCATTATTTCCAGAGCTTCCCTGGCCTCCGTCACCGCTCTGGCCGCCTTCATCAAAAAGGTGCAGGTTCATCACATATTTTCTCAACATTTTTAATCCTCCGTTTCTAAGTACGTGAACTTCCGGTGCTTTTCCAGTCATCACGTTTTGGACATAATAAAACCGCCTCGAATCTGAGACGGTCAAACAAAACTTATGCAATCATATTCCCGGTTGATATCTGTCAGCCCCAGGAGCCAGGAATCAACTAACAGTTTTCCCGGTTCTGACAGTTCTTCCCATTCAATCACCGTCATCCCACTGCTGGTATCAGCACGGATATGGTTATCAGTCAGCTCCTGCAGAGAATTAATCAGGTTGCAGGCGAGGGCAGAAACCGCAGCACATACGATATCCTGGCCTCTTATACTCTTACCAGCATGTCCCTGCATCCGGATTTCATGTTCCGATACTTTTACCTCAATCACTGGATCACCTCTCTAACTGTATAAAAATACCACCTGCCATTTCTGACGGGTGGTATCAATCAATATTGATCATGAACTTACATTTATCGCATTTAAAAAAGTGGCTTACTTTTGGATCATGAGGTGCAGTGATGACACCCTTATGACAATCTGGGCATTCCACCTTTTCTCCATTTTTGAGTTTTCTCATTAACTCTCCTATCTCTTTTGGCGTCATTTTATCCATCCTATATGAAATTCTTCAGGTTACAAGTATCAATATTGTGTTACAATCCCATTTTTGTCGGGTTGGGGGTTCAGCATTGCGTTATACTCTTCCAACATTTTTTTCGCCCAATCCGGTGCTTTGGGTTTCAGATGATACTCTCCAGCGTCCCGATAAATATATTCCTCAATCCCATCGGCCCACATTTCCAAAGGCATTAATTCAGATTGTACTACAGGTTCCATTCTACTTCACTCCTCTCAACTTCGCTTCTAATTTTCTTCCAAATATCGTTGCAAATTCTCGTGGATTTTCCCCACCAAAATATTCAGCAAATGCCTCAGCAAACAGTTCTGATTCACTACTTGCCCCATAACTGCTCACCATATCTGTTAGCTCTTTGTAAGATTTGTATTGCGTTTTCATCTGTGAATTATAATCTGTGATGCATTCCTTAATAAATTCATGTTGAAATTGTGGATTTTCTTCTATCCAACGCATTGAATTAGAAACATGGTGCCCATACTCATGAACGAATGTTTTATGCACAGTAGCATTTTGTGGATACCACTTTGTCTTTATACATCTGTCAACATATTGCTGAAAAACGTTGATATCAGAATGATATTGACCATTAAGGGCAAGCTCTTTTACCAGTGTGCTGTTATAATAACTATAATATCCAACAGAGTTATGCATCTTACTCGGCGCCATACATTGGATCGTAGGCAGTCTACATGGATTTTTGTGATCAAATTCTTTGAATGTCTTTGTAAATTCTGACAGCCAACTGACACAGTCACACAACAACGTTTCATCCATTGGATATTTCTTAGAGTCTACAAATTTAATCCCCATTTGCATCAATGCATCAGATGCTTCTTTTTTGCTCTTGTATAACTGCTTATACTTTGCAGCATCCCAATATTTGACCTGCGGAGTAGAAACCTTTGTCTTTTTCTTTATTATACCACCAGCTTTTGGCTCTGGCAAATTTGTTTTCCCACTCATATTTCCCAGGCCATCCTGGAAGATACGGTCTCGCTGTTCTGGAAGTTTCATCTTTTTTGAGAACTTCACATACTCGTCCATCGTGCCACGGTATTTCGCCTGCAGTACCAGTGCATCCGCATCACCTTTTTTGGTCAGCCTGATATCCTGCCGCTGCTTTCGCATAAGGCGTTCCATCTTCCGCTGTTCCTGCAGAGCCTCATATGTAGTGTATTCCTTGCCTTTGTATGTCTTTGGTGCATTCTCCTCCCGGTTCATCCGGTCAAGCTGTGCATCTGTATATACTCTGGTCGATACACCAGGAATGAAGGCGTTATAACTATGATAGCAATGGACACCGCACAGCCCTCCTGGGCTTCCCAGTCCGCATACACTGCCAAGCTCACTTTTACTGTATACCCGCCCCTGCCAGACCTGATGTGACGGCCTTGCTCCTCCATGCCAGGATACCTCAAAGTAATCTGTTTTAAGGTCTTTTGCCACCTGCTCATTGATCTTAGCCTGTAACTGGTTAAATCCCGTAGAAATACACATACGCGCTGCTGTATCAACTCTGTAGCTGCGCCCTGAATCATAATCAATAGACCGCAGGCCGCTGTTCGTCATGGTCTGGATCGTCCGGTTGAGCACGGTATCATAATCAAAAGTTCCAGTTGCCATATCAAACATGGCGGCATCCAGGGTGTCCTGATAGAACTTTTTAAGCGGGGAATGCACGATATTCCCGTCAGGGCCTCGGATAGCGAACCCCAGGGAGCCAGTGATATTATGCATCTGTTCCGCTGTCTGTTCCTTGACGGCAGCCAATAGTTCCTGCAGCTCCCGGTTCTTCTCAAACGGAGTGATATCCTTCCCCATTTTCTGATACAGGTCCCGATTTCTGATATAAGATTCCTTCGCAGTATCTCCATACAGTTTATC
>OLQH01001818.1_pt1 | contig 14649 bp, 10 predicted proteins | sample 1672671 | NCBI WGS metagenome assembly OLQH01 (sample SAMEA3136712, study PRJEB25190) | human gut metagenome
CCTTGCAGGGCAGCGGCCGCACAGGGAGGACCGCGGGGTATCACCGGGCACTGGCCAGGGGAGACACGCAGGCGGAAGGCAGGGCAGAGGCAGCGCCAATATTTTTTATCTGCACCCGGTCACAGGATTGGCATGGCTGAATCACGGCGGATATGCTATGATAAGAAGAGAAGCATTATGATTCATTTTTACATATTTATATGTTTTTATTGCGCTGCGGTGCGCAGACAGGAGCAGCAAATGAAATCGAAGGGGAAGGATTACAGGACACGGGTAACGAAAATGCTTATCCGTAAGGCCTTCACTGATATGCTGAAGGAAAAACCCATTCAAAGCATAACGATAAAAGAACTCTGTGAGACGGCAGGAATCAACAGAGGAACCTTTTATTCCCATTATTCGGATATCTATGACCTGTTGGAAAAAATGGAAGAGGAAATGATGGCTGATTTTATAAAAGCGCTGGAACCTCTTCTGGAAACGGATAAAGAAGATTTGACACCGGTAAAAATTACAACCGGTATTTTCCGCTGTCTGAAAGAAAATGCGGATATTTGCACCGTTACTCTGGGAGACTATGGGGATAAAGATTTCGCGCTCCGCCTGATTAATCTGGGAAGGGAAAAATGTGTGGAAACCTATTCCCGCTATTTCGGCTCGGCAACTCCTAAGCAGATTGAGTTTTTTTATGCATTTGTCAGCGCCGGCTGTATCGGCCTGCTCCAGAAATGGCTGGCAGAGGGAATGGTCAGCAGCCCTGAGGAGATCGCGGCGATGGCGGAGAATATCATGATGTATGGCATGGGGGCGCTGGAGCGCGCCTGAAAATTTAAGAAAATTTAATAATACCTTAGTAAGAAATATAAGGATTCTGTGTTATACTTTTCATTAATTCAGGCCTGGCCTGAAGGCGGGCCTGCGTTATTCCCGCCATGGTTTTGACTGACGGATACAGGTTAAGGAGCAGCATAATGAGATTTATTAAAAAATTTATAATAACCCTTTTGGTTATTCTCCTGCTGGGGGCAGGTGTGGCAGGCGGGCGTCTGATCTGGCAGGGTTATCAGATATATCAGGAAGTCATTGACGGGGAGCCTCTTTCGGAGAAGGTGGAGGAAATCCGTTCCAAACCCAAATATACGCCGCTTTCACAGCTGCCGGATACCTATAAGAATGCGGTGGTGGCTGTGGAGGACAAACGTTTCTATAAACATGGCGGTATTGATTTGATTTCCACGGGCAGGGCGGTATTTATTAACCTGAAGGAAAAGAAGCTGGCTGAGGGGGGAAGCTCCATTACGCAGCAGCTGGCAAAAAACATGTATTTTTCCCAGGAAAAGACGTTCCTGAGGAAGGTGGCCGAGCTGTTTGTCGCTTTTGAACTGGAGAAAAATTATACGAAGGATGAGATTCTGGAGTTGTATGTGAATACCATCTATTTTGGCAGCGGCTATTATTGTGTCTATGATGCGGCGCAGGGTTATTTTGAGAAGGAACCGGAACAGATGAATGATTATGAAAGCACGCTTCTGGCAGGGATCCCCAATGCGCCTTCCGTATACGCACTGACCAACCGGCCGGAGCTGGCGGTCCAGAGGCAGCGGACGGTGGTGGAATGTATGGTGGATCAGAAATATCTGACCAGGGAAGAAGCGGATCGTATTTTGCAGGAAGGAGAGCAGATTCAGCAGGCGGGACAAAATAATGAATAGGGTATTGATAGTGGAAGATGATACACTGCTGAATACCACTCTTGCTTATCATCTGCAGGGAAGGGGAATGGGGACGGAATCGGCGTTCTGCTGCAGAGAGGCCAGGGAAAAGCTGGGGGCCTTAAGATATGATTTGGTCATTCTGGACGTAAACCTTCCGGACGGCGACGGGTTTACCCTTTGTAAGCAGATTCAGCAGGAGTGGAAAACGGCAGTGATTTTTCTCACGGCCAATGATCTGGAAAAGGATGTGCTTAAGGGATATGATTTGGGAGCGGCGGACTATGTGACCAAACCCTTTTCCATACAGATTTTCCTGAAAAAGACGGAACGGCTTATGCAGCTGATTTCACCGGCAAAAGAAAGGGCAGAGGACGGTTATGAAGATGAAGCGCTCCGGATCGGCCTGGAGAGCATGTCCGCTTCCTACTGCGGCAGGGATATTTCGTTTACTCCGCTGGAATACCGGCTTCTGGGCATTTTTATCCATAATCCGGGAATTGTCCTTACGAGACAGAAGCTGTTGGAAAGATTGTGGGACGATCAGGGGAACTTTGTGGATGAACATACACTGACAACGGTTATCAGCCGGATGAGAGGCAAGCTGGAAGGCAGCCATCCTTATATTAAAACTGTCTACGGGATGGGATACCTGTGGAATGCAAAAAGCGGGCGGCGTGACGGCTGAGACAGGCGGGAAAGGGAAAGACGGAATATGCAGGGACAAATATCGCAGGAGAAAATGCTGCAGAGACAGATTTTACCTGAAAGATGCTCCTTATTCAGGAAACGGGGCAGAACAATAATGGGAACGGGAATGCTTCTGGCGGCCATAGCGGCAGTCGGAGGCTTTTTTGCAGTTACAGGGGAGATTGGGGCGTTGGCGGCAGGCGGCAGCGTTCTTGTTTTGGCTGTTGTCTGGACGGCGGTGATGCACCTCCTTGAAAAAAAGGAACTGGAAGGGTTTATGGCGGATATCGGAAGGCTGCTGGATACTATGGAGGGTATATGGAATCAAAAAGAGGAAATATGTCCTGTGGAGAAGTTCCGCGAAATAACCGGCCTGGAGGAGGAAACGCTTCTGTCCAGGCTGGGCGGCAGGTTCTGCCGGCTTTATGAGATGATGGATAATGCCAGAACGAACACACAGGAGGACAGAAAAAAATTACAGTCCCTGGTTTCCGATATCTCCCATCAGGTCAGGACTCCCGTGACCAATCTGAAAATGATCGAAGCGGCGCTGACGGAGCCAGCCGGGTCACAGGAGATGACAGCGGAAAAAAGAAGGGAATTCCTTGAGGCTATGAATTCTCAGGTGGAGAAGCTGAATTTTCTCATGCAGGCGCTGGTAAAGACTTCCCGTCTGGAAAACGGCCTGATAACGCTTCATAAGCAAAAAGGGTTACTATATGAAACGCTGGCGGAAGCACTGGGAGGCATTTTATTCTCCGCGGAGGCAAAGAAAATAGAGGTGGAAGCCATTTGTCCGGAGGAACTGCAGCTTCCCCACGATAAAAAATGGACGGCGGAGGCTATATTCAATCTTCTGGATAATGCTGTGAAATATACCCCGTCCGGAGGAAAAATCCGGGTGGAGGCAGTCCCTCAGGAAATGTACACCCGGATTGATGTTTCCGATACGGGCAAAGGAATCAGGGAAGAACATCAGGCCGCTGTTTTCCGGCGTTTTTACAGAGAGGAAGAGGTGGCGGGGACACCCGGGCTTGGAATCGGGCTGTATCTTACCCGCGAAATCATTTCCCAGCAGGGCGGTTATATTAAGCTTACCTCCTCCGAAGGAGAAGGTGCGGTATTCTCCATCTATTTATTAAATAAGGAATTCAGATAAGGTTTGGAATTTCTTTCTGTTTCTGTGACTTTTCTGCAACAATTCCATAGTAGACTAAATGCAAATGAAAAACGTAACCGTTCAGAATTATGAATGGTTACGGACTAAAAACAAATAAGCAAACAGGGAAGGAGCAGAAATGACAATTTTGCAGACAGCGGATTTGAAAAAATATTATGGACAGGGCACCAATCTTACAAAGGCATTGGATGGAGTGGATCTGTCGGTGGAGCAGGGGGAATTCCTGGCGGTGGTGGGGACCAGCGGCAGCGGAAAATCCACCCTGCTTCATATGATGGGCGGCCTGGATACGCCTACCTCGGGCAGTATAAAGGTGCGGGGAAAGGAACTTGCGGAAATGAATGATGAGCAGCTCACTATTTTCCGCAGGAGGAATATCGGATTTGTATTCCAGAGCTATAATCTTGTGCCTATATTAAATGTATATGAAAATATTGTGCTGCCTGTGGAGCTGGACGGGGAAGCGGTGGATTTGGCGCTGTTTGACCGGATCGTGGATATCCTGTCTTTGAAGGAAAAGCTGGACAGCATGCCCAATCAGCTGTCAGGCGGACAGCAGCAGCGGGTGGCAATAGCCAGGGCGCTGATTACCAAGCCCGCCATTGTGCTTGCGGATGAGCCTACAGGAAATCTGGACAGCCGTACCAGCGCGGATGTGCTGGGGCTTTTGAAAATGACCAGCGAGGAATTCCATCAGACCGTGGTGATGATAACCCATAATAACGAGATCGCCCAGCTTTCCCATCGGATTGTACGGATTGAAGACGGCAGAATCGTCGGAAAAGCGGAGGTGTAGGTATGTTAAAGAACCTGAATGCGGGCATCATCCGGAGGCTGGCGGCAAACAGCCTGAAATCGGATAAAAAAAGGAATCTTTTTCTCATTATCACCATCGCCTTCAGTGCCTGCCTCATGCTGACGCTGTCTCTGAAAATACTCGGGGAAAATACCAAGGTGAATAGATATATGCGGGGGAGGTACCAGACTGTTTTCAATGATCTGTCGGAGCAGGAGATCCGGGAGCTCCGGGAAAGGCCGGAGGTAGAGGCTTCCGGCAGGAAAAAGGGTCTGTGTACACCGCGGATAAAGGATTATACCCTGAATGTGGAGTATGCCGATCAATCGGCGGCAAGCCTGCTGACCTACGGGAATATAACGGGCAGCTGGCCGGAGGCGGAGGAAGAGGTGGCGGTGGAGGAAGCATACCTGGAACATCTGGGCCTTCCTGCCGTGCCCGGACAGATACTCCCGTTGGATTTGGGAGACGGGAGTGTCAGGGATTATACGGTCAGCGGCGTACTGATGGGTGAAAATGAAACCCGGGTATACAAGGTCATAGTCTCAGAAGCCTATATGCAGACTGTTTTTGACGGGAATCCCAGATACGATATGTATATCCGCCTTAAGGATACGGAAAATGACAATATGGAAATCCTTAAGGATAAGGTCCGGGCATTTGCTGCAGCTAACGGGGTGGCAGAGAATAAGGTATTTTACAGTTCCACTTATTTCAGCCTGGGAGAGGATCTTCCCATAGAAAAAATATTGGCAATCCTGTTTTGCTGTGTCCTCATCGTCATAGCCACATCTCTGGTGATTTACAGCCTTTTCTATATCTCCGTCATTGCCAAAACACAGGAATACGGCAGGCTCCGGGTTATCGGAACGACGAAGAAGCAGATCCGAAGGCTGGTGAGGAAGGAAGGCATGTTTCTGTCGGGAATAGCCATTCCCGCAGGCCTTGTGCTGGGCTGCATCCTGGGCTTCCTGCTTGTGCCCGAAGGATGGAAATGGTCCATATCCCTGCTTTTTGTTATAGTGATAGGGGTGATAACCGAAGCGGCTGTCATGATTTCCATCCGTACGCCAGTGAAAATCGCTTCTTCTGTTTCTCCTGTTGAGGCCGTACGGATCAGTGCAGCAGAAGAGAATCGAAAAACAGGAAAAAGAAAACGCAGGAAAATGACACCTTTAAACCTGGCCATCCTGAATTTTTCCAGAAATAAAAGAAAAGCGGTTCTTACCCTTACCTCTCTGGGATTTACAGGTATCCTGCTGATGTGTGCCGCCGCATATCTGAGTTCTGTGGATGCGGATGCCATGTCCAGATCCGGTTTTGGGCTCGGCTGCGCCCACCTGGAGCTGGAGCAGTCGGATGCCGGCAGCAGTGCGGACGAAGAGGGACGTACGGATTATTATACAAGAATACAGCAGAATAATCCTCTGGATGAAAAGCTGCTTGAGGCAGTAAAACAGATAGACGGCGTAACGGATGTGCTTATATTTAAAGGCTGCAAGTCGGATATGATTTTTCCCGAAATGAACGATTATGCAAGAGCGAATCCGGAGGAGCTTTCTTTCCGTAATATCGGACTTACCAGAGAGCAGATGGAAGCCTATAGCGGATATCTTACGGAGGGAACTATGGATTACGATACTCTGGTGCAGAACAATGGTATTCTGATAGCCGATTCGGATAACCTGATAGGACGTTATTATGGGTATACCGCGAAGCTTGGAGACAGGATACAGATAAAGACAGACAGCGGCGATACGGCGGAATTCCAGGTGATGGGAGTCCTGAGAGGCCTTAGACTTGGCATCGATGTGCCCTTCTTTTATATGCCGGATGCCTGTCTGCCCCTTTTAAAGTCCACGGTGACTAATTTTAATACACATTTTATGCTGGTAGGCGATCAGGAAAACGAAGAAAAGATAGAAGAGGCCATTATCGGTCAGATGGAAGAATGGAATGATGTGGAAATCACCTTTCTGAGTGATCTCAGACGGCAGATGATCGTTATGCTGGATCAGATGAAGCTTCCGCTGTTTGGACTGGTAGGATTCATAGCCATTTTCGGCCTTCTGAATCTGATAAATACGCTGCTCACCAATGTGGTGACGAGGCGGCAGGAATTCGGAATCCTGCAGTCTGTGGGAATGAGCGGAAAGCAGCTTTCCGCCATGCTGAAAGCGGAATGCTTCCTGTATGTGTCAGGAACATTGTTCCTTACCCTTACTTTGGGCACGCTTGCCGCCTGGATTTTGTGCAGGGTATTTGACCAGCTGGGAACCTTCGGGAAGCTGGTATTCCATTTTCCCTTCCTGCCCATTTTTATATTCACAGCCCTGCTTCTGGTGATTCAGGTATTTTTCTCCCTGTGGGCGGTGAATTACTGCGGAAAGGAATCTCTGGTACAGAGGATTAAAACGGAGTAGGCTGCCCGGAAGAGAAGGCGGGAGGCTCAGCCTCCCGTATAATAAGGAACGACTACAAAGAAAACGGAATAAAGAAGTGCTGCAGCGGTGAAGAAAATCAGCAGGCCCATGAGGATGGCCGGGATTTTTTCAGCCAGGCTGCGGCATTTTATTTTATCGGCCAGTTCCTGGAGAAGGAAACAGGCTTTGCGCAGTCCCAAAGTGACGAAATACATAAAGGCCGGAAGCATGGGCATCAGGTACCGTCCCTGGGGCTGGAAATCCCATGTATAGGAATAATAGACGCACAGGAAGATGGGGATCGCGCAGGCCAGAACCATACAGCCGTTGAAAAAGAAACGGCGTTTTTGATCCTGCCAGGACAGATACAATCCGCGGCCTGCAGGTATCATACAGACCAGAAGGCCGATAATGAAAATCCGATAATAGGTCTCATAAATATAGTAGTGTGTAGGCAGGCTCATGGGACCGAACATGGCCACAAAGCTTCTGGCAAGCAGGGTGAAATAATCCGTCCCGAATACCATGGTAAAGACACCAATTCCCTGATTCTGATAGGTCTGCCTTAAAAGAGGGTGGAAATCCGGCGTACAGGTGGAAGCCACGCAGAGATTGCGGGCGTTCATTCCCAGAAAATCCCCATGATAAAGGAATGCATTGCGGATAAACCACCAGCCTGCGCCTATCAGAAACAGAACGGTGATGAACAGGCCGGCGCGCAGCAAGGGCCTCCAGTCCATATAATACCGGTCCACAGGAGAGGCCGTACCGTCCCGGGTAATCGTCCCTGCCAATACCTTTCCCACAAAACAGCTGATAAAAAGTATGACGGTTACCAGCACCGCGCCGTAGGCATTGTAATAGGATAACGCACACAAGATAACGCCCACTGCCGTCTGAATACAGAGAGAACGGTTAAAGCCGTTTTTCATCCCGTCAAGAACGGCGGTAAACATGAGAATGACGGAAAAGACAGCGCAGGAATCCGTATTGATATAGGTATGCAGAAAAAGGCTCTGGGGGAGAAAGACCACCAGGCAGGAAAAAAGCCATTGAGTCATTGTTTCCGGGAACAGCAGCCTGGAAAGCCTTCTGGTGAGAACCGCGGCGGCCATCCCGAAGAATACATTTACCATCCGGGCGGCTATGAGAAGGACATCAAAACGATCGGTGAAAAGATTCACCGTGCGCAGAAGATACCCCTCCAGTATGTAAGTGAGCATGGGCTGAAAGGCATAGGAGCCTCCGTAACCGGGAATCAGCACAGCCGGATCATCTCCCCTGGGAAGATATCCGTTTTCATAAATAAAACGGACCACACGGAAACGGTTGATTTCATCAGGACCTTCCCCGAATGGCTGAAGAAATACAAAGATCATCATGCAGAGAAAAGCCAGGGAAAGGAAAAGGATTTCATGGAAAAGCTCGTTTTTATAAAAACGACGTATTTTAGTCATATATTGCTCCTGTTAATAAATGAGTCCTTAGTTGGGTGATGATGCTGTTTCATAAAACATAAATTTATTATAATCGAATTACCTCTAAATTTCCACAAAAATACTTGTCAGAGGAAATCGGATGGGATATACTGTCAGTACAGGGCATTTTGCCTATGAATTTACGTGAAGGCGGGTACCGTTTGGTTTTGAGGGTATCCGACTTGATGCAGTACATGCGACTGGCGGATTGGTGGAGCACCACAGGGAGCATGTATGAAGAAAGCCGGCCGCCTGGGTACCCGTATGTGAGTAACCAGGCGGTTTTTTTTGTTTTCTAATCTATCTTTCGAAAACAAAAGCGGGGAAGCTCCTGAAAGGACATTTACGAAAGAGGCCGCCAAGCGGCAGAATGGAGGAAGCAATGAAATTACTGTCTCTGGAAGAAGAATTGAAAAGCAACGCCTATCCCGGAAGAGGGATTGTGCTGGGGAGGACTCCCGATGGGAAAAAAGCGGTAGCCGCTTATTTTATCATGGGAAGAAGCTCCAACAGCCGCAACCGGATCTTTGCGGTGGATGGAGAAGGAATCCGCACACAGGCATTCGATGAGTCCAAGCTGGAGGATCCCAGCCTCATCATTTATGCGCCGGTAAGGGTTCTGGGCAATAAAACGATTGTGACCAACGGAGACCAGACAGATACCATTTATGAAGGCATGGACAAACAGATGACCTTTGAACAGTCCTTAAGATGCCGGGAATTTGAGCCGGACGGCCCCAATTATACCCCCCGTATTTCCGGGATCATGCACATCGAAAATGGCGGTTACAATTTTGCCATGTCTATTTTAAAAAGTGATGACGGATGCCCGGATTCCTGCAATCGTTTTACTTACGCTTATGAAAATCCGGCTGCTGGAAAAGGACGTTTTATCCATACATATATGCATGACGGAAATCCCCTTCCCAGCTTTGAGGGAGAACCTAAAATGGTGGATATCAAAGGGGAAATCGATGAGTTTACCGATATGCTCTGGAACAGCCTGAATGAAGAAAATAAGGTGTCCCTGTTCGTGCGCTATATCGATATCGAAGACGGAACCTGTGAAACAAGAATCGTAAATAAAAACAAATAAGAAAACAGGAGAGAAAGAAATGAATGAAATTCAGTTAAAATATGGCTGCAACCCGAATCAGAAGCCTTCCCGCATTTATATGGAGGATGGAAGCGAACTTCCGGTTTCCGTGCTGAACGGCAAGCCGGGTTATATCAATTTCCTGGATGCGTTAAATGGCTGGCAGCTGGTTAAGGAGCTGAAGGAGGCCACAGGCCTTCCCGCGGCGACCTCTTTTAAGCATGTATCACCTGCCGGCGCGGCGGTGGGACTGCCTCTGTCGGATACGCTGGCAAAGATTTACTGGGTGGATGATCTGGGTGAGCTTTCTCCTCTGGCATGTGCCTATGCGAGGGCCAGAGGCGCGGACCGTATGTCTTCCTTCGGCGATTTCATTTCCCTTTCCGATGTATGTGATGCAGATACCGCCAGACTGATCAAAAGAGAGGTTTCCGATGGCGTGATCGCTCCCGGATATACGGACGAAGCCCTGGAAATCCTGAAGCAGAAGAAAAAAGGAAATTACAATGTAATTCAGATCGATCCTTCCTATCAGCCTGCTCCGCTGGAGAGAAAACAGGTATATGGAATCACCTTTGAGCAGGGAAGAAATGAACTGCGCGTTGACGAAGCGCTCCTTTCCAATATTGTAACGGAAAATAAGGATATCCCGGATGAGGCGCTGATTGATATGAAGATCGCTCTTATCACCCTGAAATATACCCAGTCCAATTCTGTCTGCTATGTAAAGGACGGACAGGCCATAGGTATCGGAGCTGGGCAGCAGTCCAGAATCCATTGTACACGTCTGGCGGGAAGCAAGGCGGATAACTGGTTCCTGCGTCAGTCACCTCAGGTGCTTTCCCTTCAGTTTGCGGACGGACTGGGACGTGCGGACAGGGATAACGCTATTGACGTATATATGAGTGATGATTATATGGATGTTCTTGCGGACGGCGTTTGGGAGAGAACCTTCAAGGTGAAGCCTCCTGTTTTTACAAGGGAAGAGAGAAAAGAGTGGCTGGATAAACTGGAAGATGTAACTCTGGGCTCCGATGCCTTCTTCCCCTTCTTTGACAACATCGACCGCGCACGCAGAAGCGGTGTGAAATATATCGTACAGCCCGGCGGATCCGTACGGGATGATGCGGTTATCGATGCCTGCAACAGATATGGGATGGCAATGGTGTTTACCGGAATTCGTCTGTTCCATCATTAATTAGCCAGACGGAAAAAAGAGTACAGTCTGCGGCCGGAAGTCCGCAGGCTGTTTCTTTTGCATAATCATCTGACCGGCAGGAATTTTTCCATATATTTTTCGGCTTCTTTTCTGCTGAGACTGAAATTCTTCTGAAGCTTTGCAATAATACGTTTTTCAGAAATTCCTTCTTCTAAATTATCTTGAATCAATACTTCAATCCCTTGCTCCAGTCCTTTCTTGACCCCATCATCAAATATCATTTGTCCCAATTTGGTCATCGCGATTCTCTCCTTTACTCTGTTTATTCCATCCCCCGATAAAAATTTATCAGCCAGGACATAAAGAACTGCCTGCATTTTTTCCATTTCCAGTTCCGACAAAGCGGCTCCGGCTTCCTGGATCATAGTGATGCTCTCTGTAATCCGCTCCTCAATATCCATGCTTCCCGACATCAATGGAGCCAAAAGCAGCGGTGTAAGATCTTCTTTTGTCAGAGGTTCACCCAGAGCTTTCTTCTTTTTCAGCCGCTCAAAAAGAAGATCGGAATTCCGGTTTTTCAGACGGATAACCTTTACCCGGTATGTATTGATCCCTTCCGTTAATTCTGATTTCAAGCGCTTTACCTGAGAGGAACAGATAACGTAGGTCACCACGGCAACCCCAAAGGTTCTGCTTACCGCCGCTTCGTATTCACGGAAACGCCGCAGATCCTTGGTGGTAAGGGAATCGCTTTCAAATTCCAGATGCACCCAGCTTCCGTCTTCCATGGCATAATTAAAATCCTGGAACATCTGCCGGCTTTCCAGTTTGACAGCTTCTGTCGGGGCGATATACTTTATCACCCCCTTCACGCCTAACAGGGGCAGTAATTCCCCTCCGAAGAACTGGGCAGCTGTTTTCAAAGCCAGATCTTCCTGGTGGAAATTCTGCTTTTGACTCTGCCTGCCGGCGTCTGCTTTTTTGTGTTTTTTCACACAGCCTCCTATTCCGTAAGCTGTATGTAAAGTCCTGTCTTTAGTATAATTATAACCGGAAATCTGACATCGGGCAACCGTATCTTACTGCAATTATATTTATTAATAATTGAACGGTAATATAAAATGGAAATGAATATTTGAATGGTACTTTGTCCGAAAAGGACAGAATATTTGATTTGATGGTTGAAAACCAGAAAAGATGATTCCGGTTCCGGCGATAGGCTTTTACACACAATTCCGGCTGCCGATGTATTGTAAAGTATATCACAGAGAAGGGTGAATGCCAAGTTAAATATTGATAAAATCTGTTCATTAAAGGATTTAAGTTTTGGAACTTATTAATGTGGGTAAATAACAGGATTATATCATGGAATTAAATTTCAGCCGGAAATCTAAAAACAGAAATCCTTTCATTAAGAAGAGTTCTCTTCTCAAGGAAAGGATTTCTGATTAAGCCCTGTTACATTATTTGCCTATTAAATTTACTGTGGATTCGGGTTATCGTTTTGCTGATTATCAGGAGTATAGCCCTGTTGGGTACTGCCCTGCTGGAAATTAGGATCATAGCCCTGCTGAGTACCGCCCTGCTGGAAGTTAGGATCATAACCCTGCTGGTAAGGGTTGCCGAAGCCCTGCTGGCCGTAATTCTGCTGCTGTCCATAGCCCTGCTGCTGGCCGCCGGCCTGCTGGTAACCGCCGGGCTGATAACCATTCTGCTGATAACCGCCATAGCCTGCGCCGTACTGCTGCTGATAGCTTCCGCCGTATTTCAGGCTGTTATAGAAAGCCGCATTGGTAATTTCCACATAAGGGGTAACATAAAGCCCGGCGATACCGCAGGTAACACCCGCCAGGAGATACCAGAGAATGAAGGAAAGATCCAACACAAATTTATCCATCTTATGTCCGTACATCATGGCCTTGCTCTCATTGATGCATTCCATAATGCCTTTATCCGGATTTTCCGCAAATATGTAAACTGCCTGGGAATAACGGTACATGGCAATGATTCCGGGAACCCACAGAAGCAGTGACCATGCAAATACGAAGAAGCCCATAACGATACTCAGGCCCCAGATTTTCAGACAATATCTGGCATAGGCAAACAAATCGTTGATGCCTGCCGGCTGCCGGTTGATGACACGCAGAGTATATGCGGTAAAGCCCATATTGAGAAATCCGGTTACCAGAGTGGAAACGAGGGACAGCAGGATGGACGGTATCATCATTCCTGCGTAAATAGCGGCTGCAGCATCCGGATTTGATACCAGAGTGGTAAAAACACTGGAAACACCGGACATCATGGAAATAACAAAACTGATTGCCGCGAGAATTACCATGTAAACAAGGGCAACAAGTACGGGATGGGGATTAGCCTGCTGCATGGCAGCTTTGGCATCCATTTTCAATTGCACACGATCCATATCAAGTATCCTCCTCAAAAAGAATGTAATCTGGTTTTTTGAAATATGGAAGTATTATAACACTATAAAGGAAGATACGCCATAATGAAACGGAAATTTTAAAATAATTAAAATTTAATCATATTTACGATTGTAAAAATGCGGCAGATAAATCTCGCAGGTGGCCGTTAGCCGGATTCGGACAAAAAGCCTAAAAAACAGGGGTTTCCCGTATTTTTTCTTTGCGTATTCCGAATACTTGTGATAAGATAGTTTTTATTAATAAAGTAAGGTTCAAGGAGGGAGAACCCGCCTGATATGAATAAACCGGGAGCCCGCACAGGATATGTGCAGGAGAGCTGCGGAAGGCGGGAAAAAGAGCATGAGTGAGATAAGCAAGAATTTTATTGAACAGATTATTGATAAAGATCTGGCCGAGGGTGTATATGATACAGTGCATACCCGTTTTCCGCCGGAGCCCAATGGCTATCTGCATATCGGACATGCCAAGAGCATTCTTTTAAACTCCGGTCTTGCAAAGGAATACGGCGGAAAGTTCAACCTTCGTTTTGACGATACCAATCCGACCAAGGAAAAACAGGAATTTGTGGAATCGATCAAAGAGGATGTGAAGTGGCTGGGCGCCGATTGGGAGGACAGGCTTTTCTTTGCCTCCAATTATTTTGAGCAGATGTACGAAGCGGCTGTAAAGCTTATCAGGAAAGGAAAGGCTTATGTATCGGACCTTTCGGCAGAGCAGATCCGCGAGTACAGAGGGACGTTGACGGAACCCGGAAAAGAGGATCCCGGAAGTACAAGAAGCGTGGAAGAGAATCTGGAATTATTTGAAAAAATGAAGGAGGGCGTATATGCCGACGGGGAAAAGGTCCTGCGCGCCAGAATTGACATGACCTCTCCGAATATGAATATGCGTGATCCGGTCATTTACCGTGTGGCCCATATGAGCCATCATAATACGGGAGATACCTGGTGCATATATCCCATGTATGATTTTGCCCATCCGATCGAAGATGCCATCGAAGGAATCACTCATTCCATCTGTACGCTGGAATTTGAAGATCACAGGCCTTTATACGACTGGGTGGTGAGAGAACTGGAATATCCCCGTCCTCCCAAGCAGATAGAGTTTGCCAAAATGTATCTTACCAATGTGGTAACCGGAAAGCGTTATATCAAGAGGCTGGTGGAAGAAGGTATTGTGGACGGCTGGGATGATCCCCGTCTGGTATCTGTGGCAGCCCTTAGAAGAAGAGGCTTTACGCCGGAATCCATTCAGATGTTTGTGGATCTCTGCGGTGTTTCCAAGAGCAATTCCTCTGTGGATTATGCAATGCTGGAATACTGTATCAGAGAGGATCTGAAGCTGAAGAGATCCCGGGTGATGGCGGTTATAGATCCCATTAAGCTGGTGATTGACAACTATCCCGAAGGACAGATCGAGATGCTGGAGGCGCCCAACAACCTGGAAAATGAGGAACTGGGAAGCCGTCAGATACCTTTCGGAAGGGAACTTTATATTGAAAGGGAAGACTTTATGGAAGAGCCTCCCAGAAAATATTTCCGTCTGTTCCCCGGCAATGAAGTACGCCTGATGAATGCTTATTTCGTTACCTGCACCGGTTTTGAAAAGGATGCGGACGGCAATGTGACCGTCCGCATCCTTTTCAAAACCGGTGCAGGTAACGAAAAGGAT
>OLQH01001822.1_pt1 | contig 14630 bp, 9 predicted proteins | sample 1672671 | NCBI WGS metagenome assembly OLQH01 (sample SAMEA3136712, study PRJEB25190) | human gut metagenome
GTAGAAAAAGAAAGGAGACCTCTACCATGAGGAAGACCGACGCATTCCGCCGGGCAGCAGCTCTGATGGCAGCGTTGAGCATCACGGTGTCTCTGGCGGCTCCGGCCTTTGCAGGGACCTACTATATCGACGACGGCGATATTACCATCACCAAAAATGCGGATGGCAGCCAGACCATCAAACAACAGGGCAAAGAGGACTGTACGGACCAGGTCGGGGATGAGACCGTCATCACCACCCATGGCCAGGCCATCACCTCGCTGGAGAGCGACCTGGAAGGCCCCGCAGCAGAGGATTCCGGCTTTGGCCCTGTGGTAGAGGACAACTACCAGCCTGCTGCCCCGGCCCAGCCGGAGGATGCTGAGGAGCCGAAGGATGCTGACCAGCCGGAGGGCGCTGACCAGCCGGAAAGCGCCGACCAGCCGGAAAGCGCCGACCAGCAGAAGGATGCCGACCAGCCGGAAAGCGCTGACCAGCCGGAAAGCGCCGACCGACAGGCCCAGCCCCAGCAGGCAGCCCCGGCTGCTGCTGCCGCCCCTGCCCGCAACATCATTACGGTGATCAACAACTTTGCCAATACGGTGCTGAACCTCACCCTGAGAGACGTGAAGATCGATGTGAGCGACACCGGAAGCTATTGGGTAGAAGGAAAAGCCGCCCTGAGCGTTCAGGGAAAGGGCAATGTGGAGATCGAGCTGGACGGCGAGAACGAGCTGAAAAGCGGCGTTCAGAGGGCGGGCCTTGAAAAAAACACCTCCACCTCCACAGGCACGCTGACCCTGAAGGACGATAAAGAAGCCGGCAGCGGCAGCCTGAAGGCCACCGGAGGCAAATATGGCGCCGGCATCGGCGGCGGTGATTACGGCAGCGGCGAAAACATCACCATCACCGGCGGCAGGGTGAATGCTACCGGTGGTTGGGGTAGTGCCGGCATCGGCGGCGGCAACTACGGCAGCGGCAACTACGGCAGCGGCAAAACCATCACCATCAAAGGCGGCACGGTGACTGCTAAGGGTGGCGACTGTGGTGCCGGCATCGGCGGCGGTAATGGTGGCATCGGCGAAAACATCAAGATCACCGACGGCACGGTGAACGCTACCGGTGGTTGGGGTGGTGCCGGCATCGGCGGCGGCGACGGCGGCTACGGCGGCTACGGCAACGGCAAAAACATCACCATCACCGACGGCACGGTGACGGCTACCGGCGGCATCCATGGTGCGGGCATCGGCGGCGGTGATAGTGGCATCGGCGAAAACATCACCATCACCGACGGCACGGTGACCGCTACCGGCGGCATCTATGGTGCAGGCATCGGCGGCGGTGTCAATGCCAGCGGCAGCAATGTCACCGTGAGCGGAGCCGCTCAGGTGACGGCGACCGCCGGCAAGAGCGATGGCTACTACGGTGCCGGTGCTACCATCGGCAGCGGCGGCAATGAGACGGGTGGTCAACCTGTCGACGGCGAGGAGATCCAGGCGGACATCCGCGGCGTGACCACCGGCTACATCCACCACATCATCTACGAGCAGGACGGCACCACCATAAAACGGGAGTGGTGGGAGCCGGAGCGCCCCCAGCCCAACCCGGAGAGTCCTCAGCCCAACCCGGAGGACCCGAATGCCCCGGCGGGGGAGAGCAATGAGGTGAGCCTGGGTACCCCCGGCCTCCATGTGGAGACGCTGGAGGGCGGCCCCCTGCCTTTTAACGCCCGGCAGCAGGGCAGCACCCTGCGGGTAACGTCCAACACTCTGGCCGCCCGGCTCCACGGCACCCGGCAGGCGCTGGAGGCTCTGCAGGAGCAGGGAGTGGAGCAGATCCAGTTTGTCACCACCCTCAAGACGACCACCCTGTCGGTGGAAGACCTGCTGGCAGAGGGGGGCAGCTGGTTTGCCCTGGAGCACGACGGCCTTGTGAGCCGACGGCTGAGCGCAGCTCAGGCCGAGAGCCTGAAGTGCTGGATGCACTAAAAAATACAGACCCCTTACAGGGGCCGCCTTGGGGAACCACCCGGGGCGGCCCCTTTTTTGTATAATGAAAAACCACTCGCTAGGCGAGTGGTTCAGTAAAAGACTTCTTATGAAAAACCCCCGGCTCCGCCGGGGGATATTTATTGTTCCCCATGGAACATCATTCAAAATAATCTGCGTATTCCTCGGTGAGCTTGGAGCCCAGACGGCGGATGCCGCCGTAAAGGTGGCGTTCCACCAGCGGCTCAAAGGCCGCGAGGTCGCACCGCTCGATGGCGTCGATGAGATTGTGGTGGTCGGCCACCACCTCGGCGAGCCCGCCGGTGGTCAGGGTGTCCAGCATCCGGAAGCGGCTGTAGTCGGCGTGGGCATTCTGCAGCGTCCGCCAGAGGTACATCTTGCCCATGGCGGAGAACCACGTTTCGTGGAGACGGGTGTCAGCCTCGTAGAGACGGTTGAAGTCCAGCGTTTCGGCCTTGGCCAGCTCGTCATAGGCGGCGGCACGCTGGCGGATGAGGGCGCGGTGCTCCGGTGTGCAGTGGGGCGCAAAGTCCCGCAGGACCCGGGCCTCCACCGCGATGCGCTCATAGATCAGTTCGTCCACGATGTCCCGGTTCAGCCGGGTGACGGTGGTGCCTTTGTACGGCACGATCTTCACCAGCCCGTTCTCCTGTAACCGCTGCAGCACCACCCGGATGAGGGAGCGGGGCGCGCCGAAGCGGGTGCAGAGCGGGTTTTCGCTCAGCGAACAGCCGGGCCGGAGGGTCAAATCGATGATCTCCCGCTCGAGGACGGCGTATATTTCAGAATCTGTTTTATACTGTTGTTCCATTGTCGTTTTCCTGTCTGATGCCCCAAGCGGGCCATGTCCCGGGGACCGGGAGGCGGAAGTCCATTACCTTTCCGGTGTCGGGATGGATGAAGCGGAGCCGTGCGCTCTGAAGCGCAATGTCTCCCTTGATGCGGCTGCCGTATTTGCCGTCGCCCCAGAGCGGGTGGCGGCGGGACGCGAACTGCACCCGTATCTGGTGGGTGCGCCCGGTGTGGAGGGTGATGTCCGCAAGGCTGGCGCTGCCGTCCGGGGCGGAGGCAGAAATGCGATATTCCAGCACAGCCTCCTTCACGCCCTTGCGCGGACGGCTCACCGGAAAAACACGGCCTTTCCGGCTGTCCTTGAATAAGTAGTCCCGCAGGACGCCTTCGGCGGGCAGCTTTTCATCCGGCCCGCCTGCGATGAGGGCGCGGTATTGTTTCACGAAAGGCGGCGCGTCCGGCGTGCCGGCGGCAGGCTCGGCCCGGCCATCCTGTTCGGCATAAACCTGCTGGCTCTGCGTCACCTGACGGCTGAGGGCGGCGGCTGCCTGCGGAGTCTTTGCATAGACCATCAGACCCGACACGCCGGTGTCCAGCCGGTGGATGACGCCCACATAGGCGTCGGGCCTGCCCCAGAGCTTCCGAAGGGCGGCGGGTACGCCGTCCTCGCTGGAAAGCCCGGCGGGCTTGTCCAGAACCACGAGGGCTGTATCTTCGTAGAGTATCACAGCCTGCCCTCGTCCACCAGCGCCTTGAGCTTGAGCACGCCCGCGATGGTCTTGCCGTCCTTGATCTCGCCGCTCATGACCATCTCGTAGGCTTTTGCCAGCGGGATGCGGTCGGGCGTCAGGAACTCATCGTCGTCCAGATGCATCTGGGTGGTGTGCAGGCCGGTGGCCACCCACATATAGATGATCTCGGTGTCATAGCCCACCGTGGGGTAGAACTCGCCCAGCGGGGTGTAGTGGTCGGCGGTCAGGCCGCACTCTTCGCCCAGCTCCCGCTTGGCGGCTTCGAAGGGGTCTTCGCCCTTTTCCAGCTTGCCGGCGGGCAGCTCCCACAGCTCCTGCTGCATGGCGTAGCGGAACTGGCGCACCATGCAGAGGGTGCCGTCCTCAAAATACGGTACGATGCAGGCCCCGCCGTGGTGGTGGACCACCTCCCGGATAGAAGTCTCGCCGTTTTCCAGCAGAGCCACGTCTTTGGTCAGCGTGACCACCCGGCCTTCAAAGAGAACTTCGCTCGAGAGCGTCTTTTCAAAATGTGCAGCATCCATCGTTTTGTGCCTGTCCTTCCCTGCGCTGTGCGGCGCATGATACTATAGATAAAGTTTACGGCAGAATCTGTACAAATGTCAATTATAAATTTAGAATTTTGTAAGAAAAAGCCTCATGGATACTGGATTTTGGAGCACAACACCGTCATGGATGCAGCAAAGAACACATCTGTAAAAAAGCGCTAAAAAATTTCTTGAATTTTTGTTGTGTTTTTACAGTCGGTTTGCGTTGCCTTTACCGGCGGAATTTGCTATTATATTAGATGAGCAATAGTGCCTTCATGGGGTTCTCCGGCCCCGGGCAGGGCTATTGCCCTTGATGAGCGTGTGCTTTTGTGGAGTTCTCCGGCTCCGGCGAAGTGCGGCGCTTATCAGTTGAGCAATACGTTTTTCAAAGGAGTTCTCCGGCTCCGGTAAAAAGACGTTTGCCCCGCGCAGAAGGTACCAAATTCTGAATGGAGGAAGAAAAATGCCTAGAGCAAAGCAAACCATGGATGGCAATACCGCTGCCGCTCATGTAGCATATGCCTACACGGACGTGGCTGCCATCTACCCCATTACCCCCTCTTCTCCGATGGCTGACTCTGTGGACCAGTGGTCCGCTCAGGGCCAGAAGAACATCTTCGGCAACCAGGTCAAGGTCGTCGAGATGGAGTCTGAGGCAGGCGCTGCAGGCGCTGTGCACGGCTCTCTGGGTGCAGGTGCTGTTACCACCACCTTCACCGCTTCTCAGGGCCTGCTGCTGATGATCCCCAACATGTACAAGATCGCTGCTGAGCAGCTGCCCTGCGTGTTCGATGTTTCTGCACGTACCGTTGCTACCCAGTCCCTGAACATCTTCGGTGATCACAGCGACGTTATGGCATGCCGCCAGACCGGCTTCGCAATGCTGGTCGAGAGCAGCGTGCAGGAAGTCATGGACCTGTCCCCTGTTGCCCATCTGGCAGCAATCGAGGGCAAGGTTCCCTTCCTGAACTTCTTCGACGGCTTCCGTACTTCTCACGAGTACCAGAAGATCGAGAAGTGGGACTACGCCGATCTGAAGGAAATGTGCAACATGGAGGCTGTCGAGGAGTTCCGTGCAAAGGCTCTGAACCCCGAGCACCCCAAGATGCGCGGTTCCCACGAGAACGGCGACGTGTTCTTCCAGCATCGTGAGGCCTGCAACTCTGTCTACGACGCACTGCCCGCAGTCGTCGAGAAGTACATGGCCAAGATCAACGAGAAGCTGGGCACCAACTACGACCTGTTCAACTACTACGGCGCACCCGATGCCGATCGCGTCATGATCGCTATGGGCTCTGTCTGCGACGTTGCTGACGAGGTCATCGATTACCTGAACGCTAAGGGCGAGAAGGTCGGTATCATCAAGGTCCGCCTGTACCGTCCCTGGGTGTCCTCCGCTCTGCTGAAGGTCCTGCCTGCTACCGCTAAGAAGGTCGCAGTTCTGGACCGCACCAAGGAGCCCGGCTCTCTGGGCGAGCCCCTGTACCTGGATGTCGCAGCTACCCTGCGTGAGGCTGGCAAGAATGATGTCATCCTGACCGGCGGCCGTTACGGTCTGGGCAGCAAGGACACTCCCCCGTCCTCCATCTTCGCTCTGTTCAAGGAGCTGGAGAAGGATCAGCCGAAGGAGCGCTTCACCCTCGGCATCACCGATGATGTTACCGGCCTGTCTCTGCCTGAGGTCAAGCCCGCTCCCATCACCGCAGCAGCTGGCACCAAGGAGTGCAAGTTCTGGGGTCTGGGCGGCGACGGTACCGTCGGTGCGAACAAGAACTCCGTCAAGATCATCGGCGACCACACTGATAAGTATGTTCAGGCATACTTCCAGTATGACTCCAAGAAGACCGGCGGCGTGACCATCAGCCACCTGCGTTTCGGCGACAAGCCCATCCGCAGCCCCTACTACATCAACCAGGCTGACTTCGTGGCCTGCCACAACCCCGCTTACATCCACATGGGCATGAAGATGGTCCAGGATGTCAAGCCCGGCGGCGTGTTCATGATCAACTGCCAGTGGAACGATGAGGAGCTGGGCCATCACCTGAACGCTGAGGCCAAGAAGTACATCGCTGACAACAACATCCAGCTGTACACCATCAACGCTATCGATAAGGCTATCGAGATCGGTATGGGCAAGCGCACCAATACCATCCTGCAGTCCGCTTTCTTCAAGCTGGCTGACGTTATGCCCATCGAGGACGCCGTCAACTTCATGAAGCAGGCAGCTCAGAAGAGCTACGGCAAGAAGGGTCAGGACGTCGTTGAGATGAACTGGAAGGCCATCGATGCCGGTGTTGACGCCATCCACAAGGTGGACGTCCCCGCTTCCTGGTCCAACCCCGAGGCCGATCCCGCTCCGAAGGAGCTGGCTGGCCGTCCCGAGCTGGTCAAGCAGATCCGCGACGTCATGGAGCCCATCGCTCGTATGGACGGCGACAGCCTGCCTGTCTCTGCTTTCGTTGCTAACGCAAACGGCGAGTGGGAGCAGGGTGCTTCCGCTTATGAGAAGCGCGGCACCGCTGTGAACGTCCCCGAGTGGGATGCTTCCAAGTGTGTTGGCTGCAACCAGTGCGCATTCGTGTGCTCTCACGCAACCATCCGTCCCTTCCAGCTGACCGCTGACGAGCTGGCAGCAGCTCCCGCACAGACCAAGAGCCGCGACAACAAGCCCGCTAACGAGTACAAGTTCGTTATGGCTGTGTCTCCTCTGGACTGCATGGGCTGCGGCGAGTGTGTCACCGTCTGCCCCACCAAGGCTATCCAGATGGTTCCTCAGGAGTCTCAGGCCGATCAGCAGGCAGTCTTCGACTACTGCGTCGCCAACATCTCTAAGAAGCCCTCTAAGTTCGCAGACGACACCGTCATCGGCTCTCAGTTCAACCAGCCGCTGCTGGAGTTCTCTGGCTCCTGCGCAGGCTGTGCTGAGACCTCTTACGCACGTCTGATCACCCAGCTGTTCGGCGAGAAGATGTACATCTCCAACGCCACCGGCTGCTCCTCTATCTGGGGCGGTACTGCTTCCATCTCTCCGTACACTGTCAACAAGGACAGCGGCCACGGTCCTGCATGGTGCAACTCCCTGTTCGAGGATAACGCAGAGCACGGCCTGGGCCTGTATCTGGGCCAGAAGACCGTCCGTGAGAACCTGATCAAGCGCATCGCTGAGGTCGCTGGTTCTGACAAGGCTTCTGCTGAGCTGAAGGCTGCCTTTGACGAGTTCATGGCAACCAAGAACAACACCAAGGCTAACGATGCCCCCGCTAAGGCTCTGATCGCTGAGCTGGAGAAGGCTGCTGCCGCTGGCTGCACCGAGTCCGCTGAGATCCTGAAGAGCAAGGAGTTCATCGCCAAGAAGTCCGTCTGGATCTTCGGTGGTGACGGCTGGGCATACGACATCGGCTTCGGCGGTCTGGACCACGTCCTGGCTTCCGGCGAGGATGTCAACGTCATGGTCTTCGATACTGAGATGTACTCCAACACCGGCGGACAGGCATCCAAGGCCTCCAACATCGGCGAGGTCTGCCAGTTCGCTGCTGCTGGTAAGGAGATCAGCAAGAAGAGCCTGTCTGAGATCGCTATGACCTACGGTTACATCTATGTTGCTCAGATCGCTCTGGGCGCTAACATGAACCAGGCTGTCAAGGCTATCGCAGAGGCTGAGGCATATCCCGGCCCCTCCCTCATCATCGGCTACGCTCCCTGCGAGCTGCACGGTGTTAAGGGCGGCATGACCAACTGCCAGAACGAGATGAAGAAGGCAGTTGAGGCTGGTTACTGGAACCTGTTCACCTTCAATCCGGCCAACAAGGCTCAGGGCAAGAACCCCTTCACCCTGACCTCCAAGGCTGTGGATGCCGAGAAGTATCAGGCACTGCTGGCAAACGAGACCCGTTACAGCCGCCTGACTCGTGCATTCCCGGATCGTGCAAAGCAGCTGTTCGCTCGCAACGAGCAGGTCGCAAACGACCGTTACGAGCATCTGACCCGTCTGGTCGAGCTGTACAAGTAAACCAAAGTTCTTTTGACTCTGGCTGGAATTTTGCCGCAGCGGCACCTTAGTCCCGAAAGGGCGGCTGCTCCGTGCTGGCGATTACTGCGCAACGCAGCAGTACGAAACTGTGGCCCCGGCCAGAGAAGAAATAACAGGCTTATTTCTACGCAGAGACTGGAGCTTTGTACTCCAAACTGATTTCAACTCTCTGCCTGCCTCCGAACGCGTCGGGGCGGGCAGAGCCTGAAATACCAAAGCGCCCGCGAGGGTCCTTGAAAGCATACTTCGCGTGTGTCAGGAGCATAAGGTCTGTTCGCAGATACCTTGCCCCGCCTGCTGCATAAGACCTGCTTGCAGGTATCTTGCCGCAGTTAAAAACGGATCCCGTTTTTAGCGCCCCGCTCACTGGAAACAGTGTCCGGGGCGTATTTTTGTGTCTTTTACACTTTCTTCATAGGTTTTTCATGAAATCCGGTGTGGAATCTGCTATACTACAGCCATGAGGATTCGGGGCCGCAACCGATTCCTTGTACATGATTCCTCCTCACACCAAAGCAATATCCAAACACAGCGCCCTTTCCGGTGAAGCCGCAAGCACCGGAGAGGGCGCTGTGCGTTTTTTCTGCGTCAATATTCCGGAAATGGACGCCTTACAGGGTTGACCGGGCATTTGAGTGGAGATATAATAAACCTGTAGGCTAAGAAACTTAGTAAAACGAATTTGTGGAGGTGAACGCAGGACAATGGACCCGGATCATAGTCGAAGACGATGGAATGATGCGGCCGGAACGACCGCGAAAGGTGCTGCGTTCGCCTTTTTTGTACGCTGAACAGCGGAGTATCCGCTGTCCGGCTGCCGTACAAAAGAGGCGCAGCTTTGCGCGTGCAGATGGGCAGTGCGGCCCGGGGTCTGCGGCGCAGGAGCGGCGCTTTTTGCGTTGATGCGGCTGTGTCCTCCTGAGACAGAAAAGAGGAGGAACACAAATGGAAGAAGAAAAGAAGACCCCGGAGCGCGAAGAGGAACAGGCTCTTCCGGTGCAGGAGCTGCCCACGGATATTCCCGCTGAGGTGCGCCAGAAACTGGCCGAAGACCTGAACGAGCAGGCCACCGAAGACCTCAAGCAGGACGTCCGCGAGGCCGAAAAAGAGGAGGCCAACGACGAAGAAGTCAAGGCCAACCCCGAGATGCTGACCAAGAGCCGTCTGCTCAAGCTGCTCGTCAAGAAGCAGTACGTCAAGCTGCGCGAAGTGACCGAGGAAGAGCAGCCCGCCGACCTGGCCGAGCTGCTGGAAGAGCTGGACGAGAACAACCGCCTCGTGGTGTTCCGTCTGCTGAAAAAGGACGTTGCAACAGAAGCATTCGCCTATATGTCCGATGAGGCCCGCGACGACCTCGTGAATGCTTTCTCCGACGTCGAGCTGGTGAGCGCCATCGAAGATATGAGCCTTGACGATGCCGCCGACCTGCTGGAAGATATGCCCGCAGGCGTGGTCAAGCGGGTGCTGGAAAAGTCGTCCCGCCAGACCCGTGAGAGCCTGAACAAGCTGCTGAACTACCCCGAGAGCTCTGCCGGCAGCCTGATGACCCCTGAATACGTCCGTCTGCGGCAGGAGATGACCGTCGGTGACGCCTTCGCCGCTATCCGTAAGCAGGGTGAGAACGCCGAGACGGTCTACACCTGCTATGTGGTGGAGCGCAACCGCCTGCTGGGCGTCGTGTCGGCCCGCAGCCTGCTGCTGTCTGACCCCTCTACCCCCATCGTGGACATCATGGACGACAATGTCGTCACCGTGAAGGTCACGGATGACCAGGAGTATGTGGCCCGCGAGATGCAGCGCTACGACTTCACCGCGATGCCCGTTCTGGACAACGAGGGTATGTTCGTCGGTATCATCACCATCGACGACGCCATCGACGTCCTGACCGATGAGAGCACCGAGGATATGCAGAAGATGGCAGCTATTCTGCCCGACGACGATGCCACCACCTACTTCGGCACCAGCGTCTGGACCCACGCCAAGCAGCGTATCCCCTGGCTGCTCATCCTGATGCTCTCTGCTACCTTCACCGGCATGGTCACGACCCACTACGAAGAGGCTTTCGTCAGCCTGCCCCTGCTGGTCTCCTTCATGCCCATGCTGATGGATACCGCCGGCAACTGCGGCAACCAGATCAGCACCCTGATGGTCCGCGGCCTCGCTCTGGGTGAGGTGGAGCCCAGCGACTTCCTCAAAGTTCTGGGCAAGGAGCTGCGGGTCTCCGCCATCGTCGGTGCGGTGCTGGGCCTCGTCAACGGTCTGCGCATCTACCTGATGTACACCTACCTCTACGCCGGCCAGTATGACAATGTCATCGGCTACGCAGTGGTCGTCAGCGTGTCGCTGTTCTTCAGCGTCATCCTCGCAAAGCTGGTGGGCGGTATGCTGCCGCTGGCCGCCAAGAAGCTGGGCGCCGACCCGGCCATCATGGCGACCCCCTTCATCACCACCATCGTGGACGCCTGCAGCTTGATCCTCTACTTCCAGATCGCACAGGCTGTCTTCCGCGGCATGATGTAAATACACAAAAACGCCCCTGCTCAGGAAGTGCTGAGCGGGGGCGTTCTGTTTCCCAGATACAACAAGGCCCCCGTCTGGCGCTTGCGGCGACGCCAGAGGGGGCCTTGCTGTTTGGGGTATTGCTTTGGTGTGAGGAGGAATCATGTGCAAGGGGCGGTTGCGGCCCCGCACCCTTGTGAGCTATAGTATACCCGAATTACCGGCCAAAATCATGTCTTTCCTGTGAAAGATTTGTTAATCGGGCTGTGAAATTTTTGGAGCGGAAATGCAGCGCTTTGCTTACAGCGTCTCGATGTCGCTCACGGTGATTTCGTCAGAGCGGGAATTTTTGGTGTAGGTCACGCGCTGATTGCCGCAGGTAAAGCTAACGGCGACGGTGCGGCTGGAACGGTACCAGCTGTCATAGGTTGGCTGGCTGATTTCATACGCCAAGGCAACACTGCGCTCCTCGCCGGGTCTGATGGTGAGACTGTCATAGGTGCGCCAGATGTCTGCATCTCCCACATCCCGTGCGCTGAAGTTGAACGGGGGGATGGGGGTACCATCCAGCGTAGTGGCAAAGTTATCACCGCTGAGCGTCACAGGCTTCGAGCTGACATTAGTCATGACGATTCTGAAAGAGATCTCGTTGACGGGAACAGTGGCATTTGCGGCCCAATATCTGCTTCTGTCAATTTTGCAATCCGCAGCCACGATGCCGCCGACTGCGCCCTCGATCAAAGCCTGATTGACAGCCTCATTGGTGGAAGAGCAGGCCGTCAGGGCGGCGGCAGCGGCCACGACGCCCAGACCTCTCAGGAATACTCGGCGGGAAAACATCTCAGACATTCTTCATACCTCCGTGCGGGCGGGACGCGCCCTGTTTTGACTCGATGATAGCATAGAAAAGCCTGTGGTACAAGCGGTTCGGCGTAATATACAACGTAGTATCTCACAGCGCCGCGTGCTGACGGCCCATCTCCACATAGGCTTTTGCGTTCTCGATGTTGTGGGCCAGCTGGTCGTCCCGGATGGTCTTGATGACCCGGGCAGGCACGCCTACCGCCACCGAGTTGTCGGGGATGACCATTCCTTCAGGCACCAGCGCCCCGGCCCCGATGATGCAGTTTTTGCCCACGACGGCGTGGTTGAGGATGGTAGCATGCATCCCGACGAGGCTGTTGTCCCCCACCGTGCAGCCGTGGACGAGGGCGCTGTGGCCTACCGTGACGTTTTTGCCCAGAACGACCTGCCCGCCGGGGTCGCAGTGGAGTACGGCGTTGTCCTGCACATTGCTGTTCTCGCCCAGTATCAGCGCGCCCTCGTCGGCCCGCAGTACAGCCCCGTACCAGATATTCACGCCCCTGCCCAGCGTCACGTCGCCCAGCACCGTCGCATTCGCCGCCACAAAGACAGCACCCTCATCCCGGGGCATTTTTCCACCAAAGGAGAGCATCATTGTTGAAAAACCACCTTTCTCTTTTGCTTCATTTATGGTATTCTTTATTATAGCTCTTATTGTCGGAGCAAGGAAGCCCCCAGGCTTCCGAAGGAGTATCAATTTATGCAGTTTCATCCCTTTGCGCGGCGGCTTCTGGCTCTGGTTCTGACCGCTGCATTCATGACTACAGCGGCACTGTCCGGTTTTGCCGTCTACGCGATGCCCATTCAGGCCGCCTACCCGCAGGAATCCATCTACCTCTTCGATGCCGACACCGGCGAAGCTCTCGTGGAGCAGAATCCCGACCTTCCCCGCTGCGTTGCCAGCCTGACCAAGATGATGACGGCCCTTCTCGTGCTGGAAAGCGGCACCGACCTCAGTGCCAGTATCACCATCCCGGCCAGCCTCACGCCGGAACTTCAGTCCATCCGGGCCAACCGTGGCCACACCATCGGCCTGCAGGCCGGCGAGACGGTGCGCCGCATCGATATGATGTACGCCATGCTCCTGCCCAGCGCCAACGACGCGGCCAGCGTACTGGCCGTCGATACCTCCGGCAGTCTGGCCGCCTTCGCGGCCCAGATGAACGTCCGGGCCAGTCAGCTGGGCTGTACGGCCACTCATTTCACCTGCCCCCACGGCCTCTACGACGGCGGCAACTACTCCACGGCCCGCGATATGGCGAAGATCGCGCTGGCCTGCTATGCGGACCCGACCTACCGCCAGATAGCGGACACGGTGTCCTATGAACTGCCCGCCACCAATGTGCATCCGGCCCGGACGCTCACGACCACCAACAAGCTTTTGCAGCCCGGCAGCGGCTTTTACCGCAGCGATGCCCACGGCATGAAGACCGGATTCACCACCCAGGCAGGGAGGTGCTTCGTCACCTTTGCCCAGAAGGACGGCCATACGTATGGTCTGGTCATTCTGGGTTCGAACTCCCAGAATATCTTCCGGGAGGCGGCAGAGCTGTTCGACTGGGCCTTTACCAGCCCCGAACTGCACCCCGCCCCGGCAGAGCCCGAGGCCGAACCCGAGAAGCACGGGCTGAGTGCATTCTGGCACAAAGTGTTTGGCTGATGTTTGAATGTTAAGGAGGACAAGCCTATGAATCGACCCACCTTCCTGCGCCGGAGCACGGCGCTGCTGCTCACGCTGGTGCTGATGATCTGCGCCGCCCTGCCCGGGTTTGCCGCTTATCAGATGCCCATCCAGACGGCCAGCGACACCGAGTCGGTCTATCTCTTCAATCTGGATACCGGCAAGCCCATCCTCAGGCAGAACTCTGACCAGCAGCGCTACATCGCCAGCCTCACCAAGATGATGACGGCTCTGCTCTTCCTCGAGAGCGGCAAGAACATGAACGCTGAGATCACCATCCCCACCAGCCTGACCCAGGAGTTCAAGGACATCCAGAACGCCAACGGCTCCACCATGAACCTCCGCATCGGCGAGACGGTGCGCCGCATCGACCTGCTCTACGGTCTGCTGGTGGCCAGCGCCAACGACGCGGCCAGCGTCATCGCCAGCGACGTCTCGGGCGGCGACCTGACGGCCTTTGTGGCCCAGATGAACGCCCGCGCCAAGGAGCTGGGCTGCACGGATACCACCTTCTCCTGCGTCCACGGCCTGTACGACTACGGCAACGTCTCCACGGCAGAGGACCTTGCAAAAATTGCCGCTGCCTGCTACGCCAACGAGACCTATATGCAGGCCGCGAACACCCTCACCTATACGCTGCCCGCCACGAACCTGCACCAGAACGAGCGGACCATCAAGGCCACCAACCTCATGCTGGACCCGGAGTATGCCTATCACCGCGACTATGTCCGGGGCATGAAGACCGGCTTCACCACCCTCGCAGGCCGGTGCTTCGTCACCTTTGCCCAGCAGGACGGCCACACCTACGGCCTCGTGGTGCTGGGCAGTGATATGAACAACATCTACCGCGAGTGTGCGGAGATCTTGGACTGGGCCTTCTCGAGCTTTTCTGACCGTCAGCTGGTGGACACGGAGACGGTGCTCACCACCATCCCGCTGACCAAGTGCCGCACGGAGGAAGCCGTGGAGCTCTACGCCGCCAGCGGCCTCAGCGGCTACGGCCACGCCGACGATGAAGTGACCTTCGAGTTCTCGGTGCCGGAGAGCACTTCGGCCACCGTCAAGGAGGGTGCTGTGCTGGGTACGGCCACCGTCTACCTCGACGGCTACGAGATGGGAACGGTGGACCTTGTGACCCACAAAGAATATGTGTCTGACTTTCGCACCGACGCCAAAACGACCCTTCTTCTCATGGCCGCGCTCATCGGCATCCTCATCGTGCTGGGCTTCCTGACGATGGTGGCCGGCGGCGGTTCGCTGAACCTGCGGCGGCGGAGTCGGTCCCGCAGAAGATGATCGGATCAAATCGCAATCGCAAAAGCTCCCCGGAAGGGGAGCTTTTGCTTTATCCAAGCTTCGCTGCAAGAACGGAAAGGGTGATCTTGGGGTTCACCTGCGCGGCGAGCCGCTGAATGGCCGTATCGGCCAGCGAGAGTGCGCGGCGGGACATCGACCGTCAGAGCCTCTACCAGCGGGTAGGCTACATTGCCCAGA